>Ga0209630_10000244_pt1 | contig 63597 bp, 56 predicted proteins | sample COG_01_FD_184745 | JGI IMG/M metagenome (GOLD analysis project Ga0209630, IMG submission 184745) | Pelagic Microbial community sample from North Sea - COGITO 998_met_01 (SPAdes) (version 2) | ecosystem: Environmental > Aquatic > Marine > Neritic zone/Coastal water | place: Helgoland, sampling...
TTCCGGGCTCAGCCTCCAAATTACTATATCAAGTGTCTAGCCCGGGTGGCGGAATTGGTAGACGCAAGGGACTTAAAATCCCTCGTCCTTACGGACGTGCCGGTTCGATTCCGGCCCCGGGCACCATTATCATGATGATAAAAAACGATTTCTTAACCTAGGTCATATACTTCTCTAGCAATCCTTGCTAATAATAAATTTGACAATGACCTGAATATTTAAATTATCATCTCTAGCTCAATATTTTCAAACTTGAAAATCACGTTATGTATTAGCAATTACGAGAAAAAACTAGATAGAAAAATTGATTAATGCGTTACAATACGCATCCGTATCGAATTCAAAATTTAACTTAAAACATAAAAGGAGCGCTCATGGCCACGAATAAACTAACCTCTGTCAAAGATAGAATGACGAAAGCACAAGTTATTGCAGAAATATCCGATGCTACAGAAGTATCAAAAAAAGATGTAAAAGCAGTATTAGCGTCATTGTCAGATCAAGCGCAGCGTCATCTTAAAGCACGTGGTTGTGGTGAATTTATGGTGCCTGAACTAGGTGTTAAGCTAAAGCGTGTTAAAAAGCCTGCGACAAAAGCACGTAAAGGTATTAACCCATTCACTGGCGAACCGATGATGTTCAAAGCTAAAAAAGCATCTACAAGCGTGCGCGCGGTCGCTTTAAAAGCTTGTAAAGATATGGCAACGAGTTAGCCGATTTAGCTGAATAAGAGAAGTATTTTATTATCGAAATAAAATACTTCTGTTGTTGAATTTAAGCAAAGGGACCTTGCTTAATTCCTATATTCATTTCTTTTGTTATTCAACATGTCGTTTGAGAAGAATATTGCTGTTAAGTTATCTGAGGATGCTCACTGTCGTATAGATGAGAGCCCAGATGATATTTTTTATAAAATTCCCCGATTTGTAACACATATAGACGCTGGTGCTATTGACGCGGTCACGGATCTTTATAGGAAGTACATTCCCGTTAATGCTGTCGTTCTGGATTTAATGAGTAGTTGGGTAAGCCATTATCCAGAGGATGTGAATTATCAACGTATCGTCGGTTTAGGCATGAATGCAAGGGAGCTTGCTAGGAATAAACAGCTAGATGAGTGGCTTGTACATGATTTAAATTTGCAGCCAGAATTACACTTCAGAGAAAATGAATTTGATGCGTGCACTATTTGTGTGTCTTTTGATTATTTGATTCATCCTGTGGCTGTACTAAAAGAAATAGGCCGAGTATTAAAGAAGGATGGGGCTCTCGTTATTACGTACTCAAATCGCGTTTTTGAAACGAAAGCAACTACAGCCTGGCTTTCTCTATCTGAACATGATCGAAAATACTTGATAAGAACATATATGCAAGAGTCCGGGGCTTTTACCAATGTCGAATTTCTGGACTGTAGCCCGATTACTGGTGATCCGCTTTATGCAATTATAGCTAGCGCAGCTTAAGTCTCGTTCACATACATTAGTGATATTTGTTTTGGTATACTTGATAATTAATAATTATACCGTCTGAAACACACACTTTAATGCTTACTACCACCGACCACAGCCGCGACAAGGCTGGCCTGACATATGTTTATCCTGTTCTTTCACGCCGTGCTGGTGGATTATCAATTGGGATCAACTTAAATATTAACAATGCCTGTAATTGGCGTTGCATCTATTGTCAGGTGCCAGATTTAATTCGAGGAAGTGCGCCTGCCGTTAATCTGGATAAATTAGGCCATGAACTGCGCAATTTTCTTGCAGATGTTGTTCATGGGGATTTCTATGACAGGGAAGAGGTGCCAGATGAGTATCGGGTAATCAAAGATATAGCAATTTCTGGAAATGGCGAGCCGACTACAGCCAATGAATTTGATCAGGTGGTTAATTTGATTGAGCTAATATTAAAGGAATATGGCTTATTGAATTCTATTAAATGCGTGCTAATCACTAATGGGAGCATGGTAAACAGGGTCCATGTAAAGAAGGGACTGAGAAAGCTCGCCAAAATAAATGGAGAGGTTTGGTTCAAGATTGATAGTGCCACTCCAACAGGTATTGCAACTATAAATCAAATTAAAGGATCGAATATATCAACACTCAAACGATTAAAGGTATCGGTTGATCTTTGCCCTACATGGATACAGACGTGTGTATTTAGTTACAAGAATAAACCACCCAGTAAACCAGAGGTAGATGCCTATATTAATTTGCTTAGGGCAACAGTCAGCCGAAAAATCCCTGTGAAAGGCGTGTTGCTTTATGGCGTTGAGCGACCATCGTTGCAACCCGAAGTAAAAGTAATTAAAAAGCTTCCAGAAACATGGTTACAAGATCTCGCATTTCGAGTAAACGAGTTATCTCTTGAAGTTACGATTACGCCTTAGGTTTAAAATAGGCTCTTAAGCTTATCACCCACTGCACTTGCAGCATCTTTAACAGTGTCAGTAGTCTTTTCCACCGTGCTTTTTTCTGTTGATGGTTTTTTAGCAGTTTTCTTTGGTGCTTTTCCTAGTGCGATATCACATGGGTTTCCAACATCATCACCAGAACCACCCAATAATTCTCCCGCAAGTAAAGATAAGCCGCCAGTGGCGACCGCAGCGCCTGCTGCCAAGCCTTTCTTTAATGCGGCTTCGGTATCTGCCTTTGGAGTAGGGTTAGCGAGACTACCCCCGAGTCGTACCAATGCAGCAAGTTGAGCAACATTAAGCCCAACTCCTTCTTTTGCTTTTGGTGCTATGCCAAGATCCAATGACTCTGTTTTTAAATTGATAGTACCGCCACCAAGAATATTCATTTGGTTTGTAGACATCGCAATGCCATTGTCTGCAGTAGCAATACCATCTTTAATATCAAAATTGACGACGGCACACTCTAGTAAACTACCATCACTTCCTTCTGCCATTGGGTTTAACATGGAAAGGGTGTCCATAAGTGCGTCTGCACTTGCAAGTTCCATTGCTTTGCTTGAAATTTTTCCGGAACCAATAGTTACCAACAGTTTTCCATTTAACCCTGCCATAATGGCACTAACACTCGCGCCCGATCCATTTGCTTTAATCGATATATCTGTTTTTCCGCCAGTTAGTATTTCTTTTTCTTTAACGGCAGGTAATTGACCAAGCTCAATTTGTTTTAATTCAATATTGTTACTAAGTGTCGCTGATTTTCCATTGCTGCCGTCTAGATTAATCTCTGCTGAAATTGTGCCACCTACTGCCTTCGCATTTTGTGTGATCTGCAACTTGCCATTGTTCAATGTCAAAGTCAGGTTCACATCATCGATTGTTAAGTCTTTAGTAATCAGCTTTTTTGCTTCAAATTTTAGATCAATATCAGCAGATTTTAGACCGTTCAACGGTAGTGGATCAGACGGGAATAGTTTTTCTTTTTTAACGGCTTCTTCTGAGGCGCGTTGAAAAGGACTTACATCGAGACTGTCAGTTGACAGATTTGCCATCAATTTAGGACGCGGGCCACCAAGACCAATCTCTACATCACCATTCACTTTGTATTCCATTACTTGAGCAGCCATTGATTTAACAGAATAACCGGACTTCGTGTCGGATAATTTCCCGCTAAACATAATGGGGCCAACTTCTGGTAGTTCTGAGCCAGCTAATTTATTGAGGCTACTTAATTCTTTTATGTTTAATGATGTAAGTAAGTCGATACCTTTGGCATCCATGGGTTGTCTCAACTTACCTTCAATAGTGATTTCAGCGCCAGATATATCACCTTTTATATTTACTGGATAATCTTTGTTCTCAAGAAGGTTGTTGATCGAGCCTAAACTGCCTCTCAGTACTAATGGGGAACCGTTTACCTCGGCTTTTACAAAAAGGCTCATGGGATCGGAAAAACTCTCCGAGTTAACCGTCACTTCATCAATATGTAATTTAGTTGTCTCACCTGTTTTACCATCTTTATAAGTAATATTTGCATTCTTAATGTGTACTTCATTAACAGCTAAGCCCGGTAAAGGTGCTGACGTTGACTCTGTTGTGGATTTTTTTTCTTTAGGGGCAGGGGTCGCTAACACCCAATTGCCTTCACCTTTACTATTCGTCTCAAGGTGGATGCTCGGTTCAATTAAGATAAATTTAATAACCTGTATGTTTTTCTTCAGCAGAGGCAAAAGCGCTATCTGCGCTTCAAATTTTGTCACGCTCAACATATTCTTTTCTTTCGCCCAGTTAGCATTACCTAGTGAGACGCCTTCAACGGCAACTGTAGGAATCAGGGACGGAGCTAACTTCAGATCGCCACTTATTTCAAAATCTCTTCCGGTATTGTCTTTGACTACTTGAACGATCTGCTCTTTATATTGATTGATATCAGTAGTGAAGATAATGCCTGCTAAAGCAACGACAACGACCAATCCTAAAACGACTAGAATTTTAATGATTTTTCCCATGAGGCTATCCCTTAAAAAATGTTAGTTGTAGCTAGCTTATTATAGTTTCTACATAAAGACATTGCATGTCTGGATTAACTACGTATTTACAGAAGATGTCCAAATCACGATGCGTCTGTAAACAGCTTACTTTCCTTCTTTATCAAGACGTTTTTCTATCTTATCCAAACGCTCGAAAATAGACTCGATTGCTGACTCGAGCTTTACAAATTTACGTGTTTTGTCATCTTCATATGAGACAATTGCCTTTTTACGACGTAGTAAATTGAGTGTGTCTCCCAGGTTAACGTCCTTACTGTCAAGCTTATCTAGAATATCCTCATCTGTATGAGGTGTGTGCAGCATATCCAGAAGTTTTGATTCTACAGGAATGATCGATTGCTCAATGTAATCATCTACATGGCGTTGTGTGAATTTTTTAAATTTTTTGAATTTCGTACCAAAGGCAACAACATCAGTCGCTATAATCGTGAAGTAATAAATTTTAGATTGAACAATAACCTCTTTTTCTTTACCGCCTATCGGTAGAGCGAACTTCAAAACCACTTCTGGAGCTGTCTTATCAGTAATAAACTTACCGCTGGGATGAATCTTGAATGCTGTTTTTCTGCTGCATCTTAGTTGGACTCCATCCGGAGAAATATCATGTAATAATACATTGATATCATATTCATCCTGCTTATGCACTATCGCTAAAGTATCAACTTTAATTCGTGGGTATTCACGCTTTTCCTCATACATGTTGTACAAGTTGACCGTTTTTTTAGGTTTTAACTTATCTTTCGTTTTAGTTTTAGTTTTTTGAATCATTAAACTGAAATTTCCATATATAAAGCGTTAATACGCAAAATGTAGATAACTATTAATAATACAGAATTATTTGTCACTGTAAGTCATTAAGCCAATAGTCATATTATTTTTTAATAGACCATATACGCCACATGCTTGTACGTGATGTCCAGTTATTAATGTTTATTTTTAAAATCCAATTTGGTAATGCCTGGCAAGCAAGCGAGTATGAAAGATTTGCATCGTCCAATTGCCTGCTACGATTACGTTTGCGCGATGCATACAGTATCTGTTTGTTCGGATGCTTTTCTATTATCTGTTTAATGTCATTTTCGTTATTGACTGATTCGATAGGTAGATTGATTGTATTGTAAAAGTCCAGGTTCAATTCTGCAGGGTCAGAATAAGAGCCGTCCTGATCTAACACTAATAACATGGATGGTGTTTCTGCGGCTATCGGGGTTAAACAGTTTTGCCATAGTGCTACTTCTTTACTGGCAGGCAAAGATAACGTAAGTACAACAAGTATGATATTTACGAATAGTGACAACCCTAATATTGAATGCCATGAATACTTAATAAATTTAAAATCCAGTAAGCTAAATCGTTGATTTAAGTGAATGCACAACATTGCAAACATCACCGGCGCAAAAGGCAACAGTGGAAATAGATACCGCATTTCCTTATGGCCAAAATAAGTATGAAAAAAGACAAACGGAATTGTCAGCCAGGTAATCGGATGAATTGGAAAAAAAAACCAAAAGGCAACGACTGTAATTGGTAATAATAAAGTAATAGGTGGGATTAGTTGCAGTGCTGAGTACTGAATGTAAAACCACCAAGGCTCATAGACAGACGTACTTATGCCTCCTGATTCTGATGTCAAGCCGTCATAGTGCCATTTAAAGTATTGCCATGAGCTTACTGTAGGTTCTCCGTATAACCACCAATCAAAGCCTACGCCGAGTATTAGTGTTAAAAAACCAGCTGTCAGAATATAAAATAAGTTGATGTACTTTATTCGATGTATGAACAACATCCATAAACCAAGACCGAATAACATAAAACCAACTTGATATCTTGCAAGAAAGGCCAGACCTAAAAAGAATCCAACTAGTAAATATCTTTGAATGCTGGAAGGACTTGGTAGCAGAAACAAACCAAAACCAAGGATGAAGAATGACGTTGCCCAACCTTCGGATGAAAAACGGACATTAATAAATAAAAGTATCCAGGAAAAAAATAGAAAAAACACCATCCATTTGAATGCATTATTCGAGTTTACTTCGTTTGCGATTGCCTTAATGAATACTACAGTCGCAGCAAGAGAAATAATGGCGCTTATAAGTCGATAAATAAAAGCAAGGATAAACGGTGAGTTTATACCAACAAAAGTCGTTGCTTTTGATAGCAAAAAAGCAATGAAGGGCTGAAAACCACTACGAACTCCGGCTTCAAATTCCCACATAAGTTGACTTTGCATGTCCAAACCAATTTTGGATGTCGCAAAGTTCAGAATTTGAGCATACTCGTCATCGTGATAATGACCAACACTAAACCAAGCTATGAGAAGATGTAAGATTATGGCCGTAATTAGCCAGTGCTTTGGTAATGTATTCATAAAAATATAGTGAATTTAAAAAATTATAATATTTGCGGGTGTTAATTAAGCTTGGAGTATGTGAGTAGGCGATTTCAATATCGCATTTTATTTGTTAATTATTAATTTAGAATCTCTTCGAGTTACAGGTTTAATGAGAGCGTTTATCTATCAAAGGATTCTTGTCTGGATGATTCGGAAAGCGGTATAAGGTAGCGTTCGGGATCAAACAGAATCTTTTCACGCGCCGCTGCCAGTGTTGATTCTCCTGCATAGCTTACCGACGATTGTAGGTGACCTCGAATACGATGTAATACATCTACTACACTACCTTTATAAGGCATTTGTATTTCTTGGCCTTCAGCCGGAGTCTCAAGCGCAGCATCTGCATCATATTCATTCACTGAATCATATAAAGACCCAAGTACTGCTTGTGGTGAAGTCATCCCTCTATATATCTTCTTTTTAGTATTTGTCACAGGGTCTTCTATAATTTGACCTGGTGCTTCGTCTGTACCTGACAAGGTACTGCCTAACATTACTGTAGAAGCACCGCAGATCAGCGCTAGGAATATATCTTTATCAGTTTTAATTCCGCCATCAGCCATAATCGGTATTGAATCACCTATCGTCTCATAGGCTTCTCTGATGGCTTGTAATTGAGGTACACCAGCCGCTGTTTCAAGGCGTGTACGGCAACCGCGACCAGGACCAACACCAACTTTAATAGCATCGGCACCAATATCTTTCATAAACTGTGCGCCTTCGGCTGTCGTAATATTGCCGCAGACTAATGGGATATCATTAAATTGTTTACGAACGGCGGTGACGGCTGTTTCCATAATACTGGAATGTCCGTGTGCAATATCAATAAACAGACAGTCAGCGCCAGAATCGAGGAGGGCAGCTGCACGCTCCAGATAATCACCATGCGCACCTATCGCTGCGGCGACTAATAAATGACCTTTCTCATCTTTACTTGCATCGGGTCGTTCTCGCAGAGAAATGATATCTTTACGCGTTATAAGTCCATGAATACGTTGTTTACTGTCGATCAACGGCAATCTTTCTAGACGTTTATCAAAAAGTATTTTAGCTGCTTCATCTGGATTGATTCCAGGATTTCCAGTTATTAATTTATCAGCAGGCGTCATGTATACGCTAACAGAATGCTCATTTACTTCGCTATCCCACGGAATATCTCTTCCAGAGAGCAGTCCTGCTAAAATACCGCTCTCAGGCTCTGTTTCAATGAGTATTCCAGTAATATTATTCTTGTGGGCAAAGGATTTTGCTTGGCGAATAGTTGCATTTAAAGGCAGGCATAGAGGATTTTCAATCACGGCACTTTGACTTCGTTTAACGTCATCAATTTCTCTTGCTTGCCGTTCTATTGACATAGCACGATGCACAACGCCAATACCGCCATCAAGAGCCATTGCGCGAGCCATATCAGACGCGGTGACACTATCCATATTTGAAGACACTATCGGTAATTCTAAATTTATTAAGTCTGATAGTTTTGATACGAGGCTTATGTTTCGACGTGTCTCTGAAATTCCTTTTTGAGGACGAAATAGAAAGTCGTCAAACGTTTTACCTATCCAGAATCGTGTGTTTTTTTTCATGCTATAAATAATTTTATTAATGAATAACTAAAATAGGCCATGATTTATATAAGAAGATTGACATATTTAGAGATAGAACCACAATTTAACATAATATACATTATGCGCAGTATAGTGTTGTGATATTGGTAGTGGGTTATCTTGCCTTTTCCTGTGATAGTACCGATTCTATTGCATTAGAACGAGCGTTAAAGAACTCTGTTGCCATGTTTTCATCTGTTTTAGTTGAGGTTTCGAGTAATTGTTCTAACGCTTTGTCTGAATCTAAAATATCTTTAATAGGATCAATAAAATTCTCTGTTGTTATTAACGAGTCATTAGTTTGTATTTGAGCTTCTACTGGTTCAATATAATTCTTAAGTTTATTTTCTAGATTAGAATAATCTTGATTGATTAAATATGAGTAACGATCTGTTTTTTGATTGCAGTATAAATCCAGGCTCTCTGCAGGTAAATTAGTGAAATGTTGCTGACCTTTCTTATCTATGCACTGATGAAATTCGACAGCATAAATCTGAATTGAAGAAAACAACAAGACAGCAATAATCAATACTTTCATAGGCTTAGATTTCATTTCTATTGCAATTATTATAAATAATACACTAAAAACACAGGTAGACACCCTATTCATGTCCATGAGCACAATAATTAAAAAGGAATTTCATCTGGATGAAAGTATTTGTTATCTGAATCATGCAGCAGTATCACCTTGGCCTCAGCGAACAGCTGAGGCAGTTCATAGGTTTGCATTTGAAAATTCAAAATTGGGCGCTACAAATTACCTCACATGGCTTGATAAAGAATCTGAGCTTAGGCAACAGCTTAAACGCTTAATAAATGCACCTTCTGTAGACGATATATCGCTGTTAAAGAACACATCAGAAGCCTTATCTGTGGTAGCCGAAGGCATCGATTGGCAGGCTGGGGATAATGTCGTGAGTTCTGATGAAGAATTTCCTTCCAATAGGCTTCCCTGGTTAGCGCAGGCGAAAAATGATGTAGCGTTTCGGGAAATAAATCTCTCTCGAGGAGCCTCCACTGAAGCAGCGTTAATCAACGCATGCGATAATAAAACACGTGTATTAACAATAAGTTCAGTTGAATATGGCACAGGAAAAAATCTGGATTTAAAGGTGCTTGGAGACTATTGTAATGCGAAAAACATACTATTTTGCGTCGATGCGATTCAAAGTCTAGGTGTCTTGCCTTTTGACTGTCAGGCGATAAAAGCTGATTTTGTCATGGCCGATGCACATAAATGGATGTTAGGACCTGAAGGAATTGCTTTGTTTTACAGTAAGGCAGAAATTAGAGACTCACTGAAATTACATCAGCATGGTTGGCACATGGTTAAAGATGTCGGGAATTATGATTCCAAGGAATCGGAGTATGCTGACTCAGGTCGACGTTTTGAATGTGGCAGTCCTAATATGCTTGGGATTCACGCCTTGTCGGCAAGCCTTTCCTTGATAGAAGAGATTGGGATAGAGAATATTTCTACTAATATTATTAATAACACCAGCTACCTTATTGATTTATTGAGAAATATACCGGGTTTAACATTTATTTCACCGACAGCTAAGCCGCACTATGCGGGGATAGTAACATTCTCTATTGAAGGTATTAATATGTCTGAACTTTACTCTAAGTTGATGAAAAGTAAGCTAATATGTGCGAATCGTGCTGGAGGGATACGGTTTTCGCCTCATTTCTATACGAGTCAAAAAGTCATCGATAAATCACTTGATATACTTAGTTTATCTATTTGAATTAATTGAATAATCTATGGTAGTTGTTTGTGGTTTGATTTGCCAGCTCATCAAAATCAATCTCTTTTAAAGTAGATATAAACTCAGCAACATGTCTGACATATGCGGGCTGGTTCGTTTTCCCTCTGAACGGTACTGGCGCCAGATAAGGCGAGTCCGTTTCAACTAACATTTGCTCCAGTGGGACTAGTTTTGCTACTTCATGCAGGTCTTTGGCGTTCTTGAAGGTGACTATTCCAGAAAAAGAGATCAGAAAATTTAGATCCATGGCTGCTTGCGCGGTTTCCCAGTCTTCAACAAAACAATGCATTACTCCGCCAACTTTATCAGCACCCTCTTCCTTTAATATTCGAATTACATCATCTTTGGCCTCACGGGTATGAATGATTAAAGGTTTATTCAACTCCTTAGCGGCATTTATATGAGTTCGAAAACGATTACGTTGCCATTCCAGATCCCCTTCACTTCGAAAATAATCAAGCCCGGTTTCGCCAATTGCGACGACTTCATCTTTACTCGCTAAGCCTATAATGTCTTCTACAACTGCTTCATTTTGTAGTTCAGTATTGGGGTGAATACCAACAGAGGCTGAGATCATCTCATGTTGACTGGCTAAATTGATGATGTCGGGGGAGCCTTCCAGATCTATCGCAACACAGAGCATGTGTTCAATATTGTTATGTTTTGCATTGTTTAGAATATCGTTGACAGATATATCTTCACTCAACAGTGGAATATGACAGTGGGAATCTATCAGTGAAGACACGACGGCAGACAGAAATTATTTTAAAACCAATTGCTTACCAGCAATTACATGGTATGAGTTGGACGATCTGATTTCAATGCGCCGGCTAGTTGGTTTTCGATCTTGCTTTTGGTTGCGCCCTTGTCCAATTCACTGAACTGCACGCCAATGCCTGCAGTTTTATTGCCCTGAGCGCCTTTTGGTGTGATCCAGGCAACTTTACCTGCGACCGGCAATTTATCTTTACTGTCGGTTAAGGTTAATAGCATGAAGACTTCATCACCTAGTTTGTATGTTTTAGCGGTAGGTATAAATAACCCACCATTTTTCACAAAAGGCATATAAGAAGCATAAAGCGCGCTTTTATCTCGAATGGTTAGGGATAAAATACCTTGTCGTGGATCGCGGCCTGCAGCCATTTACATTTACTCCTGTTACTTTGCTATTTCAGGGTTTTTCCAATGCAATACAATCTCTTCAAGTATGCTCAGTGGATTGTAATTCATTGGTCCAGTCGATTGCTGATACTTCAATAATACAAAATCGTAATTCCTGACTAATGTGACCAAGTCTAATGAATTTACAAGGTCTTGCAAGTCTTCTTTCAAGTCAAGGTTTATCAGATTTGCTCTATCACGAAGCAATTTAAGACGAATCAGATCCAGTATTATTTTCATTAACCAGCTAAGAATACTTTCCAGGCCCAATGTTTGCCAATTAGCAGCTATTTGAACAGGGTCGCAATTCTTTTTACTCATCAATTTCAGATCTTTAAGTAATGTGAGTCGAAATGCTAATTGCTCATCTTCAACCAAGGACAGTGCTTTTAATGGCCCTCCCCCGGATAAACGGAGCAATGCTTCCGCAGAGAGTTTTGAATCAACCAACTTACTCTTAAGCCAATCTATGTCAGATTGTCTATAAGCAGGTTTAAAGTCTATCCGCTGGCACCGACTTCTGATGGTTATCGGTAATTTCGAAGGTCTATGACTTAATAGGAATAACATAGATTGAGAAGGAGGTTCTTCCAGCGTTTTTAATAGTGCATTTGCGGTTGCACGATTCATTGCATCGGCAGGTTCTATAATTGCAATTTTTTGCTTTCCTGAAAAACTCTTTAAGGCGACATATTCTATCAGCTCACGCACCTGAGCAATTTTAAGTTGCTTGCCAGTTTCTTCTGGCTCAATAAAGCTTAAATCAGGATGATTTCCAGCATTATATAACTGACAGCTTTGGCAACTGCCACAGGCGTTATTGGTTTCAGGATTTTTAGATAAACATAACAACTGCATGGCAGCAGTTTGAGAAAATTGTTTTAAACCGATACCTTCTGGACCACAAAGTAATATTGCATGGGGCAAGCGATCCTGCTGTTGCATCTCCATCATTCGTTGCCATTGTTCATTTTGCCAGGGATAGATATTTGTCATAGGTATTCTTGCAATATTTTCTGTATTTGCTGTTTTACATTTTCCAGGGATTCGCCTGAATCAATGATTCGAAAACGCGCCGATTCGTTATTTGCTCGTTCAAGGTAACACGAACGAATACGTTCAAAAAATAAGATGTCTTCTTGTTCGAATCGATCGGCTTGACTTCTTTTGCCCGCACGACGTAAACCAACCTCAACATCGAGGTCGAATAATAAAGTGATGTCAGGTTTTAATCCTTCCTGGACCCAGTCTTCGAGTGTTTGTATACGTGACGATTCTATCCCTCTGCCGCCACCTTGATAGGCATAGCTAGCATCAGTGAATCGATCGCAGATGACGATCTGTCCTGATGCTAGAGCGGGTTTTATGACTTCTTCTATATGTTGCATTCTTGCAGCAAACATTAAGAGAAGCTCAGTGCTACTTTCTAAGCTAATATTGTTGCTGTCCAACAGAATATCTCTAATCTGCTCTCCAGTTTTTGTGCCGCCTGGTTCGCGCGTTTGTATAGCTTGGTGACCAGCACGAGTAAACAGTTCGGATATATAGTCCATTAAACTGCTTTTGCCGGCGCCTTCAACACCTTCTAGTGTTATAAATAAAGATTTTTGCATTGTTATTTACGTTTATTCAATTGATATTTGGCAACGGCGCGATTATGTTCAACCAGAGTCTCTGAAAAGTAATGTGAACCATCGCCTTTTGCAACAAAATAAAGTGCTTTACCCGGTTCTGGATGTAGCGCTGCATGGATTGCATCTCGACCAACCAATGCTATAGGACTTGGGGGCAAGCCTTTGTATCGATATGTGTTATAAGGAGAATCAATACTGAGATCTTTTTTACGTATATTACCGTTGAACTGCTTGCCCATAGCGTATATCACCGTTGGGTCCGTTTGTAGTTTCATTTTTTTATTCAAGCGGCGCACAAAGACCCCGGCAATGGTGCTACGTTCACTAGCCAGGCCGGTTTCTTTTTCTATGATTGAGGCCATGATTAAGGCTTCGTATGGCGTCTTGTATGGCAAGTTTTCAGAACGTGTTTGCCACTCTTGATCTAAGACATCATGTAAACGTTGATAGGCTCTTCGTAAAAATGCTTTGTCAGTAGTGCCTTTTGGAAAATTATATGTGTCAGGAAAGAACAATCCTTCAGCCACTTTATCTGCTTGGCCGAGTTCAAGCATGATATTTTCTGGTTCATAGACATGTAACGTGTGCTCTAATAAATTTGTTGCATGAATCGCTTGTAGCATATCCCTAACTTGCCAACCTTCAAGTAGTGTAAAAGAGTATTGGATTACTTTGCCTGAGACTAGGAGGTTTAGGAGTTCGATTGGATTTAATCCGGGCGTTAATAAGTACTCCCCTGATTTGATCTTGCTCGCTTTCCCGCTATGCCGAGCAAGAATTTTAAAATAAGCAGTGTTCTTAGATAGTTCAAGGTTCTTGAGCTTGGTGTTGACGTCTGTGAAGCTCATGCCCGGTTCTACTTCAAAGATAGTTTGCTTTTCAATGCTTAAGGGCGTGTCGAGAAAGATTTGATACTCTTTGAAAAGTAATGCAGTAGTGACTACAAGAAAAAACAAGCTTAGTGCTATGAGTCCAATGAGGCGTTTCATCATAACGTAGGAATGAAATTATATTTTTGTAATGTCTTTTTAATTTGAATGGTCTTGTCTCCGACTTCGAAAGACTTTTTACCAAGCATTTTTATTGGCCATACACCAATAACACTATTACACATAAAGATTTCATCAGCATCCATTAATGATTTTAACGAGATTTTATTAATGCAAATTTCAAGATGTAACTCTGTTGCTAATGTAATAACTTTTCGTCTGATAATACCGTCAACACCACAAGCAGATAATTCGGGCGTATATAAAGTTTTACCTTTGATGTAAAAAACATTACTCATCGTTCCTTCAATAACATTTTCTTCATGGTCTAGAACAACTCCCTCTGCTATTGAGCTATCCGTCCATTCTGATCTTGCTAATACTTGCTCAAGTCTATTCAGATGCTTAATGCCTGCAAGTACTGAATTATGAGCATAGCGATAATTACATATGCGAACCTTGATGCCGTCATCTGGGCTTCCAAATGAATATTCAGGCCAAGAATAAAGTGAAATGATACGAGTTGACTCTACATTAACAGGTAAAGCATAACCGCGGCCGCCCTGTCCTCGAGTGATCATTATTTTGATAATGCCACGCTCAACAGAACGTATTAAACACTGAGACTCTTTTGTTAATGTTTCTTGATTGGGAATGGGGATATTTAGTCTGTTGCACCCTGATTGCAATCTTTGTAGATGTTCATCCCAGCATAGTAGAGATTCATCTTCAATCGCAATTGTTTCAAATAAGCCATCGCCGTACTGCAATCCTCGGTCATACAAAGAAATTGTATCACTCGCGTTTCCATTAATGAGAGATTTGATTGCCATTATGCTGTCATGGCTGAATGAGACTAACTCAGCTTCTTGAAGATGAGTGAACCATTTGTGCCACCAAAGCCAAATGAATTAGATAATGCAATATCGATTTTCATTTCACGAGCAGTATGCGGAACATAATCTAAATCACATTCAGGATCGGGTTCATCAAGGTTTATCGTCGGCGGTGCAACCTGGTCACGAATGGCTAATATTGAAAATATAGCTTCTACGCCTCCTGCGGCTCCTAATAAATGCCCAATCATCGATTTTGTTGAGCTTACGGCCAAAGACTTTGAGTCTTCCTTAAATACGCGTTTAACCGCATTTGTTTCTGCAATATCTCCCGCCGGTGTTGAAGTACCGTGAGCATTTATATAATCAACTTCGTTAACATTAATGCAGCCATTTCTTAAGGCGTTAACCATGCAGTTTGCCGCACCTTCACCATTTTCGGAGGGTGCAGTCATGTGATAGGCATCACCACTCATGCCATAACCGGCAACTTCAGCAATTATGTTTGCGCCACGTTTTTTAGCATGTTCATATTCTTCAAGAACGACAACCCCTGCCCCATCACTCAAAACAAAACCGTCCCTACCTTTATCCCAAGGACGGCTGGCGCGTTCTGGCTCATCATTTCTTGTTGAGAGTGCACGAGCAGATGCAAATCCGGCTAAACCATTTTCGGAAGTGGCCATTTCAGCCCCTCCAGCAATCATGACATCGGCATCACCATATTCTATTAATCTCGCAGCGTCACCAATATTGTGTGTGCCTGTTGTACACGCAGTAGAGATAGCGAAATTTGGACCTTTTAAACCATGCATAATGGATAAATGCCCAGAGATCATATTGATAATGTTACTTGGGATGAAAAATGGAGATACTTTTCTTGGACCACCATTGATAAATTGTCGGGTGCTTTTTTCAATACCAGGTAATCCACCAATCCCCGAACCAATAGCAACGCCGATGCGTGAGGCATTCTCTTCATTAACTACTAACCCTGAATCCTGAATCGCCTGAATACCTGCAGTTAGACCGTAGTGTATAAATGGATCCATTTTCTTTTGATCTTTCTTAGGGATGTAATGATCTAAATCGAGATTCCGTATTGATCCTCCTATACGAACGCTAAATTCAGATGTGTCGAAATGATCTATGAGTCCAATGCCGCTTTTACCTGCGAGAATATTACTCCAAGTTTCATCCACATTATTACCTACAGGCGTGACCATTCCTAAACCTGTTATAACTACACGACGTTTATTCACTTCAGATAATACCTGTCTATATGTTCAAGAAAAGAAATAGGACGTTTGTTTGTCTCTTTATGTATAAATATTAATACCTAACCATAAAAAAGGCCGCGTAAGAGAGTTGTCATAACGCGGCCTTGGGTGTCCTTTTATATTATAGATTATTCTAGGTGTGCATTGATGTACTTAACCGCCTCATTAACCGTCGTAATATTCTCAGCTTCTTCATCTGGAATTTCGGTTTTAAATTCTTCTTCCAATGCCATAACTAACTCAACAGTATCTAAAGAATCCGCACCTAAATCATCAACGAATGATGCTTCATTAGTGACCTCTTCTTCCTTAACGCCCAGTTGTTCTACAACGATTTTTTTAACGCGATCTTCAACACTACTCATGATTAATAAATCCTCCCTTAGCGGCTCGGTGGCCGTTTTTAGTGTGCTAAGTTTAGTGAAATGAAATCTTCTTGCAACTTAGATTATGTCATGATATTAATTTATTTTAATATCATGTATTTATACTAATAATTTAAAGTAAATAATAGGTTTATCCCATATACATCCCACCATTTACACTAATAGTTTGTCCGGTAATGTAGGCCGCATCATCTGAAGCCAGAAAGTCAACTACATTTGCTATTTCTTCCGGCTGACCTAAACGACCCAATGCAATCTGATTTAAAATTGAATCACGAACATCGGCGCTTAACTCATCGGTCATATCTGTCTCAATAAAGCCTGGTGCTACAGCATTTACAGTGATGCCTCTAGAGCCTACTTCTTTAGCCAGAGACCGTGTAAAACCTAGCATCCCTGCTTTTGTCGCAGCATAATTTGATTGACCTGGATTTCCAGATAAGCCGACAACCGAACTGATATTAATGATACGTCCATAGCGTTGTTTCATCATGGCGCGCATACATAATTTTGTTACACGGAACATGCCTGTTAAATTTGTATTAATCACATCTTCCCATTCGTCATCTTTCATACGCATCAATAAATTATCACGAGTGATTCCTGCATTATTGATAAGAATGTTTGGCGCATTTACTTCTTTAAGTTTGTCTGCAAACTCTTCAACTGAAGTTTTATCGGCGATATTTAATACCAGCCCAGTTCCAGAGTAATTGTCTGCAGCTATTTTTTTTGAGATTTGATCGGCAGAGGCCTCTGTAGTTGCTGTACCAATGACATATGCGCCTTGGACTGCAAATTTAAGCGCAATTTCTTTACCTATGCCACGACTTGCTCCAGTGACGAGTACAACCTTATCTTTGTATTTATTTTTCATCAACACACTCGCTATTAATTTAGTGCTTTTTCCAAGGAAGCTTTATCGTTCACAGAATGTATTTCAAATGAGCGGTCTATGCGTTTAATCAAGCCAGAAAGCACTTTGCCGGGGCCACATTCAATTATTTTATTTACTTGCATGCCATGCATACTATTTATACAGTCCACCCAGCGCACCGGCATATAAAGCTGCTCGAGAAGTGCTTTTTTAATCTCATCTGATTTAGTTTTAATTTCAGCATTAACATTCTGTATCACAGGTGTTTTAGCGTCGTTAAAAGGAATTATATCTAGTGCTTTAGCAAACTCAGCAGCCGCTTCTTTCATAAGCATACAATGCGATGGGACACTAACGGGTAACATTAATGCCCGTTTTGCTCCAGCATTTTTTGCTGCGACTATTGCTTTTTCAACAGCAGATTTGTCACCAGCGATAACGACCTGACCCGGTGAATTAAAATTAGCAGCTGATACAACTCCACTTTCAGCAGCATCCGCGCAAACTTGTACTATTTGCTTATCTTCTAAACCTAGAATTGCTGCCATTGCGCCAGTACCTGCAGGCACTGCTTTTTGCATGCATCGCCCTCTTTCAGCAACCAAGGCAATAGCATCTTCAAATTTGATTACCCCAGCACAGACCAAGGCCGTGTATTCACCAAGGCTATGCCCTGCGAAGACAGTGGGCGATGTTTGGAATGTTTCTTTGCACATTAGCCATGTGGCATAAGCGGAGGCAAGAAGAGCTGGCTGTGTGATTTCAGTTTGGTTTAATTTTTCTTCCGGACCGGAGTTAATAATATCTAAAAGATCATAACCCAAGACTTCAGAGGCAGAGTCAAAAACTGACTTAAGGTTTGATTCTGTTTCAAGCAGTCCACCCATCATGCCGACAGACTGTGAGCCCTGACCAGGAAAAACGATTGCTATATTTGTTTGCTTGTTCACTTAAAACTTAAACCCATAAAGACATTAATAACGTAATAACACAGAGCCCCAGGTAAAACCGCCGCCAAAAGCCTCTAACAAAACGGTGTCGCCTGCTTTAATACGTCCATCTCTAACCGCCACATCAAGTGCTAAAGGAACTGAAGCCGCTGAAGTATTGCCATGCTGATCAACGGTAACAATGACGCGCTCCATAGACATATCCAGCTTTTTTGCAGTAGCTGATATAATTCGCATATTTGCCTGGTGTGGTACTAGCCAATCTATATCTTCTTTTTTTATAGAGTTTGCTGCTAACGTTTCATCAACAATCCGGCCTAATGTGTTTACAGCGACTTTAAAAACCTCGTTTCCTTGCATAGTGACAAATGCTTTATCCGCCTTAACCATATCGTAATCAGAAGAAATACCTGCAGGTACATTCAATAGATCTGCATACTGACCATCCGCATGAATGTGGCTGGATAAAATGCCTTGTGTTTCGCTTGCTTGAAGAATAACAGCACCGGCGCCATCACCAAAAATGACAGATGTATTTCTGTCTTTCCAGTCTATGATGCGTGAGACAGTCTCGGCACCAATAACTAAGGCACACTTTGAGCTACCAGTGCTGATAAATTTTTCAGCGATACTCATTGCATAGATAAAGCCAGTGCAAACTGCTTGCACATCAAAAGCTGGGCACCCACGGATACCTAATCGCTGTTGCAACAAACAGGCTGTGCTAGGGAAAATGAGGTCTGGAGTGGTTGTGCCAATAATAATTAAGTCTATATCAGCAGCTTCTATTCCAGCAGCTTCTATGGCCGACAATGCTGCTTTTTCAGCCAGGTCACAAGTGGTCTCATCATCGGCTGCGATATGTCGCTTTTCAATTCCAGTACGAGAGCGTATCCACTCATCCGAGGTATCGACCATCAATTCAAGTTCGGCATTGGTCAAGATGCGTTCGGGCAAATAGGAACCGGTGCCAGTAATTTTCGAATACATTAAAGACTTTGCCTATCGATTAGCAGTTGTTCCAATTTTTCATTTATTTTTTCCGGCACATTATTCTCAACTTCAATAATGGCCTCATCTATTGCTGTAGCGAATGATATTCGATCTGCACTGCCGTGACTTTTTATAACGATGCCACGGAGCCCAAGTAATGACGCGCCATTATATTGTTTCGGATCAATTTTTTGTTTCAATGCTTTTAAGACGGGCATTGCCACCAGTGCCGCAAATTTAGCGTATAGACTGCTTTTAAATTGAACTGTTGCGTGGTGTCGTAGGAATTCTGCCAAACCCTCACTTGCTTTTAACGCAATATTACCAACAAAACCATCACAGACTATAACGTCTACATCGCCGGTGTATAAGTCTGTACCTTCGACGAATCCAGTATAATTTAAGTGACTCTCAGCTAGTAATGTTGCTGCTTGTTTAACGCGGTCATTGCCCTTGATCTCTTCTTCGCCGACATTTAACAGTGCAATCGTTGGATTCTCTGTCCCCTCAACAGCACTCGCGAGTTCAGCACCCATTATGGCAAATTGAAATAATTGTTCGGAGCTTGAATCAACATTGGCTCCAAGATCAAGAACGTGAGTATGTCCGTTCTTTCCAGGCAAGGTAGTACAAATGGCAGGACGATCCATACCCGGTAACATTTTCAAAACAAATCGAGAAGTTGCCATTAATGCACCAGTATTGCCGGCACTAACACAAGCTGCCGCTTCTCCATCGCGCACTAACTCTATGGCAATTCGCATTGAAGACTCTTTTTTAGTGCGCAAAGCCTGTGATGGTGACTCATGCATTTCAACTACTTCAGGTGCATGGACTACTTTGATTCGTTCGTGCTCGTTTGCCTTATGCTTTTTTAACTCATCCAGAACAAGATCTTCTTTGCCAACCAGAATAAGATGGAGTGCAGTGTGTTTTTTTAGAGCAAAGAGTGCAGCAGGGACAATTTCAGATGGACCAAAATCGCCACCCATTGCGTCAAGTGCAATTGTTGACTTTAAAGACATAGATTATCCAGAGTAGTATTTAAACTCTGGAAAGATTTTTTGATTTGCGCTCAGGTCAATTATTCCTGGTCACCTTTAACTTCTATTACCTTACGGCCTCGATAATAACCGTCTGAACAGATATTGTGGCGTAGATGTACTTTGCCTGAAGTAGGTTCTATTGATAATGGGGCGGAAGTCAAAGCATCATGTGAGCGACGCATATCCCGTCTTGAGCTTGATTTTTTCGTTTTTTGAACTGCCATGACTATTTGTCTCCTAAGATTTACTATGTATTGATCAATTTTTGTCTTTTATTAATGCTGCTAAATCCGCAAATGGTTGTCGTTTTGCCTCTGCATTAATTCTGTTTACATCATTTGTTGCTGCGCACTTGTTTTCTGGATGAAGTGCTGAGAGTGGAATTGATAATAGCAATTCCTCTTCAACCAGCTCCTCGACGGTAATAACACCATCTTCATCTAATTGTACTGGTTCATATTCCTTTGCTAATGAATCGATTTCGTCGCTCTCATCAACGATTCCCAGCAGAGAGTTTTTTCGAATATCAACCTCAACCGGTTCAAAACACCTTTGACACTCAAGTATTAATTGAGTCTCAATATCAGATTCAATAATACAAACGCTTGCTTCATTGAAATCAAAAGCCAAGCTATAATTTAGCTCTCCCTTATGACTCAACAAAATTCCCTTTAAACGGGCCATTGAGTTAAGTTGTATTTTACCTACAATCCTTTCTCTGGCTTTTGCTAGCCGCAATGGATTGATAGGTTGCGACAGGTCAGATGGCATCAGGCGGCGAATTTTATCGATAGACCCTTAAGCTGTCAAAATAATATCGATATATATTTGTTAAATAGCTGACTTATTTGATATTTATTTAAATTTGCCCAAAATAAAGCGCAAATTGCACATCAGGAGAGACCATATCAGCCCAATGAGAATAATACTCGCTTCATCGTCACCTTATAGGAAAGTGCTGCTTCAACGACTTCAGCTTGAATTTTCGACTGAAGCTCCGAACATTGATGAACAATATATTGAGGGAGAAACGATTGAGGATTACGTTGAACGCTTGGCAGAGACAAAGGCAGGACATGTTGCGGCAAGACATTCTAATGCGATAGTGATCGGCTCAGACCAAGCACTTGAGTGTGATGGCAAGATTTTAGGCAAACCTGGTAATCATGAAAATGCCAAGGAGCAATTGATGGCTATGAGTAACAAGACCTTATCGTTTTATACTGGGCTTTGTGTAATTAACTCTAGTACGGACAAACGCGAAAAAGATGTCATCATTTATCGAGTTTCTTTCAGAAAACTGAGAGAGCAAGAAATTGAAAACTACCTGCTGAAAGAACAACCCTATGATTGTGCGGGCAGTTTTATGTCTGAAAAACTGGGGGTCAGCTTGATGTCAAAAATGAAAGGGGAAGATCCAACCGCGTTGATTGGATTACCTTTGATCCGTCTCTGCGAAATGTTAAGAAATCAAGGAATTAAGCTCCCCTGATTCTTACTGTAACCTTATGGAATCGGTTATGCTTCGTAACATGGCTGAGCCCATTTGACTCGCAAATCGGTCAAAATAGTTTTCCCGCTTGGTAAAATCGACAATGTCTTCGGCGCCGATTACATCGCGCGCCACTTGGCTGGCGCTGGCTAACTCATCTACTAAACCAAGTTTGATAGATTCCTGACCCGACCAGATGAGACCTGAAAATAGCTTCTCATCATCTATAAGTCGATCGCCCCTGCCATTTTTAACGACATCAATAAACTGTTGATGAATTTCATTTAATAAACCTTGCACATGTGTCGATTCTTCAGGCTTGAGAGGCTGAAATGGATCCATAAATCCTTTGTTATTCCCAGCATGCAGTAAACGGCGTTCTATGCCCAATTTTTCAATCGTCTCGACAAATCCAAACCCGGCCATAATGACACCTATTGAGCCGACAATGCTGGCCTTGTTCGCGTAAATTTTATCCGCTGCCGCAGCGATGTAATAACCTCCAGAGGCACACATGTCACTGATTACGGCATAGACCGGTATATCCGGATGCTTTTCCTTCAGACGATTAATTTCATCATTAATGTAACCTGCCTGAACTGGACTACCGCCTGGACTGTTAATACGTAATATAACGCCTTCTGTATTTTCATCTTTAAAAGCTTTCCTCAAACCGGTGACCACATAGTCTGCTCTTGCCTCGGAATTAGCCGCGATTACGCCATTAATATCAATTAGAGCAGTATGTTTATCGCTACTGAAACTTCCCATCTCTGTATTTTTGACAGTGTAGATAATTAAAAATGTGGACAAATATAAAGTTAACAATATTTTAAAGAAAATACCCCAGCGTCGATTTCGACGTTGCTCAGTTAACACTTCTTTTGCAAGCCCATTGATCAGTGACTGTTCAAACTTATTAGGTTCAATATTTTCTTTTATATCAGACATTTATATTATTTTATTAATGTTATTTATTGGTTTATTGTTGCGTTACGTAATGATTCGATTATAGACTTTGAAGTGTACTATTAACATCACTCTTTGCGGATAATCTAAATGACCATAGATCCAAGTTTGTGTTCAATAAATTAAAGGCCATTGCAACCTATTCTAAATTAGCCAACTGTTCCAAAAAACTAACCAAATCAGGTTCTAATGGTGCATCTATGGACAACGGCTGTTGGCTTACAGGAGATATAAATTTTAAACTTTTAGCATGAAGGAACATACGTTTTAAGCCTAACTTTTTGTATTCTCGATTAATTATCCGATCACCATATTTCATATCGCCTATCACTGGGTGATCTATGGAAGCACTGTGCACGCGGATTTGATGGGTACGCCCAGTAATCAATTTAATATTCACGAGAGTAGCTGACTGAAATACGCGCTCTCGAGAGAATATAGTTTTTGCAGATTTTCCATTTTCATCAACAGTAACGATACGTTCTCCCGAACTGACCGTGTCTTTGCTTAAAGGGGAATCAACAGTAATTTTCTTATCAGCAATTCGACCTGCCAAGAGCGCACAGTATGATTTCGATATTTCGTCGTTTTTCATAGCATTATGTAATTGTCTTAGTATAGGAATACTCTTAGCCAACATCAGACAACCAGAAGTATCTTTGTCCAAACGATGCACCAATTCTAGTTTTTTATAGTTATCCCCCATCGCCCTAAACGCTTCTATGACGCCATGAGATTGACCGCTACCACTATGTACGACAATCCCCGCAGGCTTATTGATGATAATCAAGCCTTCATCCTCAAAAATAATAGAATCTGCTATTTTTTGTTGTAGAGAACGTGTCGGAATGGAGTGTCCTTTTTCATCAAGATAGATTGGCGGAACTCGCAAAATATCGCCTTCTTCCAGTCTATAAGTCTGTTTTATTCTTCCACTGTTGATTCGAACCTCACCTTTTCTCAGCATTTGATAGATACGAGATTTTGGGATTTTGCCGAAATAACGGATAAGAAAGTTATCAATCCGTTGCCCCGCATTATCTGCAGATATAACTATTTGTTTTGAATTGATTTTTTTTGCATGGATTTGGTTCATTTATTACTCATTTTATTGCTGTAGAGCGGCAAGATTGCTATATTAAGCCGCTCAAACCGGGCATTCAGATTAAGACCTATCACAGTCGGTGTATTAAACAAGATGCACAAAACTGGTGCAAAGTAATTTTAAGGTTTGTTCATGAAATGGTAAGGATGATAAAACTAAAGATATCATTCAAAAAGAATATATTAACAATACGCGACCTGTCTTGATTATTTAAGAATTTATCGCGAGCCATATTATGTCTTAGGTGATGTTTAGTGATTTTATCAAAATAATATTCGCATTAGTAAGAATACATGGTAGTCACAAACACAGGGTTGTAATCATGCTCAACCCAAACAAAATGAGCAAAAATTTGTGTCCGCGCTCCCAGCGTATGGTAATTGCATTTGATTCGACAATCACATGTCCCATGCTGCAATGGTAGAGCGAGGCTTAAGGAATAACAACAATGAAACGTATGCTGATCAATGCAACTCAGCCAGAAGAGGTGCGTGTTGCACTAGTAGATGGACAACGATTATACGATCTCGATATAGAATCAGCAGATCGCGAACAAAAAAAATCCAATATTTATAAAGCCAGAGTCGTTCGTATTGAACCAAGCCTAGAAGCTGCGTTTGTTGATTACGGTGCTGAACGTCACGGTTTTCTACCATTCAAAGAAATAGCCCGCGTCTTATTCAAACCTGAAAAAGCAGATAAACCTCGGTCGGGGAGAATTAGCATTAGTGATGCTATTGAAGAAGGCCAGGAGTTCATTGTTCAGATCGAAAAAGAAGAGCGTGGCAATAAAGGTGCTGCGCTAACAACTTTTGTCAGTCTTGCGGGACGTTACTTAGTGTTGATGCCAAATAATCCTCGGGCAGGTGGTGTCTCTAGACAAATTGAGGGCAGTGATCGATCGGAAGCACGCGATGCTATGAGCGGCCTTGTAGTCCCTGATGGTATGGGGCTGATTTTAAGAACGGCGGGTGTCGGTAAGTCATCGGAAGAGCTCCAATGGGATTTGGATTATCTAAATCAACTTTGGAGTGCAATCAGTACTGCAGCTGATGAGCGCCCTGCTTCATTTCTTATTTATCAGGAAAGTGAAGTCATTATTCGAGCTATTCGTGATTATTTACGCAAAGATATAAATGAAATATGGATCGATGATCCTGAAGTACATAAACGTTGTCATGATTTTATGACATCCGTTATGCCACATAATCTCGAAAAATTGAAACTATATACTGACAGCGACCCTCTTTTTACCCGTTATCAAATTGAATACCAGATAGAGACTGCATTCTCCAGAGAGGTTCGTTTACCATCAGGTGGTGCTGTAATTATCGATCACACAGAAGCATTAATATCTATTGATATAAACTCTGCGAGAGCGACTAAGGGCAGCGATATAGAAGAAACAGCCTTCAACACAAATAAAGAAGCCGCTGAAGAGATAGGACGGCAACTTAGACTGCGTGATATAGGTGGTCTGATCGTCATAGATTTCATTGATATGCTGAATACGCGAAACCAACGCGAAGTTGAAAATGCAATGCGTGACAGTTTGCGTATGGATCGCGCTCGAGTTCAAGTGGGCAGAATATCTCGTTTTGGCCTGCTTGAAATGTCGCGTCAACGATTAAGACCTTCGTTAGGAGAGTCCAGTCATACCCCTTGTCCCCGATGCGATGGTCAAGGAACTATTCGCGATGTGGAATCATTGTCTCTTTCAGTCTTACGAATTATCGAAGAAGAAGCGATGAAGGATATGACTGCCAAGGTAATAGTAAGAGTGCCTGTTGATGCAGCTACCTTTCTATTAAATGAGAAGCGTCAGCCTATTAGTGAAATGCAACATCGACTTGATGTTGACATTTTAGTAATTCCTGAACCATCAATGGTTACCCCTCAATACTCTGTTCAACGCGTTCGATTGAGTGAGGCAAAACTGAGTGAGAACCAACAAGCAAGTTACAATATTCAAGCAGATGAAAAAAACAATCTGAACAGTGACCTTATAAGTGCTCATAACAAACCTAGAGTCGAACAGCCTGTTGTAAAACAGTTTGTTCCATCAGCTCCTGCTCCTGTTGCAACAACCGAGAATAAGGCGAAAGGTTTGATAGCTAGATTATTTGGCAGTCTATTTGGTGGGTCTGATGAAAAAGACACTCCAAAGACCAATTCAAATAACAATCGCCAGCAAAATAATCGTTCACGAAATAATCGCAATAACGATTCAAATCGCGATCGACCAAGACGTAATAATTCAAATAGCCAACAAAGACGCAATTCGAATTCTAGCTCAAACAGCCAACAAAAACGCAATCCGAGCTCTGATTCAAGTCAGCAGCAGCGGAATAGAAATCAAAGAAATGATAAGGATAAGAGTTCTGAGAATGATGCTGCTAACGCGGACACTGCAAAAAGAAATTCAAACTCAAGTTCCAGCCGAGGACGGCGTGGTGGTCGTAGACGTAAGCAAGAAAATGTAACCCATGACGTCAATAACCAAACTAATACAAGTTCTACAGAAAACAACAAACCTGAAACCAGCAATCAGGTTGCTAAAGTTGTAGATAATGTGGTGCCTGAGCAAACAAGCAAGAGCATTGAAAGCGGACAGAGTAATTTAACTGTACAGAAGAATGATGATTCACAAACAAAACCTGTAACAACTGAATCATCTAAGCCTGTAGAAAATACACCGAACAATAAACAGGACAATATTAAACCAGCGCACGTCATTGAGCCTGAAAAAGATAATGAAATTACGCAAATAAATCCTAACACTGCTTCAGTTAGGCCATTGCATGATAGTTCAAACGATGATGATAGAACTGATATAAATCGAAATTTTCAGAATAACGATTCAAGTTCTCAAAGCGAAGAACCGAAGGCGGTAGTAGCAGTTGTTGAAAATGACAAAACTTAGCTTCTAGTGTTCTCTCGTTGCATGGAATGTAATATCTGGCCAGCGTTCTATTGTTAAACTTAGGTTAACCAGGGATGGTGCTAAATAGGTTAAATGCTCACCGCCATCAAGGGCAATGTTATCGCTGGCTTTTTTACAAAATTCATCAAGCATTTTATTGTCAGTGCATTCAACCCAGCGTGCAGCAACAACTGGGATATTATCGTATGAACATTCGACGCCATATTCTTCTTTAAGACGCCAGGCGACAACATCAAATTGTAGTATCCCCACGGCACCAAGGATCAAATCATTTCTATTCTTAGGCCTAAACACTTGTGTTGCGCCCTCTTCACCTAATTGGGTCAAGCCTTTTTGTAAAGCTTTTAACTTCAATGGATCCTGCAATTGTACACGTCTGAATAATTCAGGTGCAAAGTGAGGTATTCCTGTGAAATTTAATTTCTCTCCCTGAGTAAAAGTATCACCAACTTGAATAGTTCCATGATTATGCAGTCCTATCACATCACCTGACCATGCTTCTTCTGCTTGTTCACGATTTCCAGCCATAAAAGTTAATGCGTTTGAGACCTGGACGTCACGGCCCAATCGTACGTGATGAATTTTCATGCCGCGCTGGTAACTTCCAGAACATAAACGTAAGAAGGCAATTCTATCTCGATGTGCAGGATCCATGTTCGCTTGAATTTTGAAGACAAAGCCGCTCAATTTGTCTTCGTTTGGATCAATTTTTCGTTCTTCAGCAACCCGTGTTTGCGGTGAAGGCGCATGTTCAAGTAGACAATCCAGAAATTCTGAAATTCCAAAGTTGTGTAATGCAGTTCCAAAAAATACAGGAGTAATCTTTCCGGATAAAAAATCAGATTTATTAAATTTATCGTATACACCTTGTACTAAATCAATTTCTTCATCAATGTCCCTAATTTGGTCACCAAGTATTTTTTTTGCTTCGTCACTATGTAGTCCCTTTATTAGTTTCCCATGAACAGCATCATCTTTCTTGTCGTATAGGCGCAAGGTGTCATCTAATAAATTATAGATTCCGGTTAACCTGGAGCCCATCCCAATAGGCCAGGTAAACGGTACACATTTGATACCTAAGTCTGTTTCAATTTCATCTAATAGATCTATCGCTTCCTTGCCTTCGCGATCCAATTTGTTAATGAAGGTGATAATAGGAGTGTCTCGTAAACGACAAACCTCCATCAATTTTAGGGTGCGTTCTTCAACGCCTTTAGCAACATCAATCACCATAAGGGCTGAGTCAACTGCGGTTAATGTTCGGTAAGTGTCTTCTGAGAAATCTGCATGCCCAGGTGTATCTAATAAATTAATAATTTTACTTTTGTACTCGAACTGCATCACAGAACTGGTAACAGATATACCTCTTTCTTTTTCCATCTGCATCCAATCGGATGTTGCATGTCGATCAGACTTTCTGGCTTTTACTGTTCCAGCCATTTGTATCGCACCGCCATACAATAATAGTTGTTCTGTTACTGTAGTTTTACCAGCATCGGGGTGTGAAATGATGGCAAAAGTACGTCTTTTATTGGTTTGAACGAGTTGATCTGACATCTGATCTGCAATTTAAATTAGGTGTGTTTTTAAGTAAATTAAGGTTTTGAAAAAACGGATGAATTTATCAATCGTTTCATTTCTCCAACCGCTTCCGGTAATCCGGATAATACGGCGCGAGAGATAATACTATGACCGATATTTAATTCCAGTATTTCAGGGATAGCGGCAATATCCATCACATTAGTGTAGCTCAAGCCATGACCTGCATGCACCTTTAGGCCTGCATTACTGGCATATTCAACTGATTTTATTATCTTGTTTAATTCCAGGTTCTTTTGACTATCATCAATTGCATCTGCATAGTGACCCGTATGAATTTCGATACAAGGAGCTGAAGATTCCACTGCTGCATTTATTTGTTTCTCGTCTGCATCAATAAACAAAGAAACCCGAATGCCTGCATCTTTTAGACGAGCACAGCTATCAGTTATGTTGTGCAATTGAGAAAATACGTCCAAGCCGCCTTCTGTCGTAAGTTCTTCGCGTTTTTCTGGTACCAAACAACAGTATTTCGGCCTTACTGATTCAGCAATGGCTAGCATTTCTTCTGTCAGTGCCATTTCAAGATTCATAGGCGTTGTTAAGGTTTCGTTTAATAGACGCACATCTCTTTCTTGTATGTGGCGTCTATCTTCACGTAGATGTACAGTAATAGAATCTGCTCCCGCTTGTTCAGCTAAATGCGCAGCAGCTACTGGATCCGGGTATCGCGTGCCACGTGCCTGTCGGAGCGTCGCTATATGATCAATGTTTACACCAAGCAACATAAGAGATTGTTTTAAAGTTTGTGGAAAATGATATTGTAGCGATAATCTACAAGTAGGTATATCAAGCGGGTTGTTTGTTTTTTATATATTCCTGATAAAGGGTTCTACTAGCTAAAGGTTTTTCTCCTAAATACTGATTAAGCAGTGATCGCAAGAGGATCTTTGCTTCACTTTTATTTTTAGCCTCTGCCAAGGTTTCATTATTCAAACCAATTAATGTTTTGCCTGAAACGGGAACGCCTGCCCTACTGTCCTGGCTATTAGAAGTTGGGCCAAAATCCAATTTATAGTAGTAATTGTCTTCAGCAACAATAGCATTTCCCGTATTCAAGTCTTGATCAAAGATGACCCCATACCCAAGTGACTGTAATAATATTTTTTCGAAATAGCGTATTAAAACCTGATCAGTATTATTATTAATTAACTCCCTTATGGTCTTATTGTAGGAGTCAAATAATTCTGGGTGCGATTCATGTTTATGCAGCAACCTAAGAATTATTTCATTCAAATAAAAGCCCGTCATCATTTGCTTTGGGGTCATTGATGTCATTATTGTTGCTAACTCAACATCAATCAAGGTGCCTAATTCCGACTTGCTAACCCAGGACATTAAATACTCCTGATAGAGATTGTAGCTTATACCTTGTTGTTTTTTATTGCGCTTCGCGCCTTTTGCAATAAGGCTAACACGACCGTACTCTTTGGAAAGAATTTCAAGAATGAGGCTGCTTTCGCGATAATCTCTACGATGTAATATATAGCATGGCGTATGTTCGACCTTCATTTAAACAATACTAAAGCCTAATCATAATAACCAAATTGTTTTAAAGCTTGTTCAGAATCAGCCCAATTGGATTTAACTTTTACCCAGGTTTTTAAATTCACTTTTTTATCATATAATCTTTCAAGCTCAAGTCTTGCTGCCTTGCCAACAACCTTCAAAACTTTGCCTTCTTTTCCTATGACGATTGATTTTTGTCCTTTTGTTTCAACCCAGATAGAGGCATGAATATGAATGATTTTATCATCATCTTTGAATTCATCTATAGTGATTGATAAACGGTAAGGTAGCTCATCACTTAATCGCAATATTAATTGTTCCCGGATAAATTCTGCCGCAAAAAAACGTTCATTTTTATCTGTAACTTGATCGTCAGGATAAAGTGGTGGTCCTACCGGCAAATCATTAATAAGCAGCGATTCTAAGTTGGTAATGCCCTCTCCTTTTATTGCGGAGACAGGTATTATTTCTTTGAACTCAACATGTTTTGAAATCGTGTCGATAAATGATAAAAGCTGATTTTTATCCTGGATTTTATCAACTTTATTAATTATTAAAAATAATTTATCTTTTGGGACATCTTTTAATAATTCAATCACATTTTCATCAAGTTCATTCCACTTTAATCCTTCAACAACAAATAAAACAATATCAATATGATCTAGCGAATGAGATACAGATCTATTCATATGTCGATTCAATGCTGATTTAGGCTGTTTTTGCAAGCCGGGAGTATCGATAAAGATTATCTGCGCGTGCTCTGTCGTTTTAATGCCTTGTAAATTCCAACGTGTCGTTTGAGGCTTCCTGGAGACAATGCTTAATTTCTGATCAATCATGTAGTTCAATAATGTTGATTTTCCAACATTTGGTCTACCTATAATACTTACGTATCCTGTTTTAAAATTATTCATTTATTCTAAAAAAAGTTGATTATTTATCACGGGATTCCAGCATTGTGATTACTTGTTTTGCGACAGCTTGCTCGGCTTTTCGCTTGCTCTTACCTACTGCAATAACAGCCTCATCAAACAGATCAACTTTGCAGGAGACTGTGAATTCTGGTTCATGTGATGTTCCCGTTTCAGAAATCACTACATACTCGGGAACGTTTTGTTTTCTAGATTGGAGGTATTCCTGCAACTTTGTTTTCGAATCTTTCCTTATGTTTGCCGGGTCGACATTTTCAAGGTGGGGACTGTATAGATGTAATATTAATTCACGGCAGGCAGTGATATCTGCATCAAGATAAACTGCTCCTATCAGCGCTTCAAGAGTATTTGCTAGTATAGAGTCTCGGCGCCAACCACCACTTTTTAATTCTCCTGTTCCGAGTTTAATTGACTCTTGCAGTTGGATCTCTCTTCCTATTTCGGCAAGTTTTTCTCCTTTGACTAGAGAGGCTCTTAGTCGTGTTAACTCGCCTTCTGATGCGGTTGGAAATTTTTGGTATATTATATCAGCTATAATAAATCCTAATATAGCATCTCCTAAATATTCAAGTCGTTCATTGTTATGATGTCCGACGCTCCTGTGTGTAAGAGCTTGTTCTAACAGAGCTTGATTACTGAATTGGTAGTCAATAACCTTATTTATGTTTATTTTGATTTCCCTCCAGGGATTTCCATGGTTTCATCTATATCAATCATGAGAAAAATATTTTTAAATAAATTATTAGACTTTTGATATTTCACATTTAGGTACTTTGTTTTACCGTCTTTTGATTTCTTCACCGTAACCATATCTTTTATGTTGTAGTCCGTGAAAGTTTCAATGGCATTTAGTTCTGCATTACGTAGAAAATATTTCCTCAGGTCTTTCGCAGTTTTTCTTTTTTCAGGAGGAAGATTAAGTGTGCTTTCCATAGAGCTTTTAACGAGCGCGTACTCATTATATAAAGGAAAAGCGGTTAGTCCGAATATTGCAAAACAAGCAACCATTCCTAGTATCATGCAGATAGCAAGCGCCGTCATGCCTCCTTGTCGTTGAGATATATGTTTCATAAATGCCCCCTTATTGATTTCTAGTTATTTGATCATTGTACCAATTCGATGAAAATCTACACCACCATTCTTACTATCCCAGTTCATCCATATCATAAAAGCACGTCCGACGAGATTCTCATCTGGTACAAAGCCCCAAAAGCGACTGTCTTTACTATTATCCCGGTTATCACCTAAAACGAAATAATGACCATCTGGAACGATAACTTCAAGTTCTTGAGAGGGTCTAATTGGCGATATTAATATTTCATGCTCAATTTGGCCTAAATTTTCAACTCTCAAGGAAGCTCCGTCCATCATAAAGCTAGACCCATGGGCATTATAGCGTCCATTTAATACCTGCGTTATCGATATATCATTGATGTATAGTGTTTTATTGTGGTAGGAAACCTTGTCACCAGGCAATCCTACTACTCTCTTGATAAACGGTATGCTGGGATCTTCAGGGTAACGAAATACAACTATATCACCCCGCGCAGGGGTTTTGTTTTTTATGATTATATTATGCAGGACAGGTAAGCGAAGACCATAGTCAAATTTATTGACTAATATAAAATCGCCAATTAATAAAGTCGGCATCATTGAGCCTGATGGAATTTTAAATGGTTCAAAGATGAAAGACCTTAGTATCAAGACAATGAAGAAGATCGGAAAAAATGATTTTGCATATTCGACAAATAATGGTAATTGTAATTGTTCTGTATTGTTAGCATCTTTGTCATTCGCGATTTTTTTCTCTCGACGAGGGGCGAACACTAGGCTATCGAACAGCCAAATAATGCCACTGGAAAATGTTAGAAATACCAATAAAGCTGAAAAATCAAAATTCATTTATCTTTTCCTACATGAAGAATTGCCATAAAGGCCGATTGTGGTATCTCAACAGAGCCAAATTGCTTCATACGTTTTTTACCTGCTTTTTGTTTTTCTAGCAATTTACGTTTACGAGAGATATCTCCGCCATAGCATTTCGCCGTAACATTTTTTCTCATCGCTTTAACTGTTTGTCTAGCCAATATCTTAGAACCAATAGCAGCTTGTATCGCCACTTCGTACATTTGACGAGGTATAAATTCCTTCATCTTCTCAGTCAGCTCGCGTCCCCTGCTAATTGATTGATCCTGATGTACGATGCATGAAAGAGCATCTACATGTTCATTATTTATCAGAATATCAAGTTTGACCAATTTTGCTGCTTCAAAACGATTAAAACTATAGTCAAACGAGGCAAAACCGCGACTTACAGATTTAAGACGATCAAAGAAATCAACAACGACCTCACTCATAGGCAACTCAAACGACAAAGATATTTGTTTTCCTAAGTACTGTAACTTTTTTTGTACTCCCCGTTTTTCTATACATAAGGTGATAACGTTACCTAAATACTCTTGTGGGACAAGAATGTCTGCTGTGATGATAGGTTCTCGAATTTCCAGAATTTTATTTGGGGGAGGAAGCTTAGCCGGGTTATCTATGCTGATAATTTCATTGCTTGAAGTAAGAACTTCATAAATTACTGTAGGTGCTGATATTATTAAGCCAAGGTCATATTCTCTTTCCAGACGTTCTTGAACAATCTCCATGTGCAACATACCAAGAAAACCGCAGCGGAATCCAAAGCCCAGGGCTTGTGATGATTCGGGTTCGTAATGAAGTGCTGCATCATTCAGCCTAAGCTTTCCTAGGGCCTCTCTAAAGGATTCATAATCAGATGAATCTATTGGAAATAGACCTGAAAACACACGTGGTTGAATCGTTTGAAAACCAGGCAATGCTTCAACTGAGGGAGATTCTGTTAGCGTTAAAGTGTCTCCAACCGGCGCGCCATCTATTTCCTTGATCCCTGCAACCACATAGCCTACTTCGCCTGTATGAAGAACCTTTTTAGGATTCCGTTTTGGTGTGAATGTACCTACTTGGTCAACCAGAAAATCTCTTCCCGTTGACATTATTCTAATTTTTTTGCCAACATCCAGTTGCCCATCAATTATTCTTACTAAAGAGACTACGCCAAGGTAGTTATCAAACCACGAATCAATAATTAATGCCTTCAGAGGACCTTCAATATTTCCTTTTGGTGGCGGAATTTTAATGACCAATTCTTCTAACAGCTCTTTTATCCCCTCGCCTGTTTTCGCGCTAACTCGCAAGGCTTCCTGTGCATCGATACCAATTATCTCTTCGATTTCATTTATGACACGCTCAGGTTCTGCCGATGGCAGATCAATTTTGTTTAGTACTGGCAATACTTCAAGATTATTATTTATAGCTGTTAAACAATTAGCGACACTTTGAGCTTCAACACCCTGTGCGGCATCAACAACGAGCAAAGCGCCTTCACATGCCGCCAATGAGCGTGATACCTCATAACTAAAATCTACATGCCCTGGTGTGTCAATAATATTAAATTGATATCGCACGCCATCATCTGCTTCATAATATAAGGTAACGCTTTGTGCTTTTATTGTTATTCCGCGTTCGCGCTCAATATCCATCGAATCCAGAACTTGTGCAGACATCTCACGTTCTGTTAAAGCACCGCACATTTGTATAAATCTATCAGCCAGAGTCGATTTTCCATGGTCAATATGGGCAATAATTGAGAAATTCCGTATGTGCTGCATTAATTGTGTCACTTATGTATGTTGCCTAACTGTTTATTTGCAAAACGCGCGATTCTATACGATCTTATTCAGACCATAAATCAATTATGGAAATATATATGAGATTTAAAGACTAAATGTCATCTTTAAAGTGTTCTAAAAGCATCTGCTCTTCAAGATGATATTGACATATCTCTTTATCACCCTCAGCAAGCAAAGGAATACGAGCAGCAAATTGTTCGGTTAGTTTTGAGTCATGCTCTATATCGATTATTTCTATCGTGAAATTGTATTTGTTTTGCCATGGTTTTAAAGCATCCCGCATTTCATGGCACAAACAGCAATCTTTCCTTGAATAGATTTGCAGCGCCCGTTTAGCATTATTCATCAAGTTTGAGAGCAAGGAAAATTGGACCGCCTCGACGTTGTATAAGCACAGGTATAGAGCGACCCTTGGGTAATGCTTTGATAATGTCGTAAAAGTGAGAAGAGTCTTTTATTTTAATATTATTCAAAAGAAGAATTATGTCTCCCTGGCGTATACCTGCTTTTTGTGCTGGTCCTGTGCCTATTTTTTCTACCAAAATGCCATTATCTTCGAGATCGAGCTCTTTTATCTGTTCGTTAGTTAAATCTTTAGCTATGACATTTAATGCATTTTCATCAGGCTGTGATGTAGTTGTCGCTTTTGCAATGACTTCATCGTCAGTGGGCAGTTCTGATATTTTAACCTGGATAGTCTTATGTTTAGAGCGCCGAATAATATCAACAGAAACTGTCGTGTCGACTAATGTGGACCCAACTAACGGCGGCAAATCCGATGAGAAGCTAACCTTCCCCCCATTGAATTTGACTACAATATCGCCTACTTCTATTCCGGCTTTTTCTGCGGGACCATCAGGCAAGACCTTTGCTATCAATGCGCCATGAGGATGATCCATATCAAATGATTCAGCTAATTCGCGTGTTACATCTTGTATGAGCACTCCGAGCCACCCCCTGCTCACGCGTCCTTTATTTCTTAATTGATTATAAACATTTTCAACGACATTAACTGGCACAGCAAAAGATAAGCCCATGAAACCGCCTGTACGGCTGTAAATCTGAGAATTAACACCTATAACCTCACCATCTAGATTAAATAATGGACCGCCTGAATTTCCTGGGTTAATAGCGACATCAGTTTGAATAAATGGCACATAATTTTCATTTGGCAGACTGCGACCAATGGCACTAATAATACCCGCTGTTACTGATGCGTCAAAACCGAATGGCGAACCAATTGCTAAGACCCATTCACCGACATTAAGGTTTGACGAATCACCAAGTTTCAATATGGGTAAGCTAGTCGCTTCAATTTTTAAAACTGCTATATCACTTCTTTCATCACTGCCAATTAATTCAGCAACAAATTCACGCCGATCATTCAATCGGACGATAATCTCTTCGGCATCTTTCACTACATGATGATTTGATATCACATATCCATCTTCAGAAATGATAAATCCTGAGCCCAGTGATGAGCGTTCTTGTGATGGTCCTTGGCCTTCAGGCACTTCATCAAAATATTTTTTAAAAAAATCATGAAAAGGACTGTCCTCGGGAATATCTGGCAAATTATACCCAGGCGGCAAACCTCCAGCCGTAGCATTACTACTTTTTGCGGTTGTACTAATATTTACGACTGCCGCTGAGTTTTCGTTAACTAGGCCGGTGAAATCAGGCAGTGCGCGTGCATAACCTAGGTTGGTATGTATTAGTAAGAATAAAGTTAGAAATGGTATAAATAATTGTTGCTGCATTATTGATGTTCCGTGATAGGTCGTTGTCTGTGTATTGCCTGTCATTAGTAATGACTGATACTAAGACTAAGGCATGCTTAAGGTCGCTAATAATTGAAAATACTTAATGATAGGACTTTACTGAATCTGCCATTAATTTAACAGTGCTTTTAGGTACTTCGCCTACTGCTGTGATCTGATATCCACCTGCAAAAACTGCGTAAGTATTAACCCCGCCAAAATTTGATGCGCCAGCAATAATATCGGGTTGTTGATTTAATTTTTCAACATAAATAGACACCATAGCTAAGCCATCGCTATAAACCAGGTGCTCCACAGGCATTCGACTCGTCAACATGGGTTCTTTCGATTGTTCACTCATAGAAAACCCTGCTGGCATCCAGGTAACCTTCCATTGTTTGTCACTTTCATTTGTATCTAAAGGCTCGTTGGGTGTGTTTTTATACCAAGTAAAACCTTCTGCAGCGGTTGATGGCTCTAGCAGCGAATCATCAATGTCATCTAGTATATTCAATTGAGCAAACATAATTTGTTCCAGAGTCACACCTAACTGATTCTTGAGCTCTGACTTAAGTAGCAATCTGGATTCTTTATCTATCCAGAGTTGGTAGCCATAACGGTACTTATCAATCGGTCTAATATTAATAATCCATGCATCCAGACCAGCAATACGATCTTCGCCGGCAATTTCGAAAATATAGAAATCAGAAATGGATTTGATTGGTTGAGGCAAGTACGTTGATATCAGCTTTCCTAGACGACTTTTCTCAACTACAACAGCTTTATTCTCAGGAAAATAGCATCTGACTTGGTCTTTATCCCGTATAACCTCTCTTGCATGCCCTGTCAGAGAGATTAAGCGTTCGTATGATTCTCCATTGCCAGATTTATGGATAATTCTCATGGTGTCGATTTGATTGCCTAAGGTGTAGACAAAGACGCCGTCATAATTTAATGATCGGCTTGCTGTCGACATTTCATCAATCAACACCTGTGGATCTGGTAGATTGTCTGCCGAATAAACACTGTGCACACTCCCGACAAGAAGCGCGGCCAAGAGATATAATGATTGATACTTCAACTAATACTATTCCTGTGATTCTATCGTGACCAGCCTTACATAAGGCAAAATCCCATTCATGCTACCATTACTTCGATACTCATTATGGTTCATTAAGTAATTGTTAAGGCGCTGGTTTGCAATTTCTTCTGGAGTGTCTGATTTTCTAACAGATGCAGGTAAAACCTGAGCGCTTGGAAAACTAAAAGTTTGAGATTGAGGTGCCGTAGCATTAACAGCAAGAGTCGGTGAAGTAGAAACCGAATTAACTTCGTTGCTATTTTGGACGCTAAATACAGCAGCCATGGCAACTGATGCTGCTATAGCAAAGCCTGCAAGTGGCTTTAAGTTAAATTGTTTAGATTTTTGAGGGGCAAGAACTGTAGGTTCATTGCGGAGTGAATTACCTACTGTAGTCGAAACTTGATTAGAGATTTTTTCTGGTAGTTGTTCACGCAGACAATCACCAATAAGATGATAGCGTGACCATGTGTCTTTCATCTCTTGGTCATGAATTAGGTGGTCAAAGACTTTGTCACTATTGCCTTCGTATTCACCATCTATTAATGCCGACAGTTCTTCGTTGTTATATTCACTCATATACTTAGCCTATAATTTCAATTTTGCAATAATGGACTCATCTTTTCATCAATTGCTTCACGGGCGCGAAATATTCTAGACCGAACCGTTCCGATAGGACAGTCCATAACACTCGCGATTTCTTCATAACTCAAGCCTTCTAATTCTCTTAGCATAATTGCTGTTTTTAAATCTTCGGGCAGATCCTCTATAGCTTTTAAAACAGTTGCCTGTAATTCATCTTTAAGCAATAAGTTTTCAGGTGTTGCCTGTTCTTTTAGAGCACTACTGCCCTCAATTTGTTCAATCTCTGATACATCATAATCACTTGATCTTGGTCGGCGTGATTGTACAGCAAGGTGATTTTTTGCTGTATTGACCGCAATTCGATAAAGCCAAGTATAAAACGCACTATCACCACGAAAATTAGGTAAAGCGCGATAAGCTTTTATAAAGGCTTCTTGTGTGACATCCAAAGCATCACTATGGTTCCTGACAAATCGCAAAACCAGGTTAACTACTCGCTGTTGATATTTAAGCACAAGCAGATCATAGGCAGCTTTTTCGCCATTTTTAACGCGCTCTACGAGTTCTTTGTCTGTAACGTTATTGGCCATCAGGCCTATCCTCTTGTGCTATTATTTTGCATGTTGCAATGTAAAATGGGCTTTTTGATTTTGTGCACATCATTTGCAAATTATATTAGTATTCAACAATCAAAGGCTTAGATAGAAAAATGGCAATACTACCTTAAGTAAGATGCATGACCAACAACAACATGACGTATTAATAATTGGCAGTGGTGCTGCAGGGCTCAGTCTCGCATTAAAATTGGCCAATGATGCCAATGTTGCAGTTTTATCAAAAGAAGTCTTAAACGAAGGTGCTACGTTGTATGCGCAAGGTGGTGTATCAGCCGTTCTCGATGAGCAAGACTCAATTGAATCGCATGTTCACGACACATTAAGTACTGGGGCTGGATTGTGTGACCCAGACATAGTCCGCTTTGTCGTCGAACGTGCTTACAAAAGTATCGATTGGTTGGTAGAACTGGGTGTCGATTTTACTCGTGCGGATATTAATTCAGATAGTAATTCACCATTTCATTTGCACCAAGAAGGTGGGCATAGTCATAGACGAATTATTCATGCCGCAGATGCAACGGGAAAAGCCATTGAAACAACACTTGAATCTCGCGTTCGACAGCACCCGAATATCCACCTATACGAGCACCATATTGCTGTAGATTTAATCACGAAAAATAAATTATCAAATTCAGGAAACCGATGCCTTGGTGCATATGTGCTTGATATAGAAAACAATAACGTAATGGTGTTTAGTGCCAAGAACGTTGTTCTTGCAAGCGGTGGTGCAGGTAAGGCCTATCTTTACACAAGTAACCCTGATGGTTGTACTGGTGATGGTATTGCAATGGCATGGCGTGCGGGTTGCCGTATCGCAAATATGGAATTTATTCAGTTTCACCCGACTTGTCTTTACCATCCAATGGCAAAATCATTTCTTATCTCAGAAGCATTGAGAGGAGAAGGGGCAAAATTAGTCTTAAAAAGTGGCGAAGCTTTCATGCATCGCTATGATCAACGCGAAGAACTAGCTCCCAGAGATGTAGTTGCTCGCGCAATAGATTATGAAATGAAGCGCTTAGGTCATGATTGTGTTTACCTCGATATTTCACATAAATCGCCCAAATTTATTGAAGAACATTTTCCAACGATCAATAGGCGTTGTCTTGATCTCGGTATAGATATGTCACGAGATCCTATCCCGGTTGTTCCTGCCGCTCACTACACGTGTGGTGGTGTGATGATAAATAAGGACGGACAAAGTGATATTTCAGGTCTATATGCTATAGGTGAGACTAGTTGCTCCGGTTTACATGGCGCAAATCGGATGGCCAGTAACTCTCTTTTAGAATGTGTCGTCTTTGCTCATGCCGCTTCTGAAGCTATTCGGCAATCATTGGCCGCTATTGAAATGCCTGGGAAACTGCCTGAATGGGATGAGAGTCGCGTAACAGATTCTGATGAAGAAGTAGTTGTTAGTCATAACTGGGATGAAATACGCCGGTTTATGTGGGACTACGTAGGTATTGTAAGAACCACTAAACGGCTACAACGTGCACAGCATAGAATTGAGTTGCTAAAGTCGGAAATTACTGATTACTATGGTAATTTTAGAATTACCAAGGATTTAGTCGAGTTGCGTAATTTGGCTGTGGTTGCCGAGTTGATCATTGAATCTGCACTTAAAAGAAGAGAAAGTAGAGGTCTCCATTTCACGACTGATTATCCTATCGCAGAAATTTCAGATAAAGGCGAAAACACAATAATAAAAGCAAAAACTGATGAAAATGGACACATTGCAGCCTAAAACAATCTATAATTCAATTAGTTATACTAAGAGCCAATAAATAAATCTAACAACATATTATTATACATAGTTTAGCTATAAGCTTTTAATGCTCTTGGCATTTCTTTTGCATTCATCGCTACATGTTTACTATTAATATAATGATATGACGACTTCAATAAAACATATGGCCGACATTACAGACATTAGCGAGTCACCCGGTATTCAAAACTCGAATCTGATGATCTCTTACCCGGAGAACATGACTGATGTGACTAGTATGTCTATTCATGTAATGGGCGTTTTACAAAGTACACTCGAGCTAGAGAGGTTAGTGGAACTTTTTGATGAAGAGCTGGCCGCAATAGTCCCTCATGACCATTTTAGATATGTAAATGTAAATGAAAATATCAAATATGATATTGGTAATGTTGCACTACACAGTTCCAATTATCGTTTGGTTCTATTTGGTAAAAGCCTGGGTCAATTAACTATTTCCAGAAACACCAAATTTGTTGAAGTCGAAATCCAGAAGATTGAAAGTTTAATCTCTGCGCTGATTTATCCATTAAGAAATGCACTACTCTACAAACAAGCTGTAGAGAAAGCCTATATTGATCCGTTAACTGGAGTAAATAATCGCGCCGCTTTTGATAAGTCAATCGAACAAGAAATGGAGTTTTCAGCACGACATAAGCACGATTTAACTTTAATGATGCTAGATTTGGATAAATTCAAAGATATCAATGATAACTACGGACATACTGTTGGCGACGCCATCTTGAGAAGTTTTGCTGATAGCATAATGAAATGTTTGCGTCGAAGTGACATTCTTTTTCGTTATGGTGGTGAAGAATTCTCTGTGCTACTAAGAAATACGGGTACTGAAGGTGCGACATTACTTGCCGAACGCATGAGGAAAAGCGTTGAAGAGATGGAATTTGAATACAATAAGATTAAGGTTAAAGCCACAGTCTCTATTGGCTTAACACAGATGCAAGATGGTGATGATATTATCGGGTTCATTGAACGTGCCGATGAACTGCTTTATACCGCAAAAGATAATGGACGTAACCGCGTAGAATATTAAACAAGACTTTATTCTTGAAAGATCTACTTTTCTTTTTCAAGCATTTTTATAAAAGATTCCTCGTTCAATGTTGTAATTCCTAACTCGATTGCCTTTTCGTACTTACTACCAGCGTTCTCTCCATATACAACATAGTTTGTTTTCTTCGATACACTGCCGGTAACTTTGGCTCCCAACGATATCAGTTTTTGTTTTGCCTCATCACGTGTCATAACTTGCAAGCTACCAGTAAGAACAAAAGACATTCCGCTAAAAATAAGATTTATTTCATCCTCATTATTTTCCCAATAAATACCGGCTAATAATAGACGCTGGATTATTTCTAAATTATGTTTTTGTTGGAAAAAACTATATATATTGAAGGCAACAACTGGGCCTACATCAGATATGGTTTCTAGCTCGCCAGTAGTTGCTTGTTCTATTAATTCTAGCGACTTGTATCTCATGGCGAGTGTACGTGCCGTTGCTTCGCCAACCTCCCGTATGCCCATTGCATATATAAAACGTTCCAATGTTGTCTTCTTGCTCTTTTCAAGAGCAGCCATTAAATTTTCAGCCGACTTTTCTCCCATTCTCTCAAGAGTAACTAATTGTTCCTTTGATAATGAATAAAGATCAGCAACAGTACTAATCAATCCTGACTCGGTTAATTGAATAATCAACTTATCTCCTAGCCCATCTATATTCATTGCCTTGCGCGATGCAAAGTGAATAATGGCCTGGATGTTTTGAGCGGAACAGGAAAGCCCACCTATGCAGCGATACACAGCCTCACCTTCTTGTCGCACTACGTCAGAGCCACAAACAGGACAAACATTTGGCATGTTAAAATCAGAAACATTCGCACGTTTCTCTTTTATAACTGCAACTATTTCCGGGATAACATCGCCCGCACGACGAACATAGACCCAATCACCAATCTTGATATCTTTACGTTTAATTTCATCAATATTATGCAATGTCGCATTCGTTACCGTGACGCCTGCAACATTAACCGGAGATAATCGTGCAACAGGTGTTAATGCACCAGTACGGCCAACTTGAATTTCAATATCTAGTAACTGAGTTATTTCTTCTAAAGGGGGAAATTTATAGGCTATAGCCCAACGCGGCGCTCGTGAGACGAAACCTAGTTCACGTTGTTGTGAAATCTCATTTACTTTAAAAACAACCCCATCAATATCATGCGCTAATTCTGAACGTACAGCTCCAATTTCTGCGTAATAACTCAGGCATGCATCGATACCGTTCAACCGCTTTGTATCAGATGAGACAGGCAGTCCCCATTCTTTTAATTGCCGCAGAATACTTGTGTGGCTGGTTAAATTTGTTTTACCTTTATACTCGCCTATGCCATAGGCAAAGAACGCTAATGGTCGTTGTGCTGTCACTCTTGAATCTAGTTGGCGTAAAGATCCTGCAGCTGCATTACGTGGGTTAGCAAAAACCTTTTCTCCTTTATCACGTTGCCTATCGTTTAATGCTGTAAACCCCTTATGCGTCATAACCACCTCACCTCTTACTTCTATCAAATGAGGAATGTTTTCTCCGAAAAGAGACAGTGGTACTTGCGGGATAGTGCGCACATTGTGTGTAACATCCTCACCTATAGAGCCGTCACCGCGCGTAGCAGCGGTGACTAACAAACCATTCTCATAGAGGATATTGACGGCAAGACCATCAAATTTAGTTTCTCCTGAAAATACTAATGAATTTACGGATAATTTTTCCTTTATCCTTTTATTGAAAGCCCGCATTTCATCTTCATTGAATGCATTTCCTAATGACAACATTGGCGCCAGATGTTTAACTTCTTTCAGTTCCGAAACTGGTGACACACCGACTCTTTGAGTCGGAGAATCAGGAGTAATTAAATCAGAAAAATCTGTTTCTATATCAATCAGCTCTCGCATCAAAATGTCATATTCGTTATCCGTTATTGAAGGATCGTCTAATACGTAATATTGAAAATTATGTTTGTTAATTAATTGACGCAAGGCCTCTGCCCTATGTCTAGCTTGTTCTAATTGCATCTTCGGTTTAATTATCTGAAAAGGATGCTGCTTTGTCGCGCAGAGTGTTAATAGATGCGGTATTTAAAAGCTCGTTATCAGAGGTACGTACATCACCACCTAATAATTCAGCCATTCGCTGCGTGGTATTTAAATACAATTCAAATACCACGCTAGCATCAATTGATGCTGGTGAGTACATAAAAACGACTACTCCTTTCGTCTTTAAGTCAGCCATTCGACCAAGATCAAACGATCCCGGTTCATGCATATTTGCAAGGCTGAACAATGGTTGCCCAGAATGCAACTTGCCTGGACCAAAGTGATGAAAAATATTCATGTGACCATAGACCATGCCGATTTCATCAGCGACTTTACTTATGGATAGACCATTAAATAATGTATGTGCGGGACTGGTAATATATAACACCAATAGATCGTCGCTATCTTGATTTGCTTTTGGAGTGTCCGCTTCCTGCTCAGGTTCTTCAGGAGTGGTTTCATCATCCTGATTCTGGATATCTTCTTCTATAGCAGCAAACACATCATAGTCTTCTTTTTCAGACTGCTCTGCCTCATAATCATTAACACTCATTTCAAGCGGCAGTGACGATTCATCGTCCGCGCCATCATGTTTATCTACAAGTTCTGGAGTAACTGACGGTTCTACCGGGTTCTTTTGAACTACATCTTGGTCTCGTGACTTAGTTAATAAACTGCCAAGATCAGCCATTGCAGCAGAATAGTCTTCCACTTCATTATTTAATGGCGCTAATGGGATGTCTGGAATTTCGTCGACGGCATCAAGGATGTCCGTTTTCTTTTTTGGATTTGCCTTATAAAATATTTCCCATAGATAAATGCCAAGAACTATAAAGCATCCAACTATTAATAATGTTAGGCGCAACTTATCCATAGGCGCTTAAGGCTCACGGTGTTTATTAATTGATTTAGAATAACAGTAGTAACACAGACACTCAAAGCTAAAATAAATCTTTGAAATAGACTAGGCTGTTGCTGCCATCTGAACTGCTTCATCCATATCCACTGATACGAGACGCGACACACCTGCTTCATGCATTGTGACCCCCAGAAGTTGATTCGCTATTTCCATCGTTATTTTATTGTGTGTTATGAAAATAAACTGAACTTCATCAGACATAGATTTAACCAATTCGCTGAATCGTCCCACGTTAGTATCATCAAGCGGAGCATCAACTTCGTCTAAAATACAAAAAGGTGCTGGATTAAGTTTGAATATTCCAAAGACCAGAGCAACAGCAGTAAGCGCTTTTTCCCCACCTGATAATAAGTGAATATTGCTGTTTTTCTTTCCTGGAGGTCTAGCCATTATTGCGACACCGGTTTGTAACAAATCATCACCTGTTAACTCAAGGTAAGCATGCCCACCGCCAAATAGTTTTGGAAACATCTCTTTAACATTTGTATTGAGCGCATCAAAGGTTTCTTTAAATCGAGTTCTTGTTTCTTTGTCAATCTTGCTAATAGCATTCTCAAGAGTAGTTAATGCATCAATTAAATCTTTATGTTGACTATCAAGGTATGTCTTACGCTCCGAATTCTGTGTGTACTCGTCAATGGCTGCAAGATTGATAGGTCCCAATCGTTGAATCTTACGATCCAGAGACTCTAGTTGGTTGCTCCATTCTTCCTGATTGGCGCCCTCTTCCATCGATTCCAATATTTCTTTTACGTTTTGTTCTTCAGCAGTTAATTGTTCTTCAACTGTCTCAAGCCTAACCTGACAGCTGTTGACGCCTAATCGTGCTTTTTCAAGCTCTGTTCGAAGCACCTCTAAACCTTGTTCATGTTTATGCCTATTTTGTTCTGACTCTCTCATATTGCCTTCGATAGTCTGCACATTCGTTCTGGCATCGCCCAGATTTTTTTCAGCATTTATCTTATCTTTTAGACAGGCTTCAATTATTTCTTGTATCTCATCTATTGGTGATTTGTTTTCCAACAAGTTTTTTTCTAACTCAGTAATCCTTGCCGTCAGTTGCGAAACTTGAATATCATTTCGTTTAATTGCCTGTTCATATGATGCGCGCCGAGAGCTATATGACTCAAGCTGCAAGGCAATACCATGACTCTCGTTATGTGTTTCTTGCCACCGCGTCCTTGCTGTATTCAACGACTCACGATGTTGATCCTTTACGTGAGATAACTCAGCCCGTTGTTCTTGTAGTTGAATCTTATCTTTATCAATCTGCTCCAAACGTTGTTTTATAGAATCAATTTCTGCTTTATCAGTCGTAGTTTGGTCTTGATTTAAATCGCGCTCTTCAACGAACTGTTGATAACGAATTGTTTGTTGTTCCGATTCTGTTTGAGAAGATGCCAGCTTAGATCGAACATTGGAGATCTCTTGTTGTTGATTGCTTAATGACGCTTGCTGTTTATCAAGCGTGAGTTCAGCTTCTTCGAGGGTTTCTTCATTAGTATGCAGTTCACCTTCTATGAAGTTAATTTCTGCTTCACTATTTTCAAGATCTTGCTTTAGTTCAGTGATTTCAGCTTCTCGGTTTAAAACACCAGTACTTGCATCACTGGCATTATTCACAACAACCCAGTCATGACTCATCCAAACGCCTTTTTCCGTTACAACACTCTGTCCTACAGGCAGACTGGATAGCATACTGCTCGCTTCTTCAGGAGAGTCAGCAAGAAAAACATTTTCAAGGACAGATGGAATTCTAATATCAGTTGTAATTTTGTCTATTAGCCGAGGATAGTGATCTGAATCAGTTGTGGCACTAGTGCTCTTTGAATTGATGAGTCCGATCTTGCCCGGTGCCAACTCTAATCTCTCTAAGTAAGCGCCAATATCATCGACACAAATATCATGCAGATGGTTGTCTATAACTGTCTCCAATGCATGCGCCCATTTTGGCTCAACTTTTATAGATTGAGAAAGACGTTGTTGCTGATCTAGATTATGTTCTTGCAGCCAGGCGCTTAATTCATGATTATCATCAACAACAGATTGTTGCAATGTTTCCAAAGAAGCCAAACGACCTTTTAGGTGCTGATATTTTTGGCGAGCAGCATCAAGATTTGTTGATAAGGCTCTAACTTTTTCTCGGTATTCTTTAACAATATTTTGTTTGTCAGAATGTAATTTTAATAGCGCTGCTTGCTTATCTTCTTCTTCTTTTAGTGTATTGACTAAGTGTTGAATACTATTGTTAAGTTCAGACTCTTCGAACTTTGAGATTTCTCGATCGAGCACTATCCTTCGTTCGGCAAGTTCATCAAGTCCAAATTCAAGATGCTCTAAACGTGTTTTATCAACTTGTTCTTGGCGAGCAAACTCAGAAAATGACTCATTAAAAGTATCCCATTCAGACTGCCACCCTTGCATCGCTTCTTCAGCGTTGTTAAGGATTTCGTATGCCCTATTACTTTCGTCTCGTGAGCCGGTTAGTCTTGGTTCGAGATTGCTTAATTCAGCTTGAAGTTTCTCATATTCGGACTTGTCTTGTTCATGCTGCCTGATTGTATCGGCATGAGTTTCTTTAGCCTTCTCGAGTTCTGCCTCAATAGATGTGATTTTTTCCCGAGTATGTTGAAGTTTTTGTTCATACTGAGATATATCGCTACCTACCTTATAATATTCAGACTGCATATTATTAAAGTGTTGATTGGCTTCACTCAGACTTTCACGCTGTTTCTCTATTTCTGCTTCAGTTTCACGAACTTTTGCAATAGAAGCCTCTACTGTATTTTCTCTCTTAGCTGATTCTTCTTTTAGCGAATCCATTTCCTTATTCAGATCGCGCCAATTCAATGCGAGTAATTCAGCGCTTAATTTGCGTTGATCTTGCTTCAAATTTTTATAACGTTCAGCGGCTTTAGCTTGTCGTTGCAAATGATTTAATTGTTTTTCTAATTCTTCACGAATATCGGTGAGTCGCTCAATATTTTCTTTGGTGTGCCTTATTCGGTTTTCCGTTTCTCGACGACGCTCACGATATTTTGATATTCCAGCCGCTTCCTCGATGAATACTCTTAATTCTTCAGGTTTTGCCTCAATCAATCTTGAAATCATGCCCTGTTCAATAATGGCATAACTACGAGGACCTAGACCTGTTCCAAGGAAAATGGCAGTGATGTCTCTGCGTCGGCAACGCGTACCATTTAAATAATAGGTAGAAACTGCATCTCGATTAATTTGACGTTTGATTGAAATCTCATTGTAACTGGCATACTGCCCGCCCAATTTATTCTCCGTATTATCAAAAATCAGCTCTACAGAGGCTTGACTAACGGGTTGTCTGGCACTTGATCCGCTGAATATTACGTCTGTTAGTGATTCCCCTCGCAGGTGTTTTGCTGAGCTTTCCCCCATCACCCATGTGACAGCGTCGATGATGTTCGATTTGCCACAACCGTTTGGTCCAACCACACCAACAAGACTGCCGGGAATAATAAGATTGGTCGGATCTACAAAGGATTTAAAGCCTGAAAGTTTTATATTGCATAAACGCATGGGGCGATACAATACTAGAGATTTAAGTCGCTGTCCAAGCGTAAATTTACACTATAAACAACATGAATAAACAGTCATAATATATTGTTTTTAGTAGTTATTATATATATTTAAAAAATAATCAATAAGTCCTGTAACAACATTTCAAATGAACTATGATATCGTTCGTTTTGTTGTAACTAAAGAGAGTTTTTATCGAATGACTAGCCAAGCTACTGATACACTTGAAACATTTCCAAATCCGAAATCTGAACGTGATTTTACTATAAGGATCGATGTACCTGAATTTACATGTTTATGTCCAAAAACTGGCCAGCCTGATTTTGCAACACTCGAAATTGAGTATATTCCAGACGATTTATGCGTCGAGCTAAAGGCATTAAAGCTTTATGTTTGGTCCTATCGTGACCAAGGTGCTTTTCATGAGGCTGTTACTAATAAAATACTGGATGATTTAGTTACTGCGACATCTCCTCGTTATATGAGGCTGACAGCAATTTTCAATGTTCGTGGCGGTATTTACACCACTGTTGTTGTCGATCATATCAAGGATGGTTGGACACCTAAAACACCCGTTTCTTTGCCTTAAGAAAGATTCTTGATATGAAACAATTCCGATTGGGCGTTAATTTCTTGCTCTCTGGGTTTAAATTGATCCTAAAACCGGGCGTTCGAGTATATGTCCTTATTCCATTACTGATAAATAGTCTTTTATTTACAGGTGCTATCTTATATGGGGCAAATACGCTTAATGAATTGATTGATACCCTTCTAGTTCAATGGCAATGGTTGGAATGGTTGACTTGGCTGCTTTGGCCTATTTTTGTGATCATCGCTTTAGCAATAGTTTTCTTTTGTTTTTCTATCATTGCCAATTTGATTGGCGCACCGTTTAATGGTTTTTTGTCTGCTGCTGTAGAACGATCACTAACCGGACGTGAAGTAACTTCTGAAAATGAGCAAGGTCTTACAAAAGTTATTTTATTAGCATTTAAGTCTGAGCTTCAGAAAATATTATATTTCATTATCCGAGCGATACCTCTTTTGATACTATTCATTTTGCCCATAGTAAACGTTGCTGCACCATTCATATGGTTTTTGTTTACAGCATGGATGTTGACTATTGAGTATGGAGATTATCCTATGGGGAATCATGATATTGACTTTAAGCAACAACGAGAAAAACTGAGATCAAATCGCCAACTTGCATTTGGCTTTGGGTCAGGGGTTATGGTTTTGACTATGATTCCTGTTATTAATTTTTTAGCTATGCCAGTAGCTGTCGCCGGGGCAACACGAATGTTTATTGAATCCCCGGAGCTAAAGTTATGAATATTATTTGTCATTCATAATTGCTTCGACACAGCCTTTCTGGTATAGATGCACGCTGATTTTTATTGGCCGGAGACTTGGAATGGCTACCAAGAAGAAAATAAGTAAAAAAACTGCTAAAAAGAAAGTGACTAAAAAGAAGGTTCCTTTGAAAAAGAAGGTGGCCAAGAAGAAGGTCGCCAAGAAGAAGGTCGCCAAGAAGAAAGCAGCTAAGAAAAAGGTCCCTGTTAAAAAGAAGGTGGCTAAGAAAAAGGCTGCGCTCAAAAAGAAAGTTGCCAAGAAAAAAACAACGGCTAAAAAGAAAATTACCAAGAAAAAAACTGTTGTAAAAAAACAATCCGCTAAAACTACCCAAAAGAAAAATGAAGGAATGGCAAAAGTAACTAAGATCGACACCAAAAAAGACAAGGTAAGTAAAACAAACAAGAAAACTAAAGTTGCGCCCTATACAGAAAAGAAAGGTGAGGATTATATGGGAGCGGAACAAACAGAACATTTCCGTGAAATACTCAACGCATGGAAACGCGACCTGATGGAAGAAGTTGATCGGACTGTTCATCATATGCAAGACGAGGCATCAAATTTTCCTGACCCAAGTGACAGAGCATCGCAAGAAGAAGAATTTGCCCTAGAACTTCGTACACGGGATCGTGAAAGAAAATTAATTCGTAAAATCGATGAAGCAATATTGTCGTTAGATAGTGGTGATTACGGCTATTGTGATGTATGTGGCATTGAAATTGGTGTGCGTAGACTTGAAGCAAGACCAACCGCAACACAATGCATTGATTGTAAGACGCTAGACGAGATTAAAGAACGTCAATTAGGTTGATTTGTTTTAATTTCTGACTCGAATAATAACTCTGAATATCGTGGCCGCTTTGCTCCTACGCCGAGCGGCCCTCTTCATTTTGGTTCTGTCATTGCTGCATTAGGCAGTTACCTACAAGCCAGACAAAATGATGGGCAGTGGCTGATTAGAATAGAAGACGTTGACCTGCCTCGCACAATCCCTGGTTCAGATAAAGTTATTCTCAAGCAACTAGAGACTATAGGTTTAACTTGGGATGGTGAGATCGTTTATCAAAGTAAACGAACTCCAACATATGAGTCAGCTCTTGAAACCCTAACGTCACTTGGACATACGTTTCCCTGCTCATGTACTCGTAAGGAAATATCAAACAAGCCTTATCCAGGAACATGTCGTAATGGTGTGGCTGACGGTCTTATTGGTCGTTCAATCCGTATCAAAACTAATAAGCAAGAAATTACCGTTAATGATTTATTGCAAGGGGAATATACTCAATCCCTAGAATCGGATGTTGGTGACTTTATCGTTAAACGTACTGATGGACTGTTTGCATATCATCTTGCTGTTACTGTAGACGATGCGTATCAGGATATTAATGAAATAGTCAGAGGTGCCGACTTGCTTGATTCAACTCCAAGGCAGATATATTTACAAAATCTACTCGGCTTCTCTATGCCGAATTATCTTCATTTGCCTGTCGCGATTAACAAAGATGGCAGTAAAGTAAGCAAACAATCTCATGCAGCAGCAATCGATCTCGAAAAACCATCTAAAGTAATTTTTGATGCACTCCGCTTTCTTGGGCAATCACCACCGCCTGAAGCTATTGACTCGGATCTTGATTCTTTATTAGTTTGGTCAATTAAAAATTGGAATATAAATGCTATTCCAAAACAAAAAGGAATAACAATTTAAGTCGTTAATTCATATGTTTGTCATGACACTGTTTGCGTGCCAAGAACGCATTTCTGGCAATATGCAGATCTTCAACAAACCATTCGAGTTCATTCATCTTTAATGCTTGCGGACCATCAACCAAGGCTTTTGTAGAGTCTGGATGAAAGTCAGCGAGCACCATATTTGCTCCAGCAATAACGCCCTGTGCTGCGGCATGCATGACATCTAAAATTCCTTCTGGCCCAAATTCACGCGAACCAACTGAATGTGACGGGTCAATACAAACCGGCATATGTGTATAGCGTTTAACCACTGGCACATGGGCAAAATCAACCAGATTACGATGCGGATCGCCCATATTAGTTTTCATGCCACGCAAACAGAAAACGACATTGTGGTTACCTTCACTTGCCAAATATTCTGCTGCATTTAATGATTCTTCAAGGGTTATGCCAAAGCCTCTTTTTATTAATACCGGGAATTCTCGTTGGCGGCCCACTGCTTTTAATAATTCAAAATTTTGAGTGTTCCGAGTACCAATCTGCAACATGACTCCTGTTGGGTTCCCCGCTTGTTCAAGTGCATTACTAATCTCTTCAATATGAATATCATGAGTAATCTCCATTGCGATCACTTTAATATTGTATTTGCCAGCCAACTCAAACACATAGGGCAGACAGTCTTTACCGTATCCTTGAAAGGAATAAGGGTTTGTACGAGGTTTATACGCACCCATCCGCGTGCAATTTAATCCGAGCTCATTTAATGCTCGCATCATGATTTCAACATGTTCTCGTGTATCAACAGCACAGAGGCCTGCAAACAGGTGAAATTCATCTTGTCCAAATCTGACGCCGTTATAATCAAAATAACTAGCTCGGACATCTTCATTATGGCGACCCAAGACTTTATATTCCCGCGATACACGAACGACTCTTTCGACCAGAGGAAAACTTCTGATATGCGCATCATCTAGAGGTATTGTGTCACCAACGAGATAAAACTCAGTTAAACGCTGCTGCTCACCCTTCTCTTCATGCATGCGAATCGTAATATTGGGTAGATTGTTGAGATAGGCCACCAAATTTGTATATTCAGTGCTAGTCTTATCTGAATCAGGCTTTAGAATAATGATCATTGAAATTAAAGAACTTATATAAGGTTAATTGTCCAAATCATTACATTTAATAATTGAAAAATAAATAACAATTTAACTGCTCAAATCTTATGCTTTTATGAAATTGTCTAAACTAATCAACATAATCGTTTCATTGTATTTCTTAATGTTTTTCGCAAGCCCCCCTGCGATGGCTGTAGAAAAAATTGTTATTAATGGCCTTTTTAAAGACAAAGCAATCGTGACTATTGATGGGAAGCAGCGAGTATTGAAAAAAGGCAAAGCTAGTCCAGAAGGTGTTTTGCTTATTGAAGCTAATAGTAAACAAGCCCTTATAGAAATAGAAGGAAACCAAGAAGTCTATAAACTAGGGACACATCTAGGTAGCAATAATAACAACAAGCCTACTAGCGGTGAAAAACTAATTATAGCGCCCGATCCTGGAGGCATGTATAGCATCTCTGGAAGCATCAACGGTTCCTCTGTGAATTTCATTATCGACACTGGCGCAAGTGCTGTTTCGATGAACAGCAATATTGCCAAGCGCCTTGGCATAGATTACAAATTAACCGGCAAAAAAGGAATGTCTTATACCGCTTCTGGAAAAGATGAAATATATATCGTTAAACTAAAAAGAGTACGCGTAGGCAATATAGAGTTACGAAATATAGAAGGTGTTGTACACGAAGGGAGTTTCCCCGCAATTACCCTGCTTGGTATGTCTTTCCTTGGCAAGTTAGATATGAAACGTGAAGGACGCATAATGGAGTTAGAGAAAAAGTATTAATAATTAAACAGAACGCTTTAATCGCTCGCTATCCCAAAATATTTCTTTACCACCTTTTTCTTGATTGAGGGCTCTTGCCAGCACAAAAAACAAATCAGATAGACGATTAATATAACGCAATGATTCTGGATTAATATATTCGCTTCTACTCATGGCAACAAGATTGCGCTCCACTCTTCGGCACACACTCCTCGCTAAATGGCAAACTGACGCAGATAGAGAACCACCAGGCAATATAAATTCTTTTAAGGCAGGCAAACCTTCGTTGTAAGTATCGATGAGTTCTTCCAGCCTATCGACACTAACAGGGTCAATGGCCGCATTGCCAGGTATTGCTAGTTCACCACCGATATCAAACAATCGATGCTGGATATTGAGCAAATAGCCAGAGACATCATCGGGAACACCGCTCGCGCCAAGCACACCACATAGACTGTTTAGTTCATCGACATCACCCATGACATCAACACGAATATTTGATTTATCAATGCGTTCGCCATTGGCCAAGTCTGTAGTGCCATCATCGCCTGTGCGAGTATAGATTTTTGACAATCTATTCCCCATTAGAATAGTTTCCTTCTATGTTTTATTTAAGCGGTTTGAGTAATATTTCGCTTTTGCATCCAGACTTGTGAGCCTTCAAAAAAACCAAATAATACTGTCACATAAAAAAGATCACCTAGTAAGGTATTCCCATAAAAAGGAATTGCCATTACAAAACATTCAGCCAATCCAGCTAATGACATTGGGTACAATGTTCCTGACAGCCATGTTCCAAAATTTGAAACAATAAAAAATAATGTTGCTGAAGATAATGCTGCTCCGCCAAGCCTAAGCGATGTGCGTTTATCAGTAAGAAGTAAGCGTCCTATAAAGGCACTTAAGGCAAATCCAAGGTACACAAATAGCATGCCAATTGGCTCGTAAAACCCTACAAAAAAATCACTCAGTAATAATGCGCAAACAGGCAACAGCCATACTCTTTTATCAATGATATAAGCTCCCGCAAAAAGACCGAGAGCACCTATAGGCGTGAAATTTAATGGGTGAGGAATCAACCTGGAGAAGACTGCAAGTAGAACTAATATTAATATAAAAAGATTCTTATGTTTCGTCATTACATAGCTCCATAGGATGAGGTCTAAAATTACTTGTTGATTATAGGAGATAGAGACTTCTAATTGAAGTTATAACTTATGGATACAGTTATATTTCGTTCTGGCAATGGTTGTGCATTATATTTTCCTGCTGTTGTCGTGCTTCTGACAGCGTAATCAAAGGCTTTTTCATCAAGCAAATTATTAAAAGACACATCTGCAGCCCAACCGTGATAATGTCCCTTTAATTTTAAATCTAACACGTCATAGTCAGGTATTTTTTGACCGAAATTGTTATTTTGATCATTATCGAACCGTTTTTCACCTACATATCGCCAGATAGAAGTAACCGTAACCATCGAATTCACATTCCAACTAGCTGACACGCTTCCAGTATGCTTAGGTATCAAGGGAACTTCATTGCCGGCTAAAATGCCTTCATCGAATTCAGAGACAAGATATGCATAATTACCTCGGATTGAAACGTCATCAAATGGCATCAATTCAATAGTAGTTTCAATACCTTCGCGTTTAGTTGGGTCAAGATTAACATTTGTTCCAAAAGTGCTTGCTGCTGCATTGAAGTGAATCTCATTTTTTAAATCCATAAGATAAGCAGAAACAGATGCAGATAGTTTTTCTGAATTAAAACTAACTCCAAGATCAAAATGAATTGCTGTCTGTGGTTTTAAAAAAGTGAACTTACTAAAACCATCGTAGATATCATCGACATTTCCAAAGCGAACGCTCCTCCCAACACTACTAAAAACTGAAGTATTATTTGTAATTTGATGTCGAACACCGATGTTATACATTTCTTCAGTATTATTCTGAGCGACATCAGCGGCCTTAGTTTCAAAGCCATTAACGCCAGGTGCAGAAGTATTAAGTTCATCTACTGCATTTATACTTACATGCTGAACTCTTGCCCCAAATTCAAAATGAGTTGAATTTGTTATATCAATCAAATTATTGAAATAAAGAGCAAATGTTTTTTGATCTACACCTAATTTATGAATTGGATTATCACTCGTAGCTAAGGTAGGTGATCGATTGGAATCATAGTTATGATAATAAATGTCCGCACCAACTGTTATATGGTGATTCAATTTAGAAAGCTCAGTATCAATATTCAATCTAGGTGTTATTGACCAAATATCAAAGTCTGAGTCAAGTGAGCTTGGGAAGCCACTTTGGTCAAAAAATGCATTTTGGTTTTTAAATCGATAGCCAAAATCTAGAATTGCCTCAACATTATCGTTTATTTGTTGAAGTCCACCTAAGGTTATAAAGTGAGATTCTTCTTTTGCAAAATCTTTAGGTGTGCTTGCGCCTTGTCGATCAGTAACTAATAAATTGACGTTGGTTGTAGGAGATACTTGTCTATTACCTGGAAGACCTAAGTCCTGATTTGATGCTCCGGTTTTAATAAATAGTTCTCCATTACTAATATCTCGTCTAATATCTGCTTGTATATTTCTTTGTATTAATTTGTTGTTATTTCTATAGCCATTCGAATCAATATAGTTTGCTGCAATATTAATTCCGTAATTTTTTGTTCCTAATGCTAAAGTACCTTCGGCTTGACTCGTGGCATAAGAACCGTATGAAGCCTTTGTGGCTCCTGATTTTTCTCCAGCCTGAGCGCGTTTTGTTATTATATTAATGGCACCACCAACCGCACCATCACCATATAATACGCCTCCAGACCCACGAACAATTTCAATTCGCTCGATGTTATGAATAGGTATAGCCGCATAATTAATCGAAGATTGGTCAATGTCATTTAAACGACGACCATCTAAAAGTATCAATGTATTCTGAGTTGAGTTTGCACCAAACCCACGGATATCAATAGTGCTTCTTGCCGCTGAATTTCCAAAAAAACTTCGACTTAATATTCCCGCTTCGAGCGAAAGTAATTCAGGAATTGTCTGTGCCGGTGAGGCTTCTATTTGTTCTGAAGTAATAATCGTAACATTTTTAGGTGTGTTAACAATTTCATCATCTAAGCGTGTTGAAATAACTGTTAAAGGGTCTAATGTTAGATTTTCTGCAATAACAGCGTTTGAAAATATGAGTGAATATATAAGTAACGGTAAAATAAAATTACGCAATTTTATAACTCCCTAGGGTGCCCGCCGCACCTATTGATTATATTTATGCTGGGAGCAACTAAGAGCTAATATGATGTCTACAGAGAATTCTGTATCCATAATGATAGCCTTCACAGCCGCCCGCAGCGTGGTTTAATAAATATCAGGCCGGTCTCCGGGCTTACGAGTAATGCTTTGCATTTATTTATTCGCCTTCCCATATCGTTTTATGACATACGACACAGTGACTTCATGAATAAACTTTAACTCGTCTACCGTTGCGGGGGCAGCGTCGGAATTGTATAAAATACGCACCGACTTCCCGTTTAATACAACTGTGGTGACACAGTTGGCACCTAATACTTTCAATCGCGCAGGATACTGACTATCCTGTGTTAGTCAAATTAATCTTTTTCAATGTTTCACAAAAAACGGCACAAAAATAAATTAAAATAAAAGTCTGCCACTATGTGTTGAAAACTAATGTCCTTAGTTAAACATATATGAATTCTGACGGGGAGTTATCACTACATGCTTGATATATTGACTAAACAACACATCGTAGCCAAAGAAGGCTTTAACCGTTGGTTAATAGCCCCTGCTGCCTTGGGAATCCACCTTTGTATCGGCTCCGTTTATGCATGGAGTCTATTTAACCCTTCTCTTATTAAACGTCTCGGTGTGGTCACCAGTGCAGCGGATGATTGGACTCTTAAAAGTGTTGTTTGGGTATTTACTGTCGCTATTGTCTTTCTTGGTTTATCAGCTGCCGTTGCCGGCAAATGGCTGGAAAAAGTTGGTCCGCGTATGGTCGGCACCGTTGCCGCTTGTTGTTGGGGTGGTGGCTTCATGATTGGCGGTATTGGCATACTCACTGGGCAACTCTGGTTACTTTATCTAGGTTACGGTGTCATTGGTGGCTGTGGCTTAGGCCTCGGTTACGTCTCCCCTGTTAGTACATTGATACGTTGGTTTCCAGATAGACGCGGTATGGCAACCGGTATCGCTATTATGGGCTTTGGTGGTGGCGCCATGATCGCAAAATTCATGATTGAGCCATTTGTTAAAATATTCTATAAAGCACCTGATTATCTCGGAACCGTTGATAGCGTAACGTTAACAACAGATGAATCAGGACGTCGCTTGGCTGAAATCGCCGGCAACCTACAAGAAGTCGTTATTGTTGGTGCGAATGATATTGCCAACATGCTTGTACCCGGAGATGCCGGTGTTTATGTGGTTGGAACCGGTACCGTGGGTGTCGCAGAAGCCTTTTTTACCTTAGGTGCTATCTATTTCGTCATTATGATGTGCGCGGCATTTGGATACCGTGTGCCCCGTGAAGGCTGGAAACCGGCTGGATGGGAACCACCTCCGGAAGATGAACAGCATGCAATGGTTTCACAACATAGTGTTCATATCGATGAAGCGCTTAAGACTCCTCAGTTTTACCAACTCTGGGTCGTGCTCTGTTTTAACGTAACAGCAGGTATTGGTGTGTTAGCTGTTGCCAAGACCATGATTAATGAAATCTTTGGTAGTAACCTTCCCGATATTGTCGATTTTGGCTTCGCATCAACCTACGTCCTTATGATCAGTGTCTTTAATATGTGTGGTCGAATTGTATGGGCGAGCGCCTCTGATTATTTAGGGAGACGTAATACCTATTGGATCTTTTTCACACTCGGCATTATTTTATATTGCTCTATTCCATACACCGCACAACAAGCCAGCATTGACCCTTCAGTTGTCTGGCTAGTTTATTTCTACGCCGCAACGATGATTATCTTCACCATGTACGGCGGTGGTTTCGCCACGATTCCTGCTTATTTAGCAGATATCTTCGGTACCAAGTTTGTTGGCGGTATACATGGTCGACTCCTTACTGCCTGGGCTAGCGCGGGTGTTTTTGGTCCTCTAGCCATTACATCACTTAGAGAAATATCGGTTAAGGACGCTATAAATGACCTAATAACTAAGATAAGCCCAGCTGACTTTCAAGCTACATTCGGTGCTGGTGTGGAACAATTAGATCAATTGGTTGCTGCAAAAACAGTGACAATAAGTAAATTGATGGAAATAGCGCCGACAGGAACAGTCGATCCAACATCGAGTCTCTACAATACAACCATGTATTTAATGGCAGCAATCTTATTTGTTGCATTAATAGCCAATGCGACGATGCGGCCGGTGAATCCCAAACATCACATGAAAGATTAGGAGAAATACAGTGTCTTTTTCATTCAGTAACTCAACAGAAGTATTTATCTTTATCATCCTATGTTCTGTCTATGTCTGCAGTATTCTGTGGATTTATGGTGATTCGGCCACACGCGATATGGGGATAAAAGGGGCGGTATTGCCGCTAATATTCGTTATCGCAGCCGCATTAGCACTTACAAAAGGGATGACTTGGGCTTTATTGGCTTGGCCCATTGGTTATATCGCGTGGTTCATTTTACGACCTAAAACGGCACATACCATTACAGAATAAAATTTGCTGTTGCAGAGCAGCAGATATTGGAATAATTCGAGGCTTAGTCTATAATTCGCAGCCTCAAAATACGTACTGAGGAGCGCTGCGACGACAGATATTACTGTTGCCAGGCTCAGGCGTAGCTCTAAAAAAACCGCGCTCGCTTAATGTTGAACCTAAGCGAGATGGCGGCACTTCAAGAAATCGTCAATCGCTATAACTACTGAATAGAATTAATAAGCGATATGACGGATAAAACAAAACAAATTAAACAACTCATGGCAGAACGCATCCTCGTGTTGGATGGCGCCATGGGTACGATGATACAGTCCTATAAACTGGAAGAAGACGATTATCGTGGAGAACGATTTAGCGAACATCCCTGTGATGTAAAGGGGAACAATGATCTCCTGTCACTGACTCGTCCCGACATCATAAAAGCTATTCATGGCGCCTATTTTGATGCCGGTGCCGATATTGTTGAAACAAATACCTTTAATTCGACGTCTATCGCGATGGCCGATTACCAGATGGAAGATCTGGTATACGAGTTGAATAAAGAAGGCGCTGCCCTCGCCCGTTCTGTTGCCGATGAATTCGAAGAAAAAACAGGCGGTTTGAAGTTTGTCGCCGGAGTCCTTGGACCCACAAATCGCACCTGCTCGATTTCGCCTGATGTAAACAACCCAGGTTATCGAAATGTCACCTATCAAGAGCTGGTTGAGTCTTATACCGAGGCTTTACGCGGCTTAATCGATGGTGGTGCAGATCTAATCCTTGTCGAGACCATTTTCGATACTCTAAACGCCAAGGCGGCATTATTTGCTATCGATCAGTATTACGAAGACCACGACATTAATCGTCCAATTATGATCTCTGGGACGATTACGGATGCCTCAGGACGCACGCTGACGGGTCAAACCACAGAGGCCTTCTGGAACTCAGTCAGACATTCGAAACCACTTACAGTTGGATTAAATTGTGCCCTAGGTCCCAATGACTTACGTCAATATATTGAAGAACTTTCTAGCTTTTCGCAGTGCTATATTAGCGCTCATCCAAATGCCGGATTACCCAATGAATTCGGCGAATATGACCTCGATGCCGATCCTATGTCAGATCACATAAAAGAGTGGGCTGAATCAGGTTTATTGAACATCGTCGGGGGTTGTTGTGGTACTTCTCCTAGCCACATCAAGGCCATGGCTAATGCGGTAAATAGCATTACACCAAGACAATTACCTGACTTACCTGTTTATCAGAGACTAAGCGGTCTGGAGCCCTTCAATATCACCCCAGAGGTGAATTTCGTAAATGTGGGTGAACGTACCAATGTCGCGGGCTCGCCTAGATTCCTAAAATTGATCAAAGAAGATGAAGACCTGGATGCGGCACTCGAAGTGGCACGACAACAGGTAGAAAACGGTGCACAGATAATCGATATCTGTATGGATGAAGGCATGCTCGACTCAGAGCTATTAATGGCTGAATTCCTGAAACTGATCGCATCTGAACCAGATATTTGCCGCGTCCCTATCATGATCGATTCATCCAAATGGACTGTCATCGAATCAGGTCTGCGTTGCGTCCAGGGAAAATGTGTTGTTAATTCGATCAGCCTGAAAGAAGGCGAAGAAAAATTTATTGAGCACGCAAAACTAGTCAGACGTTACGGCGCTGCTGTCGTTGTCATGGCCTTCGATGAGTCAGGACAAGCCGACACAACAGAACGTCGTTTTGATCTTTGCAAACGTTCATATGACATATTGGTCGACAAAGTGGGATTTGCGCCTGAAGACATCATCTTCGATCCAAATATTCTGACCGTCGCGACAGGTATGGAAGAACACAATAATTACGCTGTCTCTTTCTTTGAGGCAACATGTTTAATCAAAGAACACCTGCCCCATGCTTTAGTCAGTGGTGGACTAAGTAATGTTTCATTTTCATTCCGAGGCAATAACCCGGTGCGTGAAGCCATGCATGCTTCTTTCCTCTATCACGGCATTCAGTCTGGCATGGATATGGCGATTGTTAATGCCGGACAACTCGGTATTTATGATGAGATCCCAAAAGACCTGCTGGTATATATTGAAGATGTTTTATTAAATCGACGAGACGATGCCACTGATCGTCTGGTTGAATTTTCTGAAACAGTTAAAGGTGGTGCTGCGAAAGAAAAGAAAGTTGATCTCGAATGGCGTAAAGGCACTGTAGCAGAACGACTAGCACATGCATTAGTTAAAGGCATTGCCGATTACGTTTTAGAGGATACGGAAGAAGCGCGACAACAAGCAGATAAACCAATACACGTTATTGAAGGGCCATTAATGGATGGCATGAATATCGTTGGCGATTTATTTGGTGCGGGCAAGATGTTTCTGCCGCAAGTTGTAAAGAGCGCACGCGTCATGAAAAAAGCAGTCGCCTATTTAATTCCTTATATAGAAGAAGAAAAAGGTGATGGTGAAGTTCAAAGCAACGGCAAGATAATTATGGCAACCGTTAAAGGTGATGTTCACGATATTGGTAAAAATATAGTTGGTGTCGTATTGCAATGTAATAACTTTGAAGTATTCGACCTTGGCGTCATGGTTTCCGCACAAAAGATATTAGATGCAGCAAAAGAACATAATGCAGACATCATTGGCTTGAGCGGACTAATTACACCATCGCTGGATGAAATGGTTCATGTTGCTAAAGAAATGCAACGACAAGAATTCAATTTGCCCTTAATGATTGGCGGCGCAACTACATCGCGAGCACATACCGCAGTGAAAATAGATTTAGGTTATGACCACCCTGTCGTACATGTAAAAGATGCATCGCGGGCAGTAGGAGTCTCGACCAAATTGATCAGTGCCGACATGAAAGCTGACTTTGTTAAAGAGATCAGCGCAGAGTACGACACAATACGAGAACGTCATGCAGGTAAACAACAAAAGATAAAATGGCTAAGCATTGTAGATGCGCGCGAAAACCGCACACCTATTGATTGGGGTAACTATACGCCAACAAAACCTAAACAACTCGGCATTACCGTCTTAGAAGATTACCCCTTAGATGAGTTAGCCGCAGGCATCGACTGGACACCGTTCTTTATTACATGGGAATTGGCAGGCAAATATCCAAGGATATTAAACGATGAAGTTGTCGGAGAAGAAGCAACCCGATTATTTAACGATGCGAAAGCAATGCTTGAAAAGATCGTTAATGAAAAGTGGTTTTCAGCAAAAGGCGTTTTCGGACTCTTCCCTGCGAATTCAATAGGACATGATGATATTGATGTCTATGTCGATGATGGCCGCGAAGGTTTATTAACGACTATTCATTCATTAAGACAACAAACACAAAAGCCACCAGGCCAACCCAATTTTGCATTGGCTGATTTTATTGCGCCTAAAGAAAGCGGAGTCGAGGACTACTTCGGTGCATTTGCTGTTGCCACTGGATTTGGTATGGAAGATAGAGTCAAAGCCTTTGAAGCCGACCATGATGACTACAGTGCAATCATGTTAAAGGCATTGGCCGATCGTCTCGCCGAAGCCTTTGCAGAACGTTTACATGAACGTATCAGAAAAGAATTCTGGGGCTATGCTTCAGATGAAGTGCTTAGTAATGAAGATCTAATCAGCGAAGCCTACCAAGGTATCCGCCCTGCCCCCGGCTATCCTGCTTGCCCGGATCATACTGAGAAAGGTTTGCTTTGGGATTTATTAAAAGTTAAAGAGAACACGGGAATAGAAATAACAGAATCATTCGCCATGTATCCTACAGCGGCAGTATCGGGATGGTATTTTTCGCATCCTAATTCAAGATACTTTGGCTTGGGCAAGATCAATAAAGATCAAGTCGAAAGTTATACACATCGAAAAGGAATGGATTTAAAGCAAGTCGAGAGATGGCTTGCCCCCAACCTAGGATATGATCCAGAAACATAAAGTTGCTTGGTTCTGGAATTAAGATGTATGCAATGATATCTATGAAATTAAATGAGTTTGATTCCTGTTAGATAAGGGTGTGTCATTAAAAATATTGCATAAATTACACAGCCACAAATTACTGTAATCACATCTTTCTTTACTGAGACGGCTTCAGGCTTTATCCATTCTCCCTCACGTCGACTGATTAGTATCATGTCCATAATCGCCCAAACACCAAGCCAGCTGAATAATATTAATGAACGGTTATCGCCATTAGCTAGAAGGTGACCAACACTCCACAGTACTAATCCGGTTAATTGTGGATGACGTAGGAATCGTTTTATGTTTGTTGTTTTACGTGCAGCAACAAATAAAATAAATGTCAGTAGCACCAAGAGGAACGTAACATGTCTGCCCCAGCTTTGTGGAAGATAAATATCGACAGGCTCTATACTTCGCCAGCCAAATACGATCAGGACTACTGATGTGACAATCAATATTGCGAATAAGCCTTTGTATGGCCCGATCCCAGTTTTACTTATGATTAATCCCCTTGTGCATTTTGCAACTGAAGGGATAAAGTGGATGCAAGTCCACATCATAAGACCAAGAATTAACAACCACATAATTTACATTCCTCTGTTACTAGATATTTAATTCAATAAGAATAACTACAAACCATTACTTTGAGCGAAAATATAAGGACAGAATTCTTTATTTGCCATATTATCGATATTTCATACTACTATCCGTCATATCGTCATGCAAAACGAAACGATTACAGTCTCGAATACAGAAAGTGGCCAAACAATGGATGTGCTCGTATTTGATAAGCGCGCCAGTCAAATCACTGTTGTTATCGGTGAAGGTGTTCATAGTATGAAATGTGATCTTACGCCGACCAAGAATGAGCAGGCTTATGTTGGGAGTGTTCTAGGCAGAGAGATTATCTATCACTGTAGCCGCGAGCAAGTTCAATCTGAATTAGATGAGATTAATCCAGCACTGAAGAAGTCTCGTTCGTTTAAGA
>Ga0209630_10000245_pt1 | contig 63567 bp, 58 predicted proteins | sample COG_01_FD_184745 | JGI IMG/M metagenome (GOLD analysis project Ga0209630, IMG submission 184745) | Pelagic Microbial community sample from North Sea - COGITO 998_met_01 (SPAdes) (version 2) | ecosystem: Environmental > Aquatic > Marine > Neritic zone/Coastal water | place: Helgoland, sampling...
TTGAAGACTACAAGGTTGATAGGCTGGGTGTGGAAGCACAGTAATGTGTGAAGCTAACCAGTACTAATTGCCCGTGAGGCTTGACCATATAATGCTCAAGCAGTTTGTTGTGCACTATATAGTGTAAATACTTTAATCAGTTTTCCAGACGTGGGAGTGTTGTTAGATAACAGCACTCCCCAACAAATTGCCTGGCGGCAATAGCGAGCGTGAACCACCCGATCCCATTTCGAACTCGGAAGTGAAACCGCTTAGCGCCGATGATAGTGTGGGAGTTCCCATGTGAAAGTAGGTCACTGCCAGGCTCTTATATTTAAAAACCCGATCTCAATGAGTTCGGGTTTTTTTTTGTAAAATATTTAAGTGTTATTAATTTAGGATGATAATGTTATCCATAGGTCATTACTTTCGAATGTATACTTAAAGAAGATTTATTAGCGATAGTTTTCAATATTATGTTACGAAGTCATATATTAATAAAAAATAAAATATTTAAACATTCACTATTAACTGCTTTATTTGTGGCTACCTTTTCAATCTCTGTGATTAAAGCCGAAGAAGATAGTGGTACTGATATAGCCACTAAAAAAACAGTCAGCCAATACCTGAATAATATTTCTGACATTGAAATGACTCATGGCCCGCAGGATCCTGCTATAGAAGAAAATCTAATCAGCCTCTCTTTAATATATGAAAAACAAGGTGATTACATAGAGATGCTTGAGGTGTTAAATCAAGCTTTGCATCTTCATCGACTCAATTATGGTTTAGAAAGTAAAGAACAGCTTCAGATTATTGAACAATTAATTTCTACAAATAACACTCTAGAGGATTGGACCGCGCTGGATCAAAATTATGAATACTTTTACTGGGTTAATAGGCGCATATATGGGACCGATTCTCCAGATTTATTGCCCACCTTATATCGTCTTATGGAGTGGAAACTGGATGTTATTAAAAGAGGTTTGTTTGGCCATCCACAAATAATCGAACATCAAGCTACTGATTTGTTGAGGAAAATCAGGAAGATCAGGATGATTAATAATGTTGATAAGCAGTAATAATTTCAATTCATTTTTGCAAACGCCGTGCTAATGACTTCAGTACAGTGATACGTTCTATACTTGATGGGTGAGAGACATTAAAAGAAGATGCATTTATGTTTTTCGAAAGTTTATAAAGCTCTTCTTGTAATGCGACTGCACCGTCAGCGTCATAGCCTGCTTCTACCGCCCATATTGCACCAAGATAATCGGCATCGCGTTCATTATCGCGACTATAACGTGTATTAGCAGCTGAAAAATCCTTTCCGTGATTAAGTGTAATATTTTTTTTATTTATCTCGCCATGGTTTAATTTTAAATGCGCTAGTTCATGACCGATCAGTGCTGCTGCCATATCCATATCTGTAGCAACTATGTCCAACAGGGCGAAATTGATAGCAATAAAGTGATGATTCTCTTCTGTAGTCGCGGCGAAAGCATTTGCTAATTTTCCATCAACAATAAGTAATTCGGCCTGTATCTCTGAGGCCTCACTCATGCTACTCATAGCCGCATATAAATAGACCATTTGTTTTGCGCTGATTGTTTTCAGTAAGCGATCTTGATCATTTCTTAATCTAATCTTTTCTACTGCGGATCGTGCGAGTTCGCTGACCTGCCAGGAATAGCGTGGTGATTCTGCATGAGTATTCGTTGTTATTACGCTAATTAATATAGTAATCAACAACGATTTAATAGCCATACTATGCATTAGTTCAAGAATTTTTTTATTTGTGTTGCCATCCCGTCACAAGCATCTGATTTCACATGAGCTAAGAGAGGAATGGGTAATATCACAGCAGGCAGAAAGGAGGTGCCTTGTGTTTCTGTATGTATTTTTCCTGTTACTGATATGCTTTTTAAATCCCATATCTTTGCTTCGTAAATTGCTTCATCTTCCCAGATGGCAAAGCCAAAACAACCTGCGGGTCCGCCTGCGCAAGATATAGCACCCGATTTATCAATAGTTTTTGTATTACCTTCAATCCAGATGAAGTAATGTATTTTGTAATCCTCTAGTTTTTTCGAAATATTCGGATGTTGTATTAACTTATCAAGCTTTTGTACATCCATAGGTGCTGTGCTTGATTCAAAATAAGGATACATGCTGTCGAGGAACTGTTGTTCAGGTATTACGTTAAGCCTTTCTTCTCCGGTAGATAATTGCTTACCTACACAGCTAATATAATCCAGCTCAGTTTCATGTTGGCTCAGATGTCTGCGACCTAAAAGCACAATAGATTCTTTATCACCTAACTGAATATCAGTGGTTGTTTTATGTTCATCGATGACTGTAATCGTATTGCAGGCAACGATATTTAGACCGATGATCAAAATAAATAAAAATTTACTCAAGTAAATTATCATAATTAATAATTATTTTGGTCTGGTAACGAGCCATTTATTTATAGCGGGATCCGATTGAAATGAAACGATAAGTTTTGCCGCCAAGTCGCGATATGCCTCGTTTGTAGAGATAACCAGGCCTTCTCTTTCATCTAGCAAGAAGTCTATTGATGTATTAGGCAAAGATTTTCCATAACCGGTCAAATGTATATCAGTGATTATTTCCCCATTGGTTTCTAGAACATGAACAATGTATTTTATCCAGGTTTCATGAATCTCTGTTTTCGTTTCATTGGGTAAAGCAAATTGTATATCTTTAATTTCCGGAATTATTATTGCGTCATATTGTTGGTTTTTAGCCTCATCCAGGTTTTGGATAGTGGAGATAGTATTAAACATCGACGGTAGCACTTGATCAAAGATCTCTATCTGTGAAGGACCTATAGTGATGGACCAATTTCTTCTGTCGTCATTATTTTCTGTATAGACGTAATCTCGTAAAGATTTCTCATATAAGATAGCAATATTTAGCGGTGATTTTATTTCGATTGGTTGAGGTATGTCTAGACTGGTTTCCAGAACCATGGACTGTTCGCATGCTGTCAACAGTATTAAACAAAAGTAAAAAGACAGGTTAATTATTTTTAACATCAATTTAGCCCAATAAAAGTGCCACTATTTTTATGAGCAACTTCACGCATTAATGTTGCGTATCGTTGACTGGTGATTTGAAAATGCTCAGGTGCATTTGCGGGTATAGGAAAACCAACGCCGTGAATACGAACTCTTGTATCACCTTTGCTATCTTTTGGATTTAATCTGTCGATAGTATTTACGACATTACTTATTGACTTACCGGTGAATTCATCACCAAAGACATAAATGCTTATTTTTTTATTTGGATCGTAGTAAGTACTAATGGCACGCGTGATTCCTTCAACCGGACTGCTGTTGCTGAAGGTATTCCATATTCGAAGATTACTGATCATTGCTCGACGGCGTCCAGGCGTGTCTGGCATCCACTTGCCACGGTATTGTGAAAATAGATAACTACCCATATCGCTCATGATTTGTAAGCCTTTTACATTTGGGTAGACGTCTAATGTAGTAGTAAGTTGTTTGATCATCTTTTCCCAGTTGACCTGCACCATACTGCCGGAGGTGTCGACGATAAATATTATATATTCACTATCTACGGGTATTCCGCCAACAAGATCAGTGTCTGCATTATTTATTTTGGCTAAAAGACGCTGCATCTCTTTAGTTAATGATTGTTTTGCACTTTCGAATTGATCAGTAATACTTGATTGCACGGAAGAATTGCCTTGCAGACTGTTAATTTGATTCTCGACGCTATTTTTATCTCGTTTGAGACGGGCGATACGCTGTTTCCATTCAGAGAGTTGTTCTTTTGCATCAGTCAGATCACGGTTTAAGATATTGGTTTGACCTCTTAACTCAAACAGTTGTTCTTGCAAGTTTCGAACTAAGCCATTGTCGGTCGTGTCTGGAACAGACTCGATACTTGTTGTCGGTATGCCTGTCTTAGTGATGACTAATAAAAGAATTATGGCACCAAAACCACAGGTAATGATGTCCAGAAAAGACAAGCTAAAAATATCTGTTTCGCGACGTTTTTTCATATTAATGATTATGGCCAATCCCTTGATGGACTCATAAATGAACCTTGAGTTGCACGGGATAGTCGCCAATAGGCAATCGCTGCATAGGGATCCCCCTCGATTGGTGTCAGAATTATATTTACAGGTGTACGCACTGGTAATTTCTGAACTGCGTTGCCAAACAGTTTGGCTCGGTCTTTTCCTGAAATTGTGGTCTTTCGTGGTGATTTTGAGCCTTGGGTAGGAAAACCATCGGTGATGAGATAAATATTATCAGGTTTAGGTTTTAGTTGATTGGCAGCAATAAATGCTTTTTCTAGATTAGTGCCTTTTTCTGGAATCAGAGCTCCCAAGCGCTTAAATGCAGCATCAAGTTTGGCTTTATCTCGCACATCTAGCCATTGCCCCTTCGTGTTTGACACAAGTGCATCAGTCGCAGTATTAAAATTATAGATTTGAAATTGACTATCGAGGGGAAATTTAGCACTTAACCATTCAACAATCTTGATGGTATGTTGCCATTTAGCAGATCGTCGTTTTCGATCTTCTGACATATTACGGCGACGCAAAATATTAACTATGGTTTCATCGAGCATGCTAGCGGAGCTATCAACTAAAATTAATAGACGTTTTCCACTCATTTTTAATCCAGATACATAAGCACGATCACCATCCCCGGAGAATTGACGTGATGCTTCTCCTTTTTCTTCAAGCTTTTGTTCCAGAATATTTTTCTGTTGCTCTAGTCTAATTAGATCAGCTTTAAGTGAATCGAGTTCAGTGTCATTATTCGCTGCCAATAATGCATCATGTTGTCCGCTGAGATTGTTTATCTCTTCAGTTATTTTACGGGCAAGCCCTGCGGTTATTACAATTTGTTGTTTTATCTCTTCAGTAGTATTTTTGGCTTCGACAAGATTTAATTCGCCAAGTCGTATTTCTTCTTCCAATAGCGAAACTTCTGACTGAAAATCAGGTACGCTTATTACCTCTGGGGTAGGTACATCACTATCAATATTGTGCTTGATTATAAGAAATAATAAAACTGCGGCACCAAAGCCACAAGACATGATGTCGAGAAATGACAAGCTAAACGGGGTAAGCTGGCGCCGGTTGCGGGCCATCTTTCTATGAGACCTTTATTACAGTAGAGCTGGTTTCTGAACCGGCTATTTTAATATTGTCTCCAAGCTTGAGTAATTGCTTGTCATTGATAATGACGTTATTTAATGACACATGCGAATTATTTTCCGCCTGTATAGAATAATGTCCATCATCCGATTGAATTGAAAACTGCGTGTATGTACTAAGCGATGATTCAACCTTGCCACCCGCGGTGACGTAGCAGACCTGTTTATTGAGTTGATAAGCGATACTATTAATAAGGATGTGTGTGATGTCTGTAGTCTGTTTGCTTGCTGCTTCTGAACTTATTGATTTTTGCGTTATTCTAATTGCTGGTAATTCAGATAAGTAATTTGTATTTGACTCAGCATCAAGTAAGAATGCTGAATAGTCTTTTGCCGATGTAAACAGTGCAAATTCATCTAATAAGCTGGCATTTGATAGACCATCGAGAAAACCTGGTAACATGCCAAAACGATGGCTTAGCAGTATTTTTTTAGAGTCTTCAATATGTTTGTAAATGTTGTTATATATAGGGAAGAGTGTTTCTTGAACACTTTCTTGCGTGATACTCGCACTATAAGAATTCCCCTGATATTCAAGGTCTATTCTAGACATTGATGAAGTTGTTAGTTTAGTTAAGCACGCAGGAATATTTTCAAACAACAATTGTTCAGATTCGGCACGATGATGTGGATCAAAACGCGACTGATTAATAAACTCATTACTGATCAATTTCGCGCACTGTTCATAGATACCTAATAATCCAATTTCGGGTAACACCTCTGATTTAATGACCTTATGTATTTCATCAGTTTCTAACGATGTGATCACAGATTGATGTAATTGCATATCCAAATGAATATGCGCACCTTTATTTAAACTATTGATTGATGCAAGTAATGCACTATCTATTAATTGTACATCTTCATAGTTGGCAGCTTTGAGGAGGCCGAGTAATAAGCCTAGCTGTTCCTGACTGAAACTGGCGGGAACAGCGATGAGCCATTTTACAGATTCACCAGTTTGTTCATAAATCTCAGCCAATTGCATATAAGCAAGATCGGCATTATGACGAATTTGATTCGATGTTGACTGGATGGCCTCTTGGCCAAGACGATACCAGTAATCATCATGTGTACTGCGTGGATAGATACGATTAAGTTTTTCTGCCGAAGCACCAAATGCGATCTTGTCATCTTTAATTACAGCGTAACCGGGACTGTTAAGTAGTATTTGCTCACCTTTTCCGACACGAATATTCGTATCATTAAGATCAATAACTGTTAATGACATCGTCAGCTACCTTATAGAGCCTTAAGATGGCAGAGTAGACTGACATCACAATAACGTTGAGAGTCGAGTACCAACCGTTCTTGTAATAGTTGTAATTGATGCATCAGAAACATAATAAAAATACTGATGATAAGCGCAACAAAGGTCGAATTAAACGCGACACCAAGACTAAGCGTAACTCCGAGTATGTCGCCTTCCACGGCTTTGTGTGCCTGACCGAGTGCTTCACCAATTCCACGTACGGTACCAATAAAACCGATAGAAGGTATGGCCCAGATAATATATCGCACCATGGATAGTTCTGAATCGAGCCGTTCGGACTCGTGTTCGCAGATATCTTTTATAGTAGTAGCAACATCTTGAATATTCCTGGTCGAACCAAAGCGTTGTAAACCAGAGAGCAATGCCCTGGGTAATAGATACTCGCGTTCGTTTTCATCAAGGTTTTGTATTGGTCTTGAATACTCGCGTGTGTCTTCTGGCAAGAGGCTCGTCCCCGGCCTAATATTGATTAGAGTTTGAGACATTAGCGCACGTTCTCTTAAAATTGCTTTGGCCTTAAGAGCCATAATAGCAAATACCCATAAGGCGAGGATAAAACAGGCTTCTTGTTCAAAATCTTTCACGACGATGAATATGGAACGTTCAATCTCTACCGTTTCTCCCGCAGCCTGTTGAGCGGCTTGTTGTTCGAGTATGGCATCAGCATTCGGGCGAATGACGGTGACGTAGATAGTGTGCACAATAATTAATGACAAAAACAAAGCTATTAATTGATAGAGGAAGTCGGATAATGGATTGTGTTTATTCATAATGATTTTTATCTGCTATATATCTACTGGAAAGGCAGTGGGCACATCTTGAGACAAGGTTTCAGTGGGATCGAATGAGTCAGGAGTATCAACTGTTGAAGTAGATTGCTTATTTTTTTGTGTCTCAGTTTGTTCGTTATTAGTAACAGAGACATTTTCATCAGCTTCTGTCTCGGCGAAAGCTAATGTAATGAAACAAAATAAAATTAAAAATAAGAGTTGGTGCATGCGTTTATTTGTTCTATTCAAGGTATCTGGCAATTCTAAAACCTACGTCTTCGCGTGGTTTGTCAGCATAATCTCTAAACGATAATCGTAATTCAGTAATAGTACCATGTGTCCACGATGCTCCACGGACAACATGAAATTCACCAATTGTCGGACCGAGTGGATCGATATGTGTTTTTTTACTGCTTGCTTGCACAGCGTAATAGTCATGGACCCATTCTGCAATATTACCCCCCATATCATACAGCCCTTTTTGATTGGGGGCGAAGCTGCCGATGGGTGCTGCAACAGCGAAACCGTCATTATAACTAGTGATGGTCTTGCCTAGGAAACCAACAGTATTACTATCTGCATAGTTACCACTCTTTTTAGGAGGCGGCATTTTGTTACCCCATGGGAATTTGAAAAGTTCCCTGTTGTTAATAGTCCTAGCCGCCCAAGCCCATTCAGCTTCAGTGGGTAAGCGATAGCCATCAGCAGTAGAATCGATGCCACTGACTTTGTCATTTAAGATCTTGTAAAAGGGTTTTAATGATTCTTGTTGGCTTAACCAATTACAATATAGAGCCGCGTCATCCCAACTGATATTTACAACAGGCTGTTTATCATTATCCAAACTATGGCCTTGTAAAGATCCAGAATTATGTGCGTTTTTGAATAAACGGTATTCGACGTTGGTAACCTCGTTTATGCCGAGATAGAAGGCGCGTTTTAAATCGACGTTTTGTTCAGCCTCATTAGAGCGGCGACCTGGTTCACGGCGTGATGCACCCATGGTGAAAGCATGTGGGTAAAATAATTTAAGTTTTTGTCCCGCTTTGCTGGTAATAATGGGCTTGATGTTTTCCAGTTTCTGTTGCCGTAGCGACTTTAATGACACATTAATACTTTGTGCAGTTCCTGATATAGGGGTAATGGTCGTATTATAATCCACGTAACCTTCTTTACGTATAATGATATTTTGTTTCGTGGTCGGTAGTGTGATTGTTGAACCTGAAAGTTGAACGCGTTTGTCATTAATATAGACTTTGGCATCTGCAGGGTTTAGCTTAAAGACAACATCAACAAGTTCTGAGGACATTGTTATATTTATTTTTTTAGTTTGTCCTGCATCAACCTTAACGGTGCGGGCCTTTGCTACAAAGCCTTGTTTATAGAACTTAACTGAGGTTGTTTTTCCGGGTCTTATAGCCGTTTCTAATGGTGTTTTTCCGACATAGCTTCCATCAACAGTGACATTAGCACCGGTTGGAACTGTCTCAACAAGCAGCGTCGCATCGGCCGGCTTAAGCTGAATATCTGTGAAGGCAATATCCTCGCTGGCAACGATGTGAATTGTTTTTTGCCAGTCTTTGAAGCCCGACTTCTTGACCCTGACGGAGTGTTTGCCTTCCAGTAATTCTATTATTGCTGGCGTATTTGCCAGACTTTTATCATCGACAATTATTTCTGCTGTTTCAGGTTTTGAAACGAATTCAATCATTGCCCAGGCGGGTACCAGCTGAAGATTTAAATCTTGCGTTTTGTCTTTACCCTCAATATCTATATCTTGTTCGTAAGGAAAGTAACGATCTGCTTCAATCCGAATCTTATGTGCTCCAGCTGTAAGGCTTTCCAGTGTCATTGGTTCGACACCTTGTTCAACTTCATCCATAAATATTTTAGCTTGATCGATATCAACAACGTCAATTTTCAAATGGCCGGGCAGAGGGAGTAGGTTGTATGTGTATTCCTGATTTTGTTTTTCACTTACTTGTAAGGTTTCTCTGATGGTTTGAAAACCTTCTGCGCGTATTTTTATATCATAGTTATCTTCTCTTAGTAGGTAACGTTGCGCTAATGTTAGTTTTAGAGGCGAATCAATTGTAACGATAGCATCATCAGGTTCGGTCACAATGCTTACTGACTTGCTACTAAATAGGAACCAAGTGGTGAAGATAAGTATGGGTAATGCAAAAAAAAGTGTGAGCTTTAATATTAAAGTATGAGCTTTTAGTTTAGCCGGTTTTTGGTGTTTGGCCGGTTCAAAGTTGACGGGTTCAATATGTGCCATAGTAGGAAATCAGTTGATCTCTTCTTTTGCAGCGATGTGTATGGCTTGTTTACTTGTGTCTTGAGAAACTAAAAACTCAACCCTTACATCACGATAACCATCACGTCTCCCGATTGCAACATACTTGCCGGGCCGTAAGCTCAGTTCTTTTGTTGCGAATACTCCCATCTTGCCAACTTTGTATAAAATTACATCGGTTAGATTATCCGATTGAAGTCTGATTTTTACGGGGGTTGCGCTGACTTGTAATAGGTTTTCAAGATCTATTAATTGTTTGGTCAATATTGGCCCCTTATTATCAAGCTGACTAGTCACATCGTAATAAGCGTTTGTTTCTGCATGTACCTTTTTATCACTGAGTCGTTCAGGGCGGGACAATATTTGTTCCAGACGTTGATTTATTGCCAATTGAACTTGGGCGCGTGATTTTCCTATTTGCGCTTCTGCAAGATTTTTTTCTAGTTTCAAGGCATTATCATAAAGTTCAATAGCCGTATGCCATTGTTCATTCTTTTCGCTTGCGAAGGCTTGTTGCAATGTCTTTGCAATATCAAGTGTTGTTGCTTGGTGTTTGGTTTGTTGTAGGGCTGTTTTAGCAGAAGATGAGTCAGGCTTGATCTTTAAGGCCTTATTGAAATGCTTTAAAGCAGCAGCAAAGCTTTGTTGTTCAAGAGCGACATATCCTGCTGACATAAGAAAATTAAATTGCTCGTCTGCTAATAATTTGTTGGTCTTGAGTAGTCTTTGTTGTGCGAGTTTGGTGTCAGGATCAAGTTCAAGTGCAGTTTGATATGCCATTTTAGCCGCTGTTAAACGACCCTCGTTAAGTTCATCATCCCCGTGTTCAATATTAGCAAACACATCATCCAGGTTTTGTGCACGTATAAGGCCCTTGGCGGCTTGTTGAGATTCATCGGTAAATAGAGATGCCGTCTTGAAGGCAGTAAGTGCTGCTTCAGAGTCACCAGCATCAAGCGCATTGAATCCATTTTCAATATTCTCTTTATAAACAATTTCAATTTGGTCATTTAGCGGATTAAAAATAGCCAAGGCTTGTTTATATTCTTGATTGGCCTCTGCAAATAGTTGTTGGTTGTAAAACACATCTCCACTCGTTGCGTGATTTAGTCCGCTTACAAAAACTTCTCCAGCCCAAACCTGAGCATTATTGTCTTCGAGTGCCTTTTGCTTTTCCAGAATCTCTTGTAAATAGGTTTGCGCTTCTTTTCTAAGTGCTATATTCCGAGCTTGTTCTTCTGCTGATAATTGCTCAACAACGGCTCTATCCGTAGCAGAAGGTGTTGTTGCCTCAGGTGAGATTGCTATTGGTGATTTTGATGTTGCTTCAATATTAGCGTTGTTTGCAGGTTTGATAGAATTATTATTTTCTACCCAGTCAGGTAAAAAGAAAATTACAATGATGAGACTGACCAATAGTACGGCAAGGCCAAGTGTTATACTTAGTGTTTTAAGACTAAGGCTCTTCGACTTTATTAGTGTTGTTGGGTTTTCAGAAGCACGATCAAATGGTGCCGGTTTTATTTCTTTAAAACTCTCTTTTGAATCTTTATTCATGACAATATGCTATGTAGCGTTATTAAATAGCACCCGTTTCAGTTCTATAGATCTCACGTAGTACTTCGCGCCATTGCGTATATTGATCATTAACTGAGCCAGTTAGGGTTATGGTGCGTTCTTCAAGGTTTACTGTATGTGGTTCTATCTCTGCATCAAGTGACGCAGAAATCTCTTGTAACGCCTCGACATGAATCTTGGCTTCTTCACGTTTTTTCATGCCGCCAACCACAGCTGCGCCGCCTGCAAGAATACCAACTTGTCCGACAGTACGGGAAATTGAAGAGTTACTCCCTTGAGCTAGAACTCCAGCTAAAAAAGCTAGTACACCACCAATCAGGCGCTTTGTTGCTTGTGAATTAACCTCACGCAAAGCTTCGCCTTCTTCGTAATAAGCACGGCGCCATTCAAGATAAGGTTCTTCCATCTGACGATTAAAGTTAGCGTAATAATCTTGCAGGGTATCAACAAATAAATGGTCTCGTTCACGTATTGTTTCGATACGTTTTAACAAGGGATCAGTTTTTGCAGGTAAGCGTTTAACAGTTAAATGTCCTTTGTTATCTGTGTCGATGTAATCACTAAAAGCCTCAGGAGAAAAACGTTTTGCAAATTGCAGTTGAGAAATAGTACGGATTTTGGTGATTTTCTCAGCACTAAGTTTTCTGTAATACAACAGCATGTCATTAGCAATTTCATCATATAGATTCTGAAAAGGTTCACTGTTTTTTGTGTTTCTATCGTAAGCGTATTTACTGACTTCTTGCTGATATCGTTTGCTATACCATTCACTATTACTTGCATCGCTGACGGTGATATCAAGTTCAAGCTCAGCGCCATCAGACTTTATTATTTTGCCATCGACCCAGACATCCATTTCACTCTGTTTGTCCGGAATGACGCGTACCACGCCCCAATTACCGCTTCCTTGAATGGTTTCCATGAGTTTAAAAGGCATGTAATTCGCTTCCGCCTCAAGAATTTTGGTATACCCATTCACCTCTTCAGTCTTGTTTTTCGTGATATCGGGATCAAATATGTTAATGCCTACATCCAGCAATAATTCTTCAGGGATCGCTGCACCTGTAATAAGGATAGGTGTTGTTTGTGTCGATCTTACTGAAGTGGTATTACAAGCAGTCAATAATAAGAATGTGCTGACTATGAGTAATATATTATTTAATTTCTTCATAACTTATAGTCCTTATCTTAAATTCCACTTTTATATTTTCTATACTCGTCCCAAAGCTTTTCTCTGAGCACAGGGTCTTTCTCTTTTTGTGCAGCTTCACGTAGTTGTCTTGCAATAACATCATCGCCCTTGCTATTTGCAAGATCAGGGGGCGTGTTTATCTTCGTATTATTGCTGGGATATGAGTTTTGGCCAGCAGTCTGTTGAGTGCTACTTTTGCTATTTTGTGGGCTAGAATCTTCAGTAGCAATGCCATCAAAATCATCGAGGCCTTCAAAACCTGCTCCACCTGCAGCGCCACCGCTACTATTATTCTGAGGCTCTCCTTGTTCCTTTTGATGCTTATTAAGAAACTCGCGTTCACGAAGTAATAATCTATCGAAGTCAGCAAAGCGCTCGTCGAGTTGTTGGTCGAGTTGCTGAGATTGTTCTTCACTGGTGAAAATATCAGAAGCGCTTTCGCTTGTTATTTCTTTTTGTTCGCCGGAATTCTGATCGGGTTCGTTTTTGTCAGAATTACTCGGGGATTTACTCTGTAAAGATGTTGTCAGACTAGTTGAATCAGTATTGCTCGGGCTTGTTTGTTCAGGTTCTGGAACAGGGGGCTCATCAGGGTTTGTCGGGATCGTCTTGCATGCCGTTAAGAAAAAAACAGTAGCAAAAAAAACAGTGGTTTTTATAGAACTTATCATATGGCAATAGCGTGTCATTAATAATTATTAGTCCAAGCCCCAGTGATTGAATAAGCTGCAGAAGCTTGTGCTTATTATGACATAATGATCAAGGACTTGTTCCATTCCAAGAACATTAGATTGACGCTAAAGAGGTGGGTACTGGAAACTCAACCAATAAAATAATTATCGAAACAAATATCTAATAGATAACAAGCTGTCTCACTATTTCCGTATGTGCCAATACCTCGCTTATCTCAAGATTGATAGAGGCTCTTGTGTTTTTATTTAATGAGGGGTCATCACGTGTCAAGACGATAACGGTTGCCGGATGCACAAATAAATCTTTTGTGTGATAACACTCGCTGGGCGCTTTGGGGAGCGCACCATCATGATGGTAGTCTTTTTCCAAGCTGTCGTGAGAAATGTATTGCAAACTATCCTTTAGCATTAATGACTTGGCTAGATATTCATCACATTGCGGTAGTCGGTATTGCGCACTATTTATAACATTCTCAGATAAATCTAATAATGTTCTTGCCTGTTCGCTGATATCTATAGCGGTTATTGAGCCATTCTCCAGGTTTGTAATTAATTTTTTAGCTGCTATTTCGTAGTCAGCCAATAAACCCGCTGTTATCGAGATACGTTGGCGGGCATCCTCATCGGAGATTTCTATACGATCAACATTTTTAATTTCATCCTCATTCATGGTGCCACTGGCATAACTAAGATGAGTTAATCCGGCCAATATTAATAGGCAGATAAAGAGACTAGGTTTACTTATAGACATTGTCGTTTCGAGATTAGTTTAAATTATATGGTAATGATAACCATTCTCATTAAAAAACAAAAGAAATATTAATTTTGTTTTTGGAAATGTACTCGATTTATTGATTAGTATGAATTAGAACGGATTCCAGGTCTTTTTACGGGTGTATTTCATATAGCCGACATTGACCCCGGCCCTAAGACCTGCCCCTAATCTTAATGGCGCAAGAATGATGTTCTCGGATTGATGGTAGTTCGCGCTGATGCCACCCACAAAATAAAGACTGCCATCGATCGCAGGGAAGCGCTGAAATAAAGCAGCTGTATTCGGGAGATGATAGACCAATACATAGACCTTTGAAGCATTTGCACCTGCATCAAAACCAATAGAAGGACCTGTCCAATGCACGCTTGTCTTGCTATTATTTTTCATAGACAGCATACCACTACCAAATCGTGCGCCGATACCTATTGCACCGCTGGCTTCTTCTCCTTTTATGATGGCATTGGGTCGTCCGTGCTCTTTGAAGATTTTCTCTATGACTTCACCTAAGCCCTTTGCGCCTTCACCAAAAAAATCTGCCGCATCATCCAGGACAGTATCTTGTTCGTAATTTTTGTCTTCGGCAAAAACTGGCGTAGCTATAAAAGCAATGAGGAGGCTGGTTAGCAAGAGCGTGCGTTTGAGCATGATATGTGTCTCGTCAGCTAAGAATTTATTGATAGAGTATAAGCTTAAATAAAAAGTGATTAATACTTTTATAGGCTTTGACTGTGATGCTCTTCACAGGATCGTTACACGACAGACGTCTTTTTTAACTAGATATTTTCTTGTGCAAATGTGGCATGGATGATTTATCTCCGGCTTTCATGTATTTCTTCTCGCTACCTGTAGCCGTTACATTTTCATAAACGCCGTTATCACGTTTTACCAATTTGGTAAAACCATGTTCTTTGAGTCTTGAATTACCGGTTGGGAAAGCAATAGCGACAGGCCTGATGACCAATCTGACCGGTGCTGATACATCCGTGTCGCCAAGCGGGATCTGGGCAGTAAAACAGATTTCACCCCAGGTTTTTAACTTGTCGTTGATCCCATGATAAACCTCTACGGTTTTACCATTGTCTTCACAGAAGTAATCATAAGTAGGCATAGCAGTATTGTTTAATGAATGTTTGTGATTGATAGTTGATTATAGAACAGTTCTTTGTTTGAGAAAATGATCCTGACTTTAATCTCTCAAACCGTTTTACCTGCTACGCCCATAAAGTCGTGCTTCCATAAAGGTGTATTACACTACTAGTCGTCACTATAGGCAGAGTTGCGTTTTTGCTTACCATGGCATGGGTCATTTTATTCCCATTCTAGCTCAGTAAATGCCCTGGAAACATTGGTTGGGTGTTGAAAGTCGTGAAGCAACCAGTTTGACTGGTTATCTTTATCAATATGTTCTACTGCTTCATTTACAAACTGTCCATCCTCTATAGCTTGACGTGTTTCATTCAATAATCTTTGTAAGTAATCTCGTTGTTGTTTAATTGCTATAGCCATTGATTTAGCTACATTACCGTGGCCAGGTATTACTAACTTAACCTCTAATCGTGGTAAATCTTCCATTACCTTTATCCATCCGATCAGACTGCCTGTTAAAGATGGAATTCGTTCCCGGAAGATTAAGTCACCAGCCCACAGGGTATTGGTTTTGTTATCAATGATGATTAAATCACTATGGCTATGAGACACTGGAAAAGGTATCAGGGTCAAAATACGATCACCTAAATCTAATTGCCTGGAGTTCTCGACTAAAATACTTGGTCCTATTATGGAAGATGGCTCTGGATTTGGGCCTAGATCATTTTTAAAATGGTCTAAAAAGAACGCTCGATTTCGTTCAACCTCAGCGGCAAGCCGCTGATGGCCAACAAATTCCGGGTTTTCTATGATGAATGCCTTGTTACCGAGCATATGATCAAAATGCACATGTGTATTGATCACATAGCAAATGGGCTTATCTGATATTGATTTGATTTTATTAAGTAATTTTATTCCAATATCAATCGAGCCACCGGTGTCAATCACAGCAATACACTTATCGCCAACAATGAAGCCGATATTAGCAATATCATCATGATTAATATCATCTAGCGAAACATGGATACCTTTATGCAAATAATTACCTTGTGCTACCTCAGTAATATTGAAGTCATTTTCTACACCGGAAGCAAAAACAAAATATGTTAGACCTAATGATGTAATTAGAATGTAATTTTTTATGATATCCATCTATTGATTACGTCTGGATTAGTTTAATTATTTGTTTTAGTGATTTTGTTAATCGACTTTTATCTTCAAATGCCCTTGCTGATAACATGGCGCCTTCAAATGCCGAAAATAAAGTTTTTGCGCATTCAGTCGGACTTGCATCAAATTTAAATACCTCTTTATCTAAGCCATCTTTCAAGGTGGAGGCTAACCAGGTTTCGTTGTCTATATAAAAATCCTGTACTTCAACTTTGATTGAATCAGGTAAGCCAGAACTATCTGTTATTAGCATGCTACATGGGCTCATTTTGTAATCTTTACCCATTGTATGGCTAAAGAGTTCAGCAAATGATTGTAGTTTCTTTAATGGAGAATCTGACTCAGCATCAATTTTGTTTATAGCCGCCATATGCTTAAGCCGGTATTTCTTCATGACGGATTTACCTAAGTCATATTTACTTGGGTAGTGGTAATGGATGCTAGCAGTTTTAATGCCGATTAACTTTGAAATATCACCATAGCTAAATGCATTGAAACCATGCTTCTGAAGTAGCTCAGTTGCCGTATCTATGATTTGTTCTGATGTTGTCATCTATCTACCTTCTAATAGATAGAATAGATGTTGAGTTTCAGATGTCAAATTATTAATGAATGTTTTGGCTAACTAATGAACCGTAAGCTGTTGAAAATAAGATTTTCATTATTTTATTCTTGTCGAATTAAATAATTTCGACTATTTATAAGTGGAATTTATGAAAAGCATTTTTAAAATTTATCAATTTTATGCTCGCTCTGTTACAGGATATGTGCAAAAGAATGTAGCGGTAGAATGTCCACACCAATGAATTCCAATTTTCACATCATCATTAATACAGGGGGTGTCATGTTTGAACACGATCAGGAAATAGTAAATTCATTACTAAGCGAAAACAATGATTTCAAAAGACTGTACGAAAAACATAATGTTTTAAAAAATACAGTTAAAGATGTTAATGATAAAAATCTAAAAGTTGATCAACTTAGTCTGGAAGGGCTTAAAAAAGAAAAATTAATCTTGAAGGATCGAATGGCCACCATAATAGAAAATTATAAGCACGATCACGCTTAATCATTAGCTAAGTCCTTTTCTATAAAAACCCTGTTTAATACAGGGTTTTTTTATCTCCATGGATGGCGTGTATGCTGCGAGACTGTTACAGGGATGTAGGCGCTAGAGTAACGCTCGGAGCTAGTTGCCGAGGAGACTGAATGAAGCGACTATTTTAAAGGGAACACAAGGTATTATGAAACGAGAAGAGAGTTATCTGTAGCAGATATTTAAAAAACGAGCCGAATACCGATAATTAAAAGCATGCTGGCAAGGAAAGGACGCATAAATTTATCAGGTAAAAAAGTGCCAAAGTGACTGCCTAAATATATTCCGGGCAATGACCCAACAAGTAAACTCCCTAGTAAAATATAATTTACAGTACCAATATGTGCGTGACCGAGTCCGGCTATGGCTGTGATTGGAATTGCATGAGCAAGATCAGTCGCGACTATTTGTATTGCTTTAAATCGTGGATAAAGAAAAAATAAAAATGCAGCACCAATAACACCTGCACCTACCGAAGATAATGTAACAAGAACGCCAATCAAAACACCGGCAAATATTGTAACGGGTTTTCTATATTTTTTATGAAGAAGCTTTAATGCTTCAAATTTTTCCTGTTGACTAAATTTGTGTAATTGATCGCGAGTTAATAAAAAAAGTGCTGTTAGTATCAATGCGATACTCAAAGTAGACATTATTAAATTGTCATAATTTATTCCGGATTTATCAAGGTGTTTGATAATAAAGATTGAGCAAATGGACGCCGGCACACTGCCTATCGAAAGTAAGATAACAATTGGCCATTGAATGTTGCCATGTTTATGGTGCACGAAAACACCGCCTGATTTGGTGATTGCGGCGTAGAGCAAATCAGTTCCCACCGCGATAGCAGGCTGTATGCCAAAGCCAAGCACGAGGATGGGGGTCATTAAGGAGCCGCCCCCAACGCCCGTCATGCCCACTATGAAACCGACTAAAAAGCCAATGATTGTAAATGAAAAATCCATAAATCTTTGTAAGTTTGCGGTTTTATCCGAATTCGATGGTCAAATGGGACTGTAATCTACAGTCTGACAACTATTCTGAAAAGGAATTATTATGTATATTTTTATAATTTTATCGTATATACATATTTAAATAATGAAAATACAGCAACTGAAATATATCTGGGAGATTGCAAATCATGGGCTGAATGTGTCGGCTACGGCTGAAAGCCTGTTTACTTCACAACCCGGGATTAGCAAGCAGCTACGGATGCTAGAGGATGAGCTTGACGTCCAGATCTTTCAGCGCAATGGCAAGCACCTGACAAAGGTTACGCCTGCGGGGCGGGTCATTATCGATATGGCTGGAGAGATACTGGATAAGGTTGAAGGTATTAAACGAGTTGCTGATGATTTCAGCGATAAACGCCATGGCAGCCTTTCTTTAGCAACGACACATACTCAAGCACGTTATGTTTTGCCTCGAATAATTCAGGATTTTATCAAGCTATACCCGGATGTTTCCTTGCATATGCATCAGGGCACACCCGTACAAATTTCTGAATTGGCATCTAAAGGCACGGTTGACTTTGCTATCGCAACCGAGGCATTAGAATTATTTGATAACTTAATTATGATGCCCTGTTATCGTTGGAACAGAAGCGTCATTGTCAATCATGAGCATCCTTTGGCAAGTGTCTCTTCTTTAACGCTGGAAACGTTGGCTGAATATCCTATCGTAACTTATGTCTTCGGCTTTACTGGTCGCTCTCAATTGGACCAGGCTTTCAAAAACTCAGGATTAAATCCCAAACTCGTTTTTACTGCATCTGACGCAGATGTGATCAAGACTTATGTAAAGATGAACCTTGGTGTGGGGATCGTAGCAAGCATGGCTTATGACCCAAAGATCGACACAGACCTGGTTTCTATTGATGCGAGCCATCTATTTGAAGCGAGTATTACCAGAATTGGGTTCAGGCGAGGAACCTTTTTACGCGGATATATGTTTGAGTTTATTAAACAGTTTGCACCGCATTTGACACAAGATATTGTTCAACAATCAATGCAAACAAATACAAAGCATGAATTAGACGAAATATTTAAAGAGATAGATTTACCAGATTATTAAGTTAATGGATTAAATAAAATCCAGATCGTTACTATCTAATATATCTTTAGCTGCGTCTTCTTCGTTTGTTTTTCCGCTGAAGATCTCACTCACAAATTTAAAGTAAACCGTAAATACAAGCGGATCACTACCATCCTCTTCGACAATGAAAAATGGTGCGCGATCGACTTCATACTGTTTTGCTAATTGCATGCCTTCACTATTACTATCACGTTCATCTGCAATAACCGTGCGATCGATTTTATCGATATGGCCGTCTTTCTCCAGACGTGACTGAACCTCAGCACATTTTCGACATGGACTACCATCAATCTTGATTTTTTTAACAAATGTTATGTTCATAATGATTTATTTTTTCTGATCAGCAACATGTAAACCACATTCTTTCTGGGTCGACTCTTCCCACCACCAACGACCTTCACGTTCATGCTGATTTGGCAAAACTGGACGTGTACAAGGTTCACAACCAATACTGCTAAACCCTTGTTCGTGTAAGGCATTAAACGGCACATCATTGCTTCTTATGTATTCCCAAACTTGAGCTGACGTCCAGTTAGCGAGTGGGTTAAATTTATAAAAATTCTTATCTGTGCTTGAAAAAGCAGCATCTTTCTCTACCACTGGAACAGCATTTCGGGTATCTGGGCTTTGGTCTTTACGTTGTCCTGTCACCCAGGCATCCAAACCCGCTAAATGACGTCTTAATGGAATGACCTTACGAATACTGCAGCATTCCTTATGACCATCTTTGTAAAAACTATAGAGACCTTTTGTACGCACCAAGTCTTGTACAGACTTAGCATCTGGTGAGAGTACATCTATCTCTATATTGTAATGTTCGCGTACTTGTTCAATGAAACGATAGGTTTCGGCATGTAATCGCCCGGTATCAAGTGAAAATACCATCACATCTGGATTAATCTTTGTCGCGATATCGACCAATACGACATCTTCAGCACCACTGAAAGAAATAGCGATGTTTTCGAAACTCTTTAGTGCTAATTTAATAATAGCCGCTGGTGATTGTTCGTCATATTCATTTGCCAGTTGTTCTGGGTTGAAAATTTCTCTACTCATAGCTGATTTGTATAGGTAAGTTATTGATTTTTATTTTAATAAGTGCTCAAGAGCGGTGATTTTATCAGAATGAGATATTTCCACATATAATATGTCCTTATATTTATAGTCTATTCTCATATATATTCTTTAATTTACAATCAAAGTTAGTGTGCATTATGTAATTGAACAAAATATTATTTTATATTTTACTCCTGTTAAAATGACTGAAGATTTTAATTTACCTGCGGAGTAAAGATAAATGAACGACAAAAAAGAAGTTCAAACGATGTGGTCGGAAAGTCTGCTTGAGCATCTTTATCTGGCACTAAAAAAAATAAAGAAGACGAATTGATTCTAGAGTTAATTGAGGAACTCAGAGCTAAAGAATATGACGACGAGTTTATTGTACAGAAGGTGACAATGAAAGTTGGAGCCCAAGGCGCGACTAGAGTGACAGCTTTATTATCCGGGAAAACTGACGGTGGTAGTAATGCTGATAGCGGTGCCCCCGCTGATAAACCGTTTAGTCAGGCAGATCAGGCCAGAGCCAATGCCGCTAAGAAGAAAGCCAAAGTTAGTTTAGTAGGAAAAAGTTAAAGGAATCTTTGGCGGGAATTAAGTCTAGAAGGTCTGACTCGCAAGATATTTGGCAGGCAAATATGTGCCATGCGCAGAGAGATCAGTCAAATATAACGTATTAGTATCATCCATATCTATTACTAAATGCATGCGCGAAACGTCTCTTAGCTTTGGATCCATCATGATATCGCTTTTACTATCTCGACCAATTACATTTTTGCCTATTTTTAAATCGTAACTTCGCCCTGCATCATCAATAAATTTACTGCCTGATTCATCAGCGACAATCTTGCATTGGTTTTTCGACAAAAGAACCACGATTTTTCTACCAGCCTTCATTCGGATAGTTACATTTTCACCCTTCGGCATTTTTTCCATCTCACCGCTTTGATATTCGCCAGAAATAGGTTCAAAAACTGTATTTTCCAGAATAAGAGTGTCTTTAAATTCGCTACCTGCCTCAGTATCATTTGATATGGCGGCTGATTTGACATGCCTCTTCTTTTCAGAATAAAGGTACTTAATGATTTCCTGTCGGGATGATAGATATTGCATGTATTTAACCACTGCGACACGACGGAACTCATTTAACTCTTCATCCCCGTTGTGTAATGCGCCTATGATCAATCGCCAGTTATGGTCTTGAGAAAATATTTGAGCATCCATTTCACGTAAAGCACGATTAATACTACCAGGCTCTTCAATTGATTTTGACAAGATAGAAACAAAGCGTTTCTCAATGTCTTTTATCATTCGCGCTTCTTTCTTTAATTCATCAAGGGAAAACTTCACCATGCCGGTGATTTTATTAGAGGGCACGGATGTGCGGCCAGCTAGGCTAAACTCGAAATCCGCTAAGGAATTGAACTTCAGGCTTTGCTCGCCAACAGTGATTTCGATAGGTTTTGCAAATAAATTATCTAACATTATTGTCTCGACTTTATAGTTACCTGAGAGCGCTGGAGAGGTTATGCAGTCTAACCGACAACGCTAAAAAAAACCGTGAATCAGCTCACGTTTTCCATGATTTTTGCCACTATCTAATTATATATTCATATATTGTAAAGAAAACTTATTAATGAATATATCTAACATTCAAAATTAGTTTTTTCCGCATTCAAGATTTCTATACGTTTCATTTGCTTACAGTGAGATAGTGATATTACTAACGAATAGAATCGATTTAAATCTTTACCTAATTTTTTGTATATCTCCAAGAAGGATGAGGTGTATTGCCGATAGGTTACAATCGCTGATAGTTTTGCATTATTTATGCCTGACGAGAACCATTGCGCATAATGTTTTTTTTTCCAATGACGGCTGAGAACACTATATTCCTCTCTCATCTGTTCAAATATCGCTTCCTTTTGTCTACGCAGTTGTTGTTTGTTTGTTTTAGACCGATACAATCTAGTTAACAAAGTCTTGTATCGCATAACAAGGGAAATAAATTGCTTTTCCTGTGATTGAGATTGTATATATTCGGAGAGTAAGTTCTTATCAGGGCTTTGCTCAAGCCACTTGATGACGCCTATCGTGGCTACGGCTTCAGCATATGACTCATTAAATTCAGTATCGTTTTTAATATAGAGTTGTTGGTGAGCAAGTTCGTGAAACATCACGGTTGCCAATTGAATATCATTCCACCTGAGCATTGTATTTAATACCGGGTCGTCAAACCAACCCAGTGTTGAGTAAGCAGATACACCGCCGAGATAGACATCATGTCCTTGTCCTTTAAGTTTGGCGGCATGTTGTTTTGCATCTGATTTTGAAAAATAGCCGCGATAATCGAGACAACCCACAATCAAGTAACACCATCTAATGGGAGAAAGTGAAAACTCTTCTGTCGCAAATATATTCCAGATTACATAATCACGTCCAAGATCGGCATAGGACAAATAACTATTATTGTGCGGAAGCCGAAGTTGCTTAATGGAGAATTCTCTCAACTCTAATACCGTCTCAAGACTCTTCCGTTGTGAATTAGGTAGCTTGTTGTTGCCCAGCAATGAATGGATGTCTTGACGCTTTTGAATAATCTCGAACTGCCCCTGAATTGATTGCGCATAATAATTTACCGAGGCACAACCAGATACTAATACGGTAAACAGCAATAGAGCGATAGTTCTATAATAATATGATGGTTCTGTAATCATCTCATTAATATCATAAATATGAACCATTAATTAGCGGTGTATGCGAGAATATTATGAAAGCCTTCTTATTTAAAAGTTGTGGTAGATAACATGTTTACAACGCTGATCAGCGAAGATGAACTATTTATAGGATTCGATAACCCTGAGTGGATCATTTTCGATGTGCGTTATGATTTGATGGATAAGAATGCCGGCAAAGATGCTTATCTGCAAGGACATATTCCCGGAGCAATCTATGTTGATTTACACGATGATTTAAGCAGGCCACCTTCAATAAATGGGGGGCGCCATCCATTACCTACAATAGAAACCATGAACATATTATTCGCAGAGCTGGGTATTCGCCCCAATATGCAGGTGGTTGTCTATGATGATAATGGGGGTTCTTTTGCCGCGCGTCTATGGTGGATGTTGAGATATATGCAACATAAAAATGTCGCTGTTCTGGACGGTGGTTGGCAGTCATGGCTTACGGTTGATCGGCCGATTAGCCGGGATGTCGTGGCACGGGTGAGTTCCGAATTTAAAAACAGTGCATTGGCTAGCAGTGTTATTGATATTGAGGACGTCGACAAATTTGAACGGGTTATTGATTCTAGGGACCCTGCCCGCTATAGAGGTGACATTGAACCTATTGATAAAGTAGCAGGACATATTCCGGGAGCAACTAATCGTTTTTGGAAGGAGAACCTAACTGAAGCGGGTATTTTTAAGAGCAAACAGAAGCTAAAGCAGGAGTTTGATGAGCTTTTTGGCAATACGAGATCTGAGAATACGGTCTTTTATTGTGGTTCAGGAGTAACTGCCTGCCATAATTTGCTTGCGACAGCACATGCCGGACTGAATTTACCAAAATTATATGCGGGTTCATGGAGTGAGTGGTCCAGTACCCCGGGAAAACCTGTTGCAACTGAGATGTAAAGCGGCGTAACAATGATATTTAAGTAAAACATTTCAGTATGTTACTAATAAACATATAATGGTTGTTATAAGCAAACTTAAAGTTTTTTCATAATGGGTAAAATGTTCAGACTAATTGTAAAATTCGCGTTAATTCTAGTGTGCGTAACTGGCTATGCAGAGTCGGCATCAATCAATACTGTGATTGATGCCGGGGTCGAATCTGCAGAAGCTTTAATCATTGAGACTGTGGACAGTGACCTTTTAGAAGAAACCGATGCCATGGTCGACGAAGAGTTTGATGAGGAATTAGTTGCAACGGAAGAATACCAGGCTGAAGTGGAGATGCTCTTAACCAAGGACGTTGTCTTAGTACTGGATAACTCCGGCAGTATGAAAAAGAACGACCCGGATTTTTTGGTCAGTAAGGCGGTTAAGGAGTTTATTAGCCAGCAAGATGAGAACACTCGTGTTGCTATTGTCATTTTTGACCAAGGGGTTCGTTTACCTGTCGCACTGACAACTTCATCGCTAGCTAATCGTGAAACTATACTCAATAGTATTGAAGCAATTAATTATCAGGGACTTTTTACGGATAGTCCCGCCGGAATAGAACGTGCGATCTATGAGCTAAAGAATAATGGTCGTGACAGTGCGCAAAAATCTATTATTTTTATGACGGATGGTATCGTTGATACTGGTGCGCCGGATCGTGATTTAGAAAAGTCCAAGTGGCTACGCGAAGATTTAGCGCCAGATGCAGCTGATAATGGAATTAAGATATTTGGTATTGCCTTTACTGAAGGTGCAGATTTTCAGTTAATTCAATCCATCGCACAAAAAACGGAAGGCGAATATTATCGAGCATTGACGGCAGCAGACTTACAAAACGTCTTTGAACAGATTGATAAAATTATTAATACACCTCCCGAGCCTGAACCTGCGCCTGAAGTTGTTCAGGTAGTATCGGTTATTGAGGCTCCTGCCCCAGTAGTACAACAAGCACCGCCGCCGGTGATAATTGAAGTTCCAGCTCAATCGATGGGGCAGGAAGAACGTATTCGTTCAATCATAATGATTGCTGCTGCAATCGTATTAACGATTACATTATTAGGCATACTCATTATTCTTTTACGGCGCAATCGTGATTTGAAAACGGGCGCAGCTGAGACTGTACAAGAAGGATATATAAATGATTTGCAAGGCAAAACGGATAAACAAACACATAAATTAGGCTCTAAACCAGTCATGTTTGGACGTGTTGCAGGAAAAGATACGGAGCACCTCGATTACATTGTTGTTAATGAAACGACTATTGGCCGTCGTCATGCTTTAATTGAATATAAAGATTACTCATTCTGGATTATAGATCAGGGCAGTATCAATGGGACATTTGTGAACGGTGAGCCAGTCAGTAGTGAAGTTCGATTGAAACACGGTGATCGTATTCGATTACACAAATGCGATTTTGAATTTATCATGCCGGAAATGGAAGACAGCGGTATGACGGTCATCTCAAATACAGTGTTTGCGGCACAACCAGAAGCCATAATCGATGAATCTGAAGAGGCAACCCAGATTAAAGGCCATGAGACTACTGGTGAACTAAGCCAGGAAGAAATAAGTGTTGCCTCAAGTTCTGATATGGATTTCGATCTAACCGGCCCTGACTCGGTTGACGAATTAGCTGATTTGTATGAACCCGATGCCGATGATGAAGATACCATCATTAGGGAAGTCGCCATCGAGGATGGCGGTTCGAACCAACCAGAGTTCACATTAGACGCTGACGCAGATGAATTCGATTCTGAAGATGAGACGATAATGCTAGATGATGCAGATGAAGCTCATGGTGAACTTGATGATGATGCGACTCTGCGTAAAGATGAACATTAGTTAAACGCTGAATGGAAATCTCCAGCCAGCCATTAGCCGCTACGATTTATTTTCCCGCTGCTTATTAATATCAAATAATGCCAGATGACCTGTAGATGCTATAATAAGGACTATATGTTTTAAGTTATTGATTTAAATAGTTTAATTCAAGTTTCACACGGTTATGGGAGTGTCAGGCAGATGTCAGCACCTAGCTTACTGAATGAAGGTACAACCCTAATGGTCTTTGGTATGGGTTTTGTTTTTATCTTTTTGACATTATTAGTTGTCGTGACGTCTGTTATGTCACGACTTATTACCCGCTACGAGAAAAGCGTTGGCGTGTTACCTGAAGGTGGTGTCTCGTCGCCTACCGCAGTAATAAGACAGCATGAGCCAATCGCAAAGTCTGAAGCTAACAACAAAACATTAATCGCAGTGTTTACCGCCGCCATTCACAAATATCGTTCGCGGCATAAATAGCCCTCGCTAAATACCCAACACCATTTATTACATTGAGGCCTTAAATATGACCGAATCCAGATGCCCGTTGGGTATTACAGATGTTGTCCTGCGTGATGCTCACCAATCGTTATTTGCAACACGTCTGCGCCTTGATGATATGTTGCCTATTGCAGAAAAGCTTGACCAGGTAGGTTATTGGTCAATAGAAACCTGGGGTGGTGCAACATTTGATGCCTGTATTCGTTATCTAGGCGAAGATCCTTGGCACCGTATACGAAGTTTAAAAGCGGCGATGCCTAATACGCCGCAACAGATGTTACTTCGTGGACAAAACTTACTTGGCTATCGTCATTATGCTGACGATGTAGTGAAAAAATTTGTCGAACGTGCGTCAATCAATGGTGTTGACGTATTCCGTGTGTTCGACGCCATGAATGATACGCGTAATCTCGAAGTTGCCATTAAAGCGGTTATTGAAAACGAAAGACATGCGCAGGGAACCATTTCCTATACTTTAAGCCCAGTACACGATCTTGCCATGTGGCTAGATCAAGCTAAACGTATTGAGGATATGGGTGCCCATTCACTTTGTATTAAGGATATGGCGGGCCTGCTTAAACCTTATGCAGCATTCGAGCTGATAACAAGTTTAAAGCAGACAATCGATATCCCTATTCAACTGCATGCTCACGCTACGACAGGTCTATCAACCACAACCATTTTAAAATGCGTTGAAGCGGGCATTGATAATGTCGATACTGCTATCTCATCAATGTCTATGACCTATGGTCACTCGGCGACAGAATCAGTGGTTTCTATGTTTGAAGACACAGAACGACATACCGGTTTGAATATTGAGTTATTAGAAGAGATTGCCGCTTATTTTCGTGAAGTCAGAAAAAAATATGTCTCATGGGAAGGCTCTCTCAAAGGAGTTGATTCACGTATTTTAGTAGCGCAAGTCCCTGGCGGCATGTTAACCAATATGGAAAGTCAGTTACGTGAACAAGGAGCAGAAGATCGCATGGATGAAGTATTGGAGGAGATACCGCGTGTCCGTGAGGATTTAGGCTACCTGCCGCTGGTCACACCAACATCGCAAATTGTGGGTACACAAGCGGTGATAAACGTATTAACCGGTGAACGATATAAGTCAATTACTGCTGAATCAGCGGGTGTACTGAAAGGCGAATATGGTACTGCACCAGCGCCGTTTAATAGCGAACTCCAACAACGCGTTCTTGAGGGTGGAGAAGCAATTACTTGTCGGCCTGCCGATTTAATAGAAGCTGAATTGGACAAGCTTAGTGTAGAGCTTCAGCAAGAGGCAGCGAAGGAAGGCTTTGAACTAGAAGCTGGTGAGCGTGAAATTGATGATGTCTTAACCTATGCATTGTTTCCTCAAGTCGGTTTGAAGTTTCTGGCCAATAGACATAATCCTGATGCGTTTGTGCCGATTCCAACCGTAGCGTCTGCACAGGCAGCAACACAAAAGGCAACAGCTGCTGATGTCGAACAGGATGTCTATACTATTGCGGTTAATGGCCAGAATTATGTTGTTCAAATTAATGAAGGCGGCGACATTAGTAATTTTTCCAGCATGCCAACAAATTCATCAGGGACAGATTTACCTGTGGCCAGTGGTAGCCCAGTTATAGCACCCCTGGCCGGAAATATCTGGAAAGTAGAAATTTCATTGGGCGAGAAAGTTCAAGAAGGCGATGTATTAGTTATTCTTGAAGCAATGAAAATGGAAACACAGATTGTTGCTGACAAAGCAGGTGTTATTGCTTCGATTTCAGTTAAACCAGGTGACGCCGTCAAAGTTGGTGACCATTTGGTTTCACTTAAATAAAGGCTTAAAACATGGAAAATTTACTGCAACTTTGGCACAACACTGGTTTGTATCAAATGGAAACCGGTCAGGCTGTAATGATCGGGATTGGTATATTTTTACTTTATCTCGCCATTAATAAAAACTTTGAACCGCTACTGCTTGTTCCCATCGGTTTTGGTGGCGTTTTAGCAAATATTCCAGGAGCGGGATTGGCTGAACCGGGTGGGATATTATATATCTTCTACTCTATTGGGATTGAAAGCGGCGTATTCCCTTTGCTTGTCTTTATGGGGGTTGGTGCTATGACGGATTTTGGTCCATTACTGGCCAATCCAAAAACACTGTTTCTTGGTGCCGCAGCACAATTCGGTATTTTTGCAACGTTAATGGGTGCGATTTTATTATCAACGTTTGGTGTTTTTGATTTTACTCTGGCTGATGCAGCAGCCATTGGTATCATTGGCGGTGCTGATGGGCCTACCTCAATCTACGTTGCCAGCAAACTCGCACCTGAACTACTTGGCGCCATAGCAGTGGCATCCTACTCATACATGGCCTTGGTGCCTTTAATTCAGCCACCGATTATGCGGCTTCTTACCAATGAGCAAGAACGTAAGATAAAGATGGTGCAACAACGTCATGTATCACATCGTGAAAAAATTGTTTTTCCATTATTACTCATGTTACTAGTTGCCTTCTTGCTGCCCGATGCAGCACCATTGTTAGGTATGTTCTGTTTTGGAAACTTAATGAAAGAATGTGCTGTCGTAGATCGGTTGAGTAATACGACGCAGAACTCTTTGATCAATACTGTGACCATCTTTTTAGGCCTCGCTGTAGGATCTAAACTCAGTGCTGACAAATTTCTCGACATTACTACTTTGGGCATTTTATGTCTGGGTATGATTGCCTTCTCTATCGGTACTGCGTCTGGCGTTCTAATGGCAAAAATGATGAACAAATTTGGTGGTACTAGTATCAATCCTCTTATCGGTTCAGCTGGAGTATCAGCGGTGCCCATGGCGGCACGTGTATCGAATAAACTAGGACTTGAAGCAGACCCGCATAACTTTCTGTTAATGCATGCGATGGGACCCAACGTTGCAGGAGTGATTGGTTCAGCAGTTGCTGCAGGGATTATGATTAATTATGTTACTGGTGGTGGTTAACGAGTTTGTTATCACTTTATCGTTACTCTCCCAGTATTGGTGGTTGAGAAATTAATACAGAATTGAAAGGACCTGTTGCTCTTTTATCTATAATTTCGGATGGAAAATTTCATTCGGGACAGGATATTGCAACACAGTTGAATATTTCCAGAGCAGCTATCTGGAAATCTATGAAACATCTCGAGTCATTAGGCTTACAGATTGAAGCCATACGTGGGCGAGGCTATCGATTGGCAAATCAAATAGAATTGTTATCCGAAAAAACGATTAAAAAAGAATTATCCCCGAAAGCAAGACAGTGTTGTAATGAGTTGACAGTTTTGTTTAAAACAGAATCAACGAGTTCTTTCCTGCTTAATCGATTGAGTTCTGAAAAACATCATGGCACTGCTGTTTTGGCAGAGTATCAATCTAATGGTCGTGGGCGTAGAGGCAAGCAGTGGGTTTCACCGCTTGCCAGTAGCATCTGTATTAGTGTGGCGTGGCATTTTGATGATGCTCCTCATGCTTTAGGTCTATTGTCCCTGTATATGGGGGTTGCGACGGCTCGTACATTAACTGCGTTAGGACTTACAGATATTGGATTAAAATGGCCAAATGATATTGTCATTAATGATAAGAAGCTCGGTGGAATTTTACTTGAGTTACGAGGAGAAGCCGGCGGCCCTGTCGATGTCATAGTTGGTGTCGGGGTCAATTATGACCTGCCTGAATTTGCATTGTATGATATTAATCAAGCCGTGACGGATATATGTAGTCTTACGGAAAAGCGCTTATCCAGAAATAAGATCGCATCGACACTATTATCAAATATATTTGAGATACTGCAGGATTTACAATCGGGCACTAGCTCAAGTCTGTTAGATGAGTGGCGTGAATATGATCAATCTTTTGGGCGCAAGGCAAAGTTAATATTACCCGGTAAGGAAATTGAAGGCATTTTAAAAGGTGTAGATAATCAAGGTTCATTATTAATGATGGTTGATGGACAACTAAAAAGTTTTACCTCAGGAGAGGTTAGTTTAAGAGTACAACAATGAGTCTTTTGCTAGATATTGGAAATTCATCGGTTAATTGGGCTATGGAAGAAGGCGCTCAGCTTATAATTGATGGCGCGTTTAGATACGATAAAAATAATTTTGATAAAAGTCTTCAAGACAATCTGTTATCTCTTCAAAAACCAACACAGGTATTAGTAGCAAATGTGGCTGGTAATAAAGTTTTTGGCAGTCTTGAAGCTTGGGTAAAGCAACAGTGGCAGTTGGAATGTTGGCAACCCAGCGTTAGTGAAAGGTTCAATCAATTGAAAAACAGCTATATTAATACGCAAGAAATGGGTATAGATCGTTGGTTAGCAATGGTAGCTGCGTGGGAAAAGTATCAAACAGCATTGTGTATAGTAGGTTGTGGCACGGCAGTGACCATTGATTCCATTGACTCGCTAGGTAATCATCTCGGTGGCTATATCATTCCAGGCATTGAATTAATGCAACAAGCATTAATAACAAAAACAGAATGTATAAATGTGTCTACTGATAAGCATGCTTCAATTGATTATGCACAAAGTACTCAGGCGGCGATAAATAATGGTGCTTTTTTTGCGGCTACGGCCATGATTGACCGTGCCGTTAAGCATCTCTCAGTCGAATCAGGTGCTTTTCCAAAATGTGTAATATTTGGTGGTATGGCAGAAGCAATCAACCCCTTACTTCAAGAGCAGTTTGAGCATGAACCTAATCTAGTGTTAGGTGGGCTTTTTATCGCCCATAAGGCTTCATCATGAAGTGGCTTTTTATATTGATATTGATTGCTAATGCAGTTTATCTGGGTTGGGAAATGGATCGTGATGTGCAGTTGGACCGTGCGAATGTATCGACTGCTATCAAAGTGCCAGCTGGTACAAAACGACTTGAATTATTAAACGAACTGGAACGGCTACCAGAGACAAGGATTTCTATTAAAGTCGACACTGAGCTTTCTGTGGAGAATTTTAGCTCTGAGCCGGTATTGCCGATTGCTCTAAATCCAAATACAGAAAAGATGATCGATACACTTATGTCCCAACCCGTTGTAAACGAGCAGAGCGGTACAACGGAAATTCTGGATATGGAGAGTGACGGTCTATCAGCTATTTTGCCGGCTAAAGTCACAGTTTGTTATACTTACGGCCCGATACCGAACCTGAAAGAATCTCGTTTATTATCTGGTTGGTTAAATGACCGGGGTATTTTATATAATCAACGGCAAACCGATGAACAGGGTAGACAGTTATTTTGGGTGTATCTGGCACCTCAAGGCTCACGTGAATCGGCAGTAGCGGCGATGAAGGATCTTAAACTGAAAGGTGTGACAGACATGAGGCTGATCAGTGAAGGCGATTTATCTAATGCTATTTCGGTAGGCCTATTTTCCAGTCAGGCAGCTGTGAATCGACGCTTAAACGAGATTGAGGCCAAGGGATACCAATCTGTTGTAATCCCTTATTCCGGCGGGAACAAGATACATTGGTTTGATGTGAGTGTTGTCAAAGATTCGGGTTATGTGAATGATTTATTCACTGGATTTCCAGCTCGATATAATGCCTTGCCGATTGATTGTAATGAAATTGCTATGCACTTGGGAAATCCTTAGAATAGGCGCACAAAATTTCCACGCATGAATTAATAGGATTGATATACTTTGCGGCAATGATGTTTATTGCCCCGATAGTTAAATGGTATAACCGGTGATTTGTAATCACCTATTGGGGGTTCGATTCCCTCTCGGGGCTCCAGTCTGGCGAAACAGATTGGAAAAACATATCAATTCATTATTGATGGAACTATTAATGACGTCATATAAAACTATAATCGCGATATTTTTAAGTCTGTTTCTATGTATTTCCAATGCATATTCAAAAACCGCATACGGTGATATCCAGCTCTTAATTAATCAAGGTGAATATAAAGAAGCCTTAACGCTGACCGAAGATCAACTTGCTGAAAATAAGTCAGATATAAAATTACAATTTATGAAGGGGCTGGTCCTGACTCGCCTTGATCGATACCGTGACGCTGAAAAAGTGTTTATACAGTTAACGGCGGATAATCCTGAATTACCTGAACCCTTTAATAATCTGGCGGTGGTTTATGCCGCACAGGGAAAGTACACAGAGGCAGAAGAAGCCCTCAAGAACGCAATTAATACTCATCCTAGTTATGCTACCGCACACGAAAACCTGGGTGATATCTACGCTAAAATGGCGAGCCGTGCCTATAATCAGGCATTGGAACTGGATACCAGTAATAAAACAGCCAGAGAAAAGCTCTCTTTGGTTAATGAGATGATCTCTGCTCCGCTTGGACCTGAAAAAGCAGTTGTGGCTAGTGTAGAACCTAAAAAAGTTGAATCTACACCGGAAGTGAAACCAGTAGTGAAACCTGTTCGGGAGCCGTAAATTATTACTATTCCGGCGAAGACTAAGCCAGTAGCGGTTAAAACTGAGGTAGAAAAAGTAATCCCACCAGTTGAAGAAGTTGATGTTGGAGAAGAGATTGCACAAAACAGAAAAGCAGTAGAAATGGCAATCAAAAACTGGGCTAATGCCTGGTCGGCACAGGACGTGGATAGCTATCTGCTAAATTATGCACAGGAGTTTATTCCACCCAAGCGAATGAGCCGAAATGAGTGGGAAAAAGATAGGCGCAAGCGCTTACGCAGACCGAGTTTTATCAAGATTACATTATCTGAGGTAAAGATAAATTTGCATGGAAAAGATTATGCTGAAATCAAGTTCACGCAGGCCTATCAGTCAGATACTTATGGAGATAAGGTTAAAAAAGAGATATTAATGCGGAAAGTTTCAGGCGGATGGTTGATTACGCAGGAGAGAGTGCGATAATTTATTTAGTGTGATGTTAAAAATGAAGATTAATTATAAATGTCTATTATTGATTTTTTGTATCGGCCATTTTACCATGCCGGTTAATGCTGGCGACCTCCTTTCAAAAGCAACCTTAGATCAAGGGCTAACAACACACTCTGAAAGTCTGCTAATCAATGCAGTAGAAAACATTAAAAATTATGATACCGAAGGGGCAATAAAAGATCTGCGTCAATTGATAAAGATCAATCCGGATTTTAAGGCAGCGCAATTGATGTATGCCGATCTGATGTTAGCGCGTTCTCAGGTGATCACTGATTTTGGTAACATTCCAAATGTTTCTTTTGAACGTATTACCGCCTTACGTGACGAAGTACAAGCACGGTGGCTTAATCATAAATCGCCCGTTGACAGAAACAAGGTGCCGTCCTCGCTAATACAACTGGCAAGCAAACAAGATCATGTCATCGTCGTAGATTCTTCACGCTCGCGTTTGTTTTTGTTCAAAAATCAAAAAGGCATGCCAACCTTAATAAAAGATTTTTACATTACTGTTGGTAAGAATGGCACTGGTAAATATGTTGAAGGTGATCAAAAAACACCTGTCGGCGTGTATTTTGTTACCGAATTTATTGACCCGGAAGAATTACCCGATCTTTATGGCGATGGTGCTTTCCCTATAGATTATCCCAACGCCTGGGACCAACGCCATGGCCGCACAGGATATGGGATTTGGTTGCATGGGACGCCTAGCAGAACTTACAGTCGGCCTCCCAGAGACAGTAATGGTTGCGTCATTGTTAGTAATCAAGATCTGAATGTTTTAATGCCTTTTATAAAAACGGGGCATACGCCTGTGATTATTTCTGAGTCGATCGATTGGGTTTCAAAGCAGGAATGGAAGAAACGTCGTGGCAATTATGAATTGTTTGTTGAGACATGGCGCAAGGATTGGGAAAGTCGAGATGTGAATTTATATCTTCGTCATTACTCAACAGAATACTCAGGACTGGGTAAAGATTACAATTCATGGGTCGAATATAAGCGCAGGGTTAACCCTTCGAAAAAATTAATTAAGGTGAATATAAGTAACACAAGCATGTTCCTTTATCCTGGTGAGGAGCAATTAATGGTGGTCACATTTGTTCAGGATTATGCCAGTGATAATTTTCGTAAAAAGTTTACGAAACGCCAGTATTGGCACATGGAAGATGATGGACAGTGGCGAATTATTTATGAAGGGGCTGCGTCCTGATCATTTGCAAGTGACTGAAGGTATACTTCTTCAGTAACATTGTCAGTTAACCATTTCACCATATCACGCCATATACTACTTATCTCCTTAGTTGTCGGCATAATACCGGCATAGGGAAGTTCAATCGTCACAACCGGTATTTCTCGTTGAATACCTGCGTAATTACCTAAAGAGCCAGGATAAGTTCCTAGTAAATTTAGATAGAGTCGGCCTAATTTATAAGGTGCATTGCGTGGGCCATCGTAGTCAACGATTCCATGTGGCGCGTGTACAGCAACGATGACGTCAGGATTATATTCATTTATATATTCAACCAACCAACTGGATTCAGGTTCACTGAGTGGGCTTTCCCCAGGGTAACGTCTTGGATTCTTGTGCGTTTTATCGATCCAGTATTTAAGCGCAGTGTTCTCCCAGTTTTCCATAGGGAAGTTACGATTTAGGTCAACATCATTATCATTCATGCGTTGGGAATTTTTTCGTAATAAACCATCCGGGTTTAATACGGGAATAATTTGCCAATGAAACAAGCCGGAATGGTGTTCATTCAATATTTTCATCCATTTAAAAACAATACTGACAGATGAATATTCATCACCATGAATGCCGCCGATTAAAAGCACTTTGCCAAGTGGCGATCTTTTTTCAAGGGGAGGATATTCCTTTATTAGTATCGGTGCGTTTTTAACTGTTCGCCCATTGGTAGCGCTAAGATTTATGTCTAGACAATCTCTAATGCCGACGCTGCCTAATTTTTGGCCTATACGCTTGCATTCTTGTTCAACAAGTTGCTGATTGTCTTCAGCGTTGACAGGTGAGAGTGGCAATAAGATAAAAAGTATTATTGTTATTATAGTTTTAGTCATCATGTTGCTAATATATAGTCCAGAAATATACCCACAAAAATAGTAAAGCCAACCCAGTTGTTATTTAAAAAAGCACGCATACATTGTTCAGGCTCTCTGTCCCAGATTAAACGCAGCTGGTACAGAAAGAAACCGGTAGTAATACCAAGGCAGATAAAATAATAAATGCCAAGCTGCAACTGTCTGCCAATAGCTATCAATGTTATTAATACCAGTGCCTGAATAATAGCGATAATAACCCGGTCTGCATCATCAAACAAAATTGCAGTTGATTTAACCCCGACCTTTAGGTCGTCTTCCCGGTCAACCATGGCGTACATCGTATCATAGACAACCGACCAGAGAATATTGGCGACAAGTAATAACCATGCAATTTGTGGTACAGCGTTGGTCTGGGCTGCGAATGCCATGGGGATAGACCAGCCAAACGTCAGGCCAAGAAAAAACTGAGGTAGATAGGTATAGCGCTTCATAAATGGGTAGATCCCGGCGAGTATCACTGCTACCAGAGCTAACTGAATCGTCAGTATATTCATTATTAAAACAAGGAGAAAAGCTAAAATAAACAGACTGCTAGCTACTATCAACGCTTCAAGAGAAGAGACTTTGCCGGCCGCCAATGGTCGTGTTTGAGTACGAGTAACGAGAGGATCAAAACGTCTATCGGCTATGTCATTAAGCACGCAACCGGCAGAACGCATCAGAAATACACCGAGGACAAAAACAACAAAAACATCAGTGTTTGGAACGCCCTCGGCAGCGATCCACAAGCCCCATAAAGTAGGCCATAATAATAAGAAAATTCCGATAGGCCGGTTGAGCCTGATAAGCAAGCTATATTGATATAGCCGTTCACGAACAAACGGCCAGTTAGTTTTAATTGCGATTAACAGCTTGGCAGTAGCAATAGCAGTTTTGGCCCAGAATTTATCGGCCATTACCATTGCTTTATCTAAACTATCTTTCAGTTTTGGGTGCATTCCAGAATCGTTGGTAAAAATACTTCGGTGACAAGTAAGGGTTTATTATTAACATAAAAAAGTGATTGTCTGCCCCATAGATGAGATGCTATAGCAGACTCTTTAGATGCCTGTTTATGAAGTTCACACTGTGGAGGAATTTTCGCATACCTCATATTTGTTCGATACGTGGTGTTGTCATTAAATAAAACATTGCCCAATGGTTTCGTACCGAGACGCATCAATTTTTGGCTTTCGCCTTTTAAGGTTGATCGTGGAATTATTGTTCTAGCATAAACAATTCTTTGTTTGTCGCATTTTAACCATGATTCCCTGATAAATGTAATTTTACGATTGCAAGATGATAACAAATGGCCTTCATCTGCCATTGGATAGGACCACGATTCATTGATCAGTTCAATATGAAAAGAGCCTTTACACCGTTGCTGTATAAAATGTGATAATGAACCATTCTGGAATAAAAATGTATTTAATCGTTTATCACGAAGGGCTAGTCGAGCGGTTACTTTATTTTGCCAGCGTAGTTTCAATTAGTATTATCCTTGCTTATTAAACATTACTGTATTCGAGACTTTTTCCCAGCCAGCGATGGATTAATAATTTCACCTTGTCTGGGTGCTGAGCAAGTAATGTTTTTGCAGTGTTTTGAATTTCGGGAAGTAAGTGAGCATCACGCATGAGATCAGCAACACGCATTTCCGGCATGCCTGCCTGTCGAGTGCCTAGAACTTCGCCTGGACCTCTTAATTCAAGGTCTTTTTCTGCTATAAGAAAGCCATCACTGCTAGTACGCATAATTTCTAGTCGTTGTTTGGCCAAATCTCCTAATGGCGTTTGGTACATTAATACACAATCACTTTTAATTTCACCGCGGCCGATTCGTCCACGTAATTGATGTAATTGCGATAGACCGAAACGTTCAGCATTATCGATGATCATTAAACTTGCATTAGGGACATCAACACCGACTTCTATAACGGTTGTAGCAACCAGTAGACTAATCTTGTCATCCTTAAAGTCTTGCATTATGGCCTCTTTCTCATTTGCTTTCATGCGACCATGAATCAACCCAACCCTTATTGACGTTAATATCTCCGCTAGTTTCTCTGCGGTTTCTATTGCTGTTTCACATTGTAATGTTTCTGATTCTTCGATTAAGGTGCATACCCAATAAACCTGGCGACCCTCTGCGCAAATATGTTTTATTCGTTTTATGATATCTTCACGCCGCTCATTTGAAATAACACTTGTGTTTACAGCTTTTCGATTCGGTGGCAGTTCATCTATTATAGTGTGATCAAGATCAGCATAAGCCGTCATCGTCAATGTCCGCGGGATAGGTGTCGCTGTCATTATTAATTGATGAGGGTACTTGTCATGTTGCTGTCCTTTCTCCAGTAATGCGAGTCGTTGATGCACGCCAAAACGATGTTGTTCATCAATAACTATCAAGCCTAGTTTTGAAAAGTTTACTGAATCTTGAAATAAGGCATGTGTGCCAATAGCAACGACAGGTTTTTTTTCTTGTAATCGTGATTCAACATCATTTCGGATTGATTTTTTTAATTTTCCAGTTAAAAAAACAACATCTATACCCAACGGTTCTAACCAAAGCAAAAAATTATTGTAGTGTTGTTCAGCAAGTAATTCAGTCGGTGCCATAATTGCTACTTGATAACCTGCTTCTATCGCTTGTAAAGCGGCTAATGCAGCTACAACAGTCTTGCCTGATCCTACATCACCTTGTATGAGTCTAAGCATCGCTACTGTTTTATTTAGATCTGAGGCAATGGTTTTATAAGCTCGTGTCTGAGCATTAGTTAATGTGAAAGGCAATGCTTGCACGTAATCCGGGATCAGCTGTGTGCTTAGCTCAAAAGCGGGTGAATGTTCTGCCCTTAATTCATTACGTAATTCAAGCAGGCTTAATTGTTGGGCGAGCAGTTCTTCATAGGCGAGCCGTTGTTGTGCCGGATGTCTTCCATCAATCAGACTTTGAACATCGGCATCAGGTGGCGGACGATGCACATAGTCCAACGCGTCAATTAGCGTTGGCAGGTTTTGTTTTGCTAATATTTCCTCAGGCAATAATTCAGTCAGATTTGTTTTGTCATTATTAAGTGTGGTCAAGGCTTGATCAGTCAGTTTACGTAGTCGTGCCTGTTGCAAACCTTCCGTACTGGAGTAAACCGGGGTCAATTGTTCTTCCAGTTCATTGTCTTGCGCATCACTAAGTACACGATATTCCGGATGAATGATTTCTAATGAGTTTGGGCCACGACGAACCTGCCCATAACAGCGTATTGTCAGGCCACGTTGTAAGCCTTTTTCTTGTGCCTTGGAAAAATAAAAAAAACGTAAAACTATGGTACCAGTACCGTCACTGATTCGACATAATAGTGATCGACGTTTTCCATAACGAACCTGTGTGAGTTCGATCTCGCCCTGGATGTAGGCATTATGCCCAAATCGTAATGCACCAATAGGTGTTAAACGAGTACGATCGATATAGCGATGTGGTAAATGAAATAATAAATCCTGTATAACGCTAATTCCGATACGTTCCAGCTTTTCTTGCAAGCGAACCCCTACGCCACTTAAAACGGTGACTGGATCTGCAAGGGAGTGTTGTTTGTGAATTGTCAAAACCCTGAAGTTTGGCAGTATGATCTTTGATTCTGTTTTTTCAAATGTCTCTGTTTAATCAATCTATAGTGTCATTATTGCATCCATTTCCACCAAAGCGCCCTTTGGTAAGCTAGCAACACCAACTGCAGCACGTGCAGGATAAGGCTCAGAAAAGTATTCAGCCATGATTTCATTAACTAAAGGGAAGTGTGATAAATCAGTAAGAAATATATTTAACTTACTAATGTCTGCCAATGTACCGCCAGCTGCATTTGCAACTGCATTCAGATTGTCAAAAACGCGTGTAATTTGAGCGCGCATATCACCTTCAACGAGTTCCATGGTCTCTGGTATTAATGGTATTTGTCCAGAAAGGTAGACAGTATTGTCAACTTTTACTGCTTGTGAATAGGTCCCAATGGCTTGAGGTGCGTCATTAGTCGAAATTATTTCCCGTTGCATTATTGCCTCCTTTGTATGGTCAATGATCGTTAAACACGAGTTATTTGTGAAACACTTTTAATCGATTTTATCTTTCTGAGCACATTTGCTAAATGAACCCTGTCTTTTACTTCAATAGTAAATCGCTGGTCAGCATAGCGGTCATCGCGTTCCATCATTTCTACCTTCTCAATATTTGCCCCCGCGTCAGCAATGGTAGCGGCAACATTTGCCAGTACGCCACGCTGATTACTGGAATTTAAACGAATCAGAACTTGAAAATCTCGATCTATATCCGCTTCCCATTCAACCTGAATCCATTTTTCTTGGTGGTTTCGATACTCAGCAATGTTTTTACAAGTTTGTCTGTGTATAACGATACCGCGTCCTGATGTAACAAAGCCGTGAATTGGATCCCCCGGTATCGGATAGCAGCATTTTGGAAAATTGACTACCAACCCTTCAGTGCCTTTTATTGATAAGGGGTTAGTATCATTTGGAACAATGTTTTTACTTTCTAATAAAGTTAGGTTCTCAACCGTAACGACTTGTCTGGCAAATAAAGGCGCCATCTTGTTCCCTAGCCCTATTTCTTGAAACAGAAGGTCAACATGTTTTAAATTGTTTTCGACTAACAAAAAATTCATATCAGCTTCTGTGATGTCTTGATAAGAAATGCCAAACGGTTCTAATTCGCGATTCAATAGACGTTTTCCTAAAGCAATTGCCTCATCATTTTGAAGATTTTTCAGGAAATGTCTGATTTGTGTTCGAGCTTTAACCGTAGCGACAAAGTTTAGCCAGGCCGGGTTTGGCCTGCCGCTTGTCGCGGTAATGATGTCAATCGTCTTTCCGCTAGTTAGATGTGTACTAAGCGGCACCAACTTTCTGTTAATTCTAGCGCCGACACAACGATTACCAATATCAGTGTGTATCGCATACGCAAAATCTACCGCAGTCGAACCAATCGGTAATTCCATAATCTTGCCTTTCGGAGTGAAGACATAAACATCATCGGGGAATAAATCTATCTTTACATTTTCAAAAAACTCTTCCGGATTACCCGCGGTTTTATTCATCTCGACAATATTTCGCAGCCATTCTCTTGCTCGACGGTGTACATTGCTGCGGTCATTATCGACTCGGGCAGGTGCTTTAGATTTACCCTCTGCTTTGTATAGCCAGTGTGCAGCAATACCAACTTCAGCAACATCATTCATGTCTTTCGAGCGGATCTGTATCTCAATGGGGACGCCGTATGGGCCAAATAAAACAGTATGTAGTGACTGATAGCCATTGGTTTTCGGGATGGCTATATAGTCTTTAAACTTACCTGGCACAGGCTTATATAAATTATGTACTGTACCTAAAGTGCGGTAGCAGGTATCGACAGTATCAACGATCAAGCGAAAGGCATAGACATCAAAAATATCAGAGAATGATAAATGCTGTTCTCGCATCTTCACGTAGATTCCATACAGGTGTTTTTCTCTACCTAAGATTTGCCCCGGGATCTTTTCTTGACGCATACGCCGTTTCAAGGCTGTTCGAATTTTAGTGATAATCTCCTTACGATGACCGCGAGCATCGTTGATTTGTTCGTTTAATATTCTGTATCGCATAGGATACATGGCCTGAAAACCGAGTTCTTCCAGTTCCAGGCGAATCGAATTAAGGCCAAGTCTTAGTGCTATAGGCGAATAAACATCAAGTGTCTCACGGGCAATGCGACGCCGTTTTTCCGGTTTTAAAGCCTCCAGGGTACGCATGTTATGCAGACGATCAGCGAGTTTAACCAGAATGACTCTTATGTCATTACTCATCGCCATTAACATTTTACGAAAGTTATTTGCTTGGGCTTTAGCACTACTTTCAAACTGAACCTTATCCAGTTTACTGACACCATTAACTATTTCAGTAACACCTTTGCCAAATTTTCGTTTTAGTTGTGCTTCAGCGGTGGGGGTATCTTCAATAACATCATGCAGAATAGCTGCCATGATGGTTTGATGATCCATATGCATCTCGCCGAGGATTCGAGCGACTTCTAGAGGATGATTAATATAGGGTTCGCCGCTAACGCGTTTTTGGCCTTCATGAGCTTTGGCACTAAAGTAATAGGCGCGTTGTACTTTGAAGACCTGATCTGACTGTAGATAGGTGCCTATAAGTTTACTAAGGTCATTAATTGTATACACGGCTATATTTAACAGTGATGTTAATCAAATGTACGCTACTTGCATACGGGAACTGTATGATACAACAGCAGTAAGGCGCATGCTGCGCCTTTCTGATTGAAAGAGTGTTAGAGATTAATCTGCAGAAGGGATATTAAAATCAGATTCAGTGAATTCGTCTTCTGTTTCAAATTTGTTGATAGTGTCTATATTGTCATTATTTACCAAATTTTCAGCTATTTCACGTAAGGCAATAACGGTAGGTTTGTCGTTTTCAGCAGGAACTAAGGGGTCTGCGCCCATCGCAATCTGACGCGCTCGTTTGCTTGCTAATAAAACCAGATCGTAGCGGTTTACAACATTTTCTAGGCAGTCTTCAACGGTTAATCTGGCCATGATGTTCCTCTTCTTATCTTGTATAAAACTTTAAGTTCTTTCCGGTTAAAAAATAACCAGTGTTTTGTGGGAGAGCTATTCTACTGAATTCAATCCTTTTGTGCCATGATTTGACTGACAAAATCATCATAAAATGTCGATTGTCGACAGCTGCCCAAGTTGGTGGTGGTAATAATTGCCTTTATCTCTGCTAGGGCGGTGTCAAAATCATCATTTATAACGATATATTCAAAATCTTTGTAATGAGCGATTTCTTCCGAGGCGGCGTCCATCCTGCGTTCGATTGTTTCCGTATCATCCTTTTGACGTGAAATTAATCTATTACGTAGTGTTTCATAGTCAGGTGGCAGGACAAAAATACTAACGCTATTACGCAATTGAGATTTTACTTGCAGAGCACCTTGCCAATCTATTTCAAGGATAAAGTTTCTACCGGTGAGCATTTCTTGTTCAACCCAGTCTTTTGGGGTGCCGTAATAGTTACCAAAAACCTTGGCATATTCGAGAAAGTAATTTTTCTTAATAAGATCTTTGAATTTGCTTTCATCTATAAAGTTATACGACTCGCCGTTCTTCTCCCCCGCTCTTGGTTGACGCGAAGTATATGAGATAGAGACATCAATATTATTATCTTCTGTGGTTAGAGATTTTATGAGTGATGTTTTACCTGCGCCAGAAGGTGCAGCAATAATAAATAATGTACCGTTTTTATCTTTCATAGGCATACAATTATTCAATATTTTGAATTTACTTAAGCATTAGGAACATAATTAATATATAAATCAATGAGTAACGTAGGAATATATATTTTATTTTCTAGTTCTGTCACCATTTCTGTCACCAATTGAATGTTGGTTGTTTTGAGTGTTCTGGTGTTGCTCAAATCTATCTACAATTGTACTCGATTTTATTATTCAAGATCCTGCTAAACTTATATCCAAAATATTTCTGACACATCAAATATATAGAGTATTGATATTTCATAATTTGTATATTTATAAAATTCAGTTCTAATTGGTCTGGAACAGGAAAAGGTGAAAATCAATAATGCTACGGACTAGATTATTATATGGACTTTAAAACCCTATTCAAATCAGGCAAAGTAAGCACATAGGAAGAAGAATGATTTTATACTGAAGTTGGGGAGACTTCGGATTATGGATGAAAAAGTCAGCCCGTTAAGGCATATATATGCACATGTATAGTGAATACTCTTTGCATGAAGTTATGTAAAGCGTGATATGAGTAGCCTAATCAAAACGATCGAATACGATGAACTAAATAAGGTCATTAACAAGGTCTTTTTTGATGGTCGCTTCAGGGACTTGCCTGTTTATCTGGATCTTGAAGACAGTATCGAAACTGAGCTTGCTTCTTGCTTATCCTGTTCAGAAGAACAATTAGGCGGCCTGATTGGTCGTTCAGTTGCCAAAACGTTGAGCCCCACCGCAATTAATATTTACAGCCACCATACGTATCAGCTAAATGAGTGGCGCGCTGACAAGAAAAGCTACTTAGAACCTCCTCCATTTACTGCGCTATTACTCGCTTTGTCCTTGGCAGCTGAAAGGATGAGTGGTGGTGATGACATATCCCAAAACAATTACTATCAAAGACTCTGTGAAGTATTCGGGTTACCGGCAAGTTGCAATGAACTACTTGGTGATAGTCGCAAAAATACAAAAATTTTCTGGTTACATCTTAATTTGTGGTTGATTGATAATAACTATGATTATGGTAAACCCACCGCTGCAAAGGTCACTCACTGGACCTATGTTAGTTTTGCGATTTCACAGTCTTTAATTAGAGATGCAGAGCGTGAAAGTTTTAAGAAGCTTTTTAAACGTTTCAAATTATCGTCACATGATGCGATTGGCGAAGGTGAAATGTTACTATTTTTACATGAATGGATGGCGTCTAACGATCCTTCAACATGGCTCAAGAAAATCTGGAGTAATTCTGATTTAAGAGAGCGAGTCATACAATCAGCTCTACACGAACTAGAAAACTGGGATGATGTCACGGCATCAGGTGACGAATCTTCAAGTAAAAACCTTTTCTGGACACTGGCCATCAATAAACTCCCACGTCGTAAGTTAGTTCTCTGTCTTGCCACAACTGGTTCCAGCGATATTCAAGATATCCCACTAAAGGTAAAAGATAATTCTCAGGTAACAACAGCTGAGGCTTTTGATGAGTGTGTGCGAACTTGGCTTAATAGACTCCCGGGCACTGATTTTTTCTATATTGAACCCATCAATCAGATTTCTATTGAAGCACTTATTTTGTCTACATTTGAATTAGCGACAGAAGATGATGGATTGACATACTCTTATAGTGCCAGACCGATTATTACTCTCATGAAACTAGATACTAGCCGTTATTATAAACAGGTACCCTATGTGTCTTTATTTTTCGAGCACATGATACTTTGTCATGATAAATGGCATGAAGATGTTGTTGGATTACTAACAGAAATCGCTAGAGAAGGTTTCCGTGAGTATTCCAGCGAAGCATTCCCAGGCGTACCAAAAGGCTGGGTGCTCATTGATGGGGTGCAGCTATTAAGAAAGCCTGCTGATGAAGTCGAGAACAACCTTAAATGCCTCGTGCCCTTATCTGAGGGTGTGGTTGTTAGCATTCAAGAGGGTTTGAAGCTTGCCACCGGTATTTGGCATTCCAAGGCTCCGCCACAAGTGTATGCTGCCGATGATGATGGCATTCTCAACATCGAGCTTAGGGCTTCGGCTCTAACAGGAAAAGATAAGTCTATCTATAAACAAGAAACCGCAGTCGTCGACCCTGATTTCTTAAGTAAATTAGACATTGAAATTGATACAAAGAATTTCATGCTCGTTGCTATGAAGGGCAATAAGAGCGTCTCTACTCGCGCCATATCTTTTCGGTCTGCTACTTCGCCAAGAAGTATACGTAGAGGAGAAGACTTGCTGATTGTCCATGTTATTGATGCGGATAATGCTGATAAGAACTTGCCATTTCCAGCTGAATTAACGGAGGTAGATGAAAACGATATCTACATACAGGGGATGACCTTAATTGGTGATGTCGGAGTAAGCGCGCTAAGCAATTTTGATCTCATGGGTGATGGGAATATACCTGTCCATGAAGAGGTAGAATTCTGGTCTGGTTATCTACAACGCAATATTGAAGGACAAGATGAGAGTTGTATTATCAGGGGATATCATTATTGGATACTTGAGCCATTTGAAGGTCCGGGTGCGCCACCAAATTCAGGGAAAATGGAATGCAAAGACTGTGGAATGGTTACCTATGAACGGAAGAGAAAAAGAAAAAGGAAGACGAATAAAGGTGACAGTGTCGTTATTTTGTCAGGAACGCCCACTAGTGCTGCACGAGAAGTAGAATGCAGTGAAGGTAAGATTGTTGGTCGAAAAGAAGTAGATATATCGCCAGATACAGTCTTCGATGCAGTGTGTTATCTCGGTACAGGAATGCTTAGAAAGCTTGATAGTATTATTTCAAGTATTGACATGCAGCCATGGCAAGTTAGTGAGGTGCGTAGAAATCTAGTAGACCTTGGTCATATCGATATCGTTACTGATAGATCTTCAGAATATTTTAATAAATGGACGTGTTGCCAGCCGATGGTTACATTTGCAAACAAACATAGTGCGTTTTTATCTGGCTTTAGAAACGAGTCAATGCTCAATGTGCTATATGAAAATGCCAGCATTTTAGATGTTGAGATTAAACGAATAGAGCAGGATAGGGCGCCGTGTGCGTACTTGATTAATTGTGAGGAAGAGAATACCGGCGATTTGCTTGATGGAATTTTAGATCCCTATGGTAGGGAAGTGCTTGTAAATAAATCCCCCGCAATGGAAATCATTTCCGTTACGCCAAGCATGAAGAATTACAAGTATTTTATGAGTTCAATATCTATTGCTGATAGTGGAGATATTGAGAAGTTTAATCCACAAACTGGTAAATGGCAGAAAGGTGGGCTGTCTGGCGTCGGGGCATATCGCACCTTTTTACAGGGTCGATGTTATTTTTTCCACGATGAGGAAAGTGAGTCATTTCAGGGAGACTTTAGTCTGGTCAAAATACTAGCTGCCAGACATGCATCGCTGAGGCTGCATCGTTTTAATTCGGACTCAGACGAGTTCGAGTGCATGATAGGATGTGAGCCTCCCGGGTTTATAAAACGGGCCTTAGTTTCTTGCTCTGGCTTATTACCCAAGAAGCGAGACTCTTTGCTTGTTTACCAAGGTGTTCCTGCTGATATTGCCCGCTATGCGTTATATAAAATGTATACTTAATAAAAGGATTTAATCTATGAATAAAGCGACTCCAATTAGTGTTCTCTCTTATATACAAGATGCTTACCATCGTTATTATAATACGGCGTTTTGGATGCGTGATAAGCACCTAATGGATGAGCGAAATGCGCTTCTGGATCAACCGGGTATTACGGCGCAGGATATTCTGCTAGAGACTGTCCATCCATACCCATCAGAGGTGAAGATTATTGATGCGTGCAATGCTGCCGGATTGTCGCAAGAAGTTGCTGTGATATTGGCTAAGACTATCTTTGACAAAGATGAAAATTTCAAGCTTCGCTCTCACCAAGCAAATTCATTGGTCACTTCTTTGAATGGTAAAGATGAAAAGAGAAATGTCGTCGTTACGTCAGGAACAGGTTCAGGTAAAACAGAAAGCTTTCTATTGCCGTTATTAGCGAGACTCATAAACGAAAGATTTAAGTCTCGAAAAATAACGCTAAACGATTGGTGGAATTCTTCAGGAGAAGAAACTAGCTGGTCCGGAGTAAGAACTAATGCTGATGATGCGGCAGTCCGTTCAATTTTATTATATCCGACGAACGCTCTTGTAGAAGATCAGGTGTCTCGATTAAGGCAAGCTGCGTTTAGAGCGAAAGAAATACACGGTGAACCGATGTTTTATTTTGGCCGGTATACTGGTGCCACGCCAGGTGGTATGTATTACCCTCCAGAGGAATTAGCAACAAAAGATAAAAAACGTATTAAGCAAATGGCTGCAGATTTACGGCAAATTGAGAAAGAGGCAAAAAGCCTCGTCAATACTGGGATGGAAATCAGGTCTCAATTCTCAGATCCATTTTGTGGTGAAATGCTGACGCGTTGGGACATGATCGAGTCTCCCCCTGATATTTTTATAACGAACGTTTCTATGCTCAATGTTATGTTGATGCGCCCAATAGAAAACAAAATCTTCGAGAAGACAAAACATTGGCTATCAGAATCGAGTGAGCATGTTTTTACACTAGTGGTAGATGAATTGCATAGTTACCGAGGCACGCAAGGTACTGAGGTTGCCCTAGTGGTGAGGAATCTCCTACACCGGTTAGGATTAGCATCTGATTCTCGGCAGTTACGATGCATTGGAACTAGTGCATCACTAGATGGAAAGGAAGGAAGTGAGTACCTCGAACAGTTTTTTGGTGTTGATGGTAATTCTTTCACTATAGAAAGCGGTACGCAGATAAAGCTAAATGAATCCATTCCGGTTAATACCAAAGAAGTCGATAAGCTTGCAAATCGAGTCAAGCAAGGTGATGCCGATGCGACTAAGCAATTCATTGAGCAATTTTCACCTAGGCGGTCGATTGGTACAGCTTGCATAGCTGCAGGCACTCTTGCAGACGGTCGAGTTGTTCCTGCGCGGATGAATGAGCTGGGTCAAAAATTACTAGGCGATGGTTTTAGTGTAGAGCATCTTGAGGCGTTTCTCACTGCTGCTGACGAAGAAGAATCGACATCCTTTGAAAATCCAAAACCCTCGTTCAGAGCACACATGTTTTTAAGACAGATACAAGGTATGTGGGCCTGCTCGAATCCGGAGTGTGATCAAATCTCGGAGGCATACCAATATGAGAAAAGGCACATAGGTCGTTTATTTAAGACTCCTGCATTAAACTGTCCTTGCGGTGGGCAGGTGCTTGAATTGCTCTATTGCTATGACTGTGGGGAGGCTTATCTCGGCGGTTATGTTGCACGTAGCCCAGATGAAATGGGGGCTAACGATGGGTATTTTCTTGAATCAAGCACGTCTGACATGGAGAGTACTAACCCGGTACTGGTAAACCAGCGTATCTATAAAGAGTTTATGTGGTATTGGCCAGACCAACTAGCAAACGATGAGCTATCACAATGGGGTCATAAGAATCCCTTTAACGGTAAGCAGCAGCAATTTCGTTTTTCTCCTGCTAATTACGAACCACGTTTTGGACTCCTACAGCAAGCTATGCCGGGTGATAAACCGACAGGAACGATGCTGGTCAGTCCAAATAACATGACGACTCCTGCCTTACCCGAAAGCTGCCCAAGATGCCTTTCTAAGAAATATCAGTTTAATCTGAAATCCTTTTTTTCTGGTGAGGTCCAGTCACCAATTCGTGCACAGCGAACTGGTTTGAATGTCACTATGCAGCTGGTGGCTGACCGTGCATCAACTTCACTCAGCGAGGAAGGTCGAGCCGCACAGATGATTTGTTTTACTGATAGCAGAGATGATGCCTCTGATGTGGCCGCTGGTTTAGAATTAAATCATTTCCGAGACCTTGTTCGGCAGTTGTTATATCAAGCGATATCAAATATGAATACGCTTACGATAGATGAGGTCAAGTCACTTTTTAAGAAAAAAGAAAGCAAGCAAGAGCTACAAGAGAATGAACAAGAACTGCTTAATGAGATAAAAAAGTTACATGGTGATGCCTACACCTCACTTCGCATGGAAGCAAAAGGGGTCGCAGAAGAAGAAGACCTAGACGCTATTTCAAACTATGAAAAAGAATCTTTAAAAGTAGGGGTCATGCCCTGGCCCGAGTTATTGCAAATCATTCAAGGCAAACTTGTCAGTCTTGGTGTTAATCCTTCAGGTCCCGAAGCATCAAGGAAAACGACAGAGGGAGAACCATGGTGGAGATACTTTGAACCGCCGGTTAAGGACGCGTGGGAACAACTTTCTCCAGTCATTGCCGAACAAGGTAGAAAACAAGCAAAACAGTTCCTATCCCAACACATTGCAAGTGCTATGTTTGATAATGGCGGGCGCGACCTTGAGTCTATGGGGGTTGCGTACCTCTGCCCAAAAGGCAGTCATGTCAATGAAATTGGATTACAAACAGATGTTTGCCATGAGCTTCTTGCTAATACGCTCAGAATATTGGGTCAAAAATACTTCTTCGAAGGGTCGAGGAAAAGCAGGACGAGCGTTGAAATCCCGGCACCATTAAAAACTTACATTGAAAAGCTCTCAGGCAAGTACAGCTTTAATTATTCTGACATGGTTGATAAGTTAAAAGCCTTATTAAAAGAAAGTAATATTATTAATGATAACTGGATTATCAAAACATCAAATAGTGCAGGGTTGCCGCTGGATATTCATCTGGGTGAACATAAGATGCTTAAAAGGTGTGATTCTTGTTCATTGCAAACATTAAATTGCAGTACGGGCATCTGTACAACGCCTCATTGCGAATCAACCGGTTTTACGGAAGTGTCAGTAAATGAAAGAGAGCAAGATTACTATCGTTGGATGTCTGACGAACAAGCTCATCGATTGCATGTTGAAGAGTTAACAGGGCAAACAAAACCATTGTCTGAGCAAAGGCGCAGACAACGATATTTTAAGGGGGCTTTTTTAGATAAGGAGAATAAAATTAGTCATGGTATAGATGCTTTAAGTGTTACCACTACGATGGAAGTTGGGGTGGACATTGGGTCTCTAAAGCTTGTGATGATGGCCAATATGCCACCACAACGATTTAATTATCAGCAACGAGTTGGTCGTGCAGGTCGTGCGGGACAATCATTTTCCTATGCTTTGACGATGTGCAGAAGTTCTGCGCATGATGAGTATTACTTTAAACATCCCGAACGTATTACGGGTGACTTACCACCGCAACCCTATCTTGACCTAAGAAGAACAGAAATTGCGAAACGAGTGATTTCAGCAGAATTACTCAGGCTTGCGTTCTGTTCATTGATTAGTCCTCCTGAACATACGGCTAAAAGTACGCATGGGGCTTTTGGACAAGTGAACGAATGGGAAGATATGTACAAGGAGGGCATCTCTCGATGGCTTGCAAACGCGGATGAAGTGCATGGGATTATTAGCCGATTTTGTGAATTTGCACCACTCGGAAATGAGGGTGAGACCGAGATAGAGATGTTCTGTAAAAACTCGCTAGCCGATAAAATTTCAAACATTGTTATAGATCCTAAATTCATACAAGAAGAATTGAGCGAACGTCTTGCCGTTGGCGGATTATTGCCAATGTTTGGATTCCCGACACAAGTGAGAAGCCTATATCAACCTGTTAGGCAGAGAACCTCGTCAAAGAAAGTTGATGATTATATCGTGAGCGATAGACCACTAGACCATGCGATATGGGCATTTTCTCCCGGGTCTGAAATACCGAAGGATAAGCAAATCCATACAGCATGTGGGTTCGTTCACTTGTATGAATCAAGAGGACAAGTTCAAGAAGATAAGGATCCGCTCGGTCCGAGCATTAGTTTCTCAAAATGTCTTGATCATGACTGTGGTGCGATACGTGATGGAGTTCATCAGAACTGTGAATATTGTGGTCAACCTTGTGAGGAATTCAATTTATATCAACCTAAGGGCTTTAAAACGACCTGGACACCGATAGATTATGATGGACAAAGACAGCGCGGCCCTATGACAAAACCACCAATACTTGCTTTTCGGCCTGACTATGATAAAGCATTTGAAATAGGCCCCGCTAAATTTGCATTGACCGACCAAGAAGCTATCGCTCTCGTGAACGATAATGGTGGCAGTATGTTTGATTTTCGGAAGGACTATGGGTCTGTTGTCGTTACAGATTCAAATCTTTATCGGGATAATGGCCTAGAAAAAAGAGTTACGTCAGAGCCTTTTGCAAGGGGCGCAATTGGCATGGTCTTCAAAACAGATATCCTAAGCATTATATTTACCGCGGCAAAAGGTTACGGTTTTAACGGCGTGTTGGATATTGACGAACAATACTCAGCGGAATCTGCTATTGCCTCTTTTTCCGAATTGTTCCGTATGTCTGCTGCGACTTATCTAGATATCGACCCCTCTGACCTGCGTGTTGGGAGACAAAAATACCGCCATCAGGATTGTGTAACGCAGCAGGTGTTTCTAGCGGATACCCTAGAAAATGGCGCAGGTTATACGAGGCATATCCATAAGAAAGATATCATTAAAAATATGGTCGAAAAATATTACCTAGATGTTAGTAAAGACTGGGTGGATGAATCACATTCAGATTGCGATGTTGCGTGTCCAGATTGTTTACGTAACTACAATAATCGAATGATGCATGCGCTACTTGATTGGCGACTTGCTCTTGATATGGCAGAGGTTTTACTTGGTAAGCCACTTAAAGAAGATAGATGGCTTTCAAATAGCGAACGATTGGCGCTGCAGTTTATCGATATAGGCAAGCAACATGATTATGATTTCAAACTCGTTGAAGCAGATACGTTGATGGCAATATGTCATGGTGAATGTGAACCAATCATCCTTTGTCATCCGTTATGGCATAATCGAGAAAATCTCGTTTCTGATAGACAACTTAACGCAATGTATGCTCTGCAGAGCAAAATGAAAAATAAGAAAGCAGTACATTTTGTTGATATTCGCGAGTTTGCAAAGAGACCCCAAAAGTTTTATCTGAAAATGCTTGATAACTAGCCGATGATAGAAATTATTGGTCATAAGGGAAGTAGTGAATATAGGGCTGCAGAGCAATTAAAAGAAGCCCTTGTAGGTTTATGGCCGTGCATCGATCAAACACCAGCAGAACAGGATGATATCAAGATAGTAGTCAGCGTCACCATCTCCGGATACCAAGTTTCTGACATAGATATAATCGTTTGTGGTGTTTTTGAACGTGAGAGGAAGTTCGTGCCTAGGAAGCTCCTGCATGATCTTGATGGTAATAGGATTCTCTTGCGTCCGGTTGCCATCCAAAACTTTATTGTCGCCATAGAAGTCAAGGATCATGATGAATCAGGGGTGAAGATTACAAGTGGCGACAACGTCGATGTCAAGTATAGCAAAGGACATAAGCAAGGATGGAAAAGTGCTACTGAGCAGAATATTAAACAGCTCCATTCATTCAACGATTACCTGAGCGATAGGTATATGTCAGCGTATATCCATCGTTGCCTGATTATGCAGGGACTAGGGGATATCAACGTAGATGGTGCCGTTGCTTCCGGTTTTGACGGTATAGACTTTTTTACATCGATATGTGCTGTATCCAAAGTAAAGTCATTTTCTCGAGGTTGCGTTTTTTCATCTGGAAAAAACGAGGATATAAGAAAGGTATTAAAGAGTCGGATTTTCCACCTTCTGGTACCTACCGCACTTGATCGAAAGAGAATGGACATGATTATTGAGGGCGCTAGTGAAATGAATGTCCTACAGGAAAAGCTGGGCAAAAAAATGGTTCGCCTGAGGGGGCACGGTGGTACAGGTAAAACTATAATGTGTATACAGTTAGCCTGGAAGAATTTTCAAGAAAAGGGTCTGCGCACACTCGTCTTAACTTATAATCATGCTCTCGCTGCAGACATTCGTCGTCTTACTTCATTATTAAATATCCCTTCAACTATTGATGAAGGTGGAATAGCGGTAAACACAGTCATGTCATTTATGTTTACCTGGTTTTATCAGTTAGGAGTGATAGAAAAAGAGCAAGACCTTTCTTTTGATAATTACGCATCATACTGTCAAGAAGCGCTCGAATATATTCAATCAGGAGCAGTTACCAAAGAAGATATCGAAAATATAGTAACGAAAGACATCGATAAATTTAGTTTTGATTGTTTTGTTATAGACGAAGCACAAGATTGGCCACAGGAGGAGGCGGAGCTTCTTAAAGCTTTATGTACGCCAATTAATATTTTACTAGCGGATGGAATCGACCAATTGGTACGAGGCACACGAACCGACTGGGATAAAGGTTTAGATAAAAAGATAATTGACGTGGTTACTTTGAATGAATGTAGGCGCATGAAAAGTAACCTATCAGTCTTTGCTAATAGTATTGCACTTACGGGTGGCCTGAACTGGGAAGTTATACCAAGTACGCATGCAGGAGGTGGCAAGATTTACATATTAAATCGACCCTACTTGTATTACGAAGACTTTCATCAAAACTTACTTACAGAGGCAAAAGAAAAGGGTAATGATGTAATTGATTGTCTTCTTTGTGTGCCCTGTCAGGATGTCATGCCTTCTGGCAATGGTCGGGTGAGTGCACTCGGACAGACGTTAGTAGAAAATGGCACTTCCATATGGGATGGGGTAGACCCTTTAGCGAGGAAAGACTACCCGCGATCTAGAGAGCAATTTAGGATTGTTCAATATGCCTCATGTCGTGGTCTAGAAGGGTGGACTGTAGTACTAGACAGAGCAGATCTTTTCTATGAGGAATGCTGGGAATATAAGAAACATCAAGGGCTGACAAAAGATGAAGAGATGGCATTTGAAGATATTGAAGAAGCTTGCCAGAAATATGCATTACAAAGAATGATGATTGCGCTTACTCGTGCTATTGATTCGTTGGTGATTACTATCCAAAGTGAAGGAAGCGATTTTCACAAGTTGATTAAATTAGTTGCTAAAGAATATCCAGATTTCATAGAAATAATCGACTAAATTTCCCATTTACTAATTACTATAATCTTTTCAAATAGATTAACTAAAGCGATATCACCCATCTTAAACGTAATCTTAGACTAAGAATTCTAGCTACGTAGCAGTGGTTTGAGTTTTTTCCCAATAGCTAATGCTAATAAGGGCGGAACAGCATTACCAACTTGTGAGTATTGGGGAACTTGAAATTTTCTTAAATGCCCACCGGTAGTTTCCTTAGAACGAAATTCAAAATTGTCCGGAAAAGACTGAAATCTTGCTTGCTCTCTAACAGTCATGGTTCTTGCCTCTATCGGATGCACCACGTCATCAGGGATAGTAAGAACCGCTCTGGCAAGCTTATTTTCCGCAAGAGGGTATTGCGAATGTTTCTTCGTCGCATATTTTTTAATTTTATCTAGTAATTCATCTTTATTATGTGCAACGACAATCCCGTCATTGGCTCTCAGCGATTTATACCTACTTAGTTTTTGAAATAACGGTTGTAATTCAGCCTCTAATTTTTGATCCTTGTTGAATTCATCATTAGCTGCTCGATTAAATATGTTATTTTTAATGCCGTGTTTATGAAGTAATTGATACAGCCTAAAACGATCTTGAACATCTGGTGAATGTGTTCTTTTATTGAAATTAGGAGCATTATCATAATCGCTTAGTTTATTTTTTAATGATCTAGATAGGCCGCTATTAATGTTGTTTAGACTAATAAGATACTCTGAATTTTTAGTTGGCTTATTCGCATATAAGTCACCAATAGCATCTTTTACACAAATAAACGATTGATTGTCACCAAAATCCACCAGAGGGATAGGACATAAGTCTGGTATAGATTTATCAATTCCATTCACGTAATTTGAAGACATCCATAAATCTTCTGAGCTAGCTACCTTGTTTTTTTTTGCGATATCTTTTCTCAATGCGACTAGAATTACACGATTACGATTCTGCGGCACACCATAATGAGCGGCATTTAATTCCATTTCTTGCACAATGTATTGTTCACCTGTTTTCCTTAGCTCAATCGCAATTTGATGAAAAACTGCTTCAATCTTAGAAGACATACCAACAAATTTACTGCGCATCCCGACAACATTCTCCATGATCACGACTTTGGGGTTGAGCATATTTACAATTTGAAGGAATTGTTTCGGAAGAATATTACGCTCATCATCCAGAATGCGACGCCCGGCAATAGAGAAGCCCTGGCAGGGAGGTCCACCAGATAGAATATCTATTCCATCATAATTATTTATTATGTATTTTCCGACTTTACTACCTTTAGTTTTTAAAATATTTGAAACAGGGCCAATAACCAATCCATCCTCTAATTGATTGATTAAACCTTCATCACCGTAATCAGTTACTAATGAGGAATACTTGTTCCATATCGATTCTGAAGTTATAGGTTTAATGAAATTATGAAAATAAGTTTCACTAGCCATGGGAGACTGCTCGACACCAAAAGCATGCATGAAACCTGCTGCTTTCAGGCCCAGAGTAAGCCCTCCGCATCCGGCAAATAGATCGATGAAACGATACTTCATAAAATTGTAATAAACGGTAAAAAAACGAACTATATCTTATAATAAAAATAGAAACCAGGATTTCAGGCTACTAATCATTGATAAGCTCGTAAAATGGCGAACGGCTAAACGAAAGAGAGCGTACTTTATCAACAGGAGTTAACAGAAGCGATACACTATATATTCATATTTAACTTAAAATCAATTTAGAAAAAATCGCATACCAAGCACTTGTGATTTAGGAGGAATTAGATGCTTAATAATAATGACTTAAATACTTGGGGAAAAGAGCAAGGATTTACAGCTAAAAAACTACATTCAGAAAATGGAGTAATGTTTCTAAAGAAAAAAGACACAAAAACCGCATTTACAATCTATACGACATGCAACGATAGAGACAATTATCTAGAGATTGCATTTAATCCTGACAACACAAAAGCCACATCCGTATTCCATAATCTTAAAGCGACACACAAACTCGCTACTCCAGACGCAAGGCATAAATGGCCTAGAATTGGTATTAAAAGTGAAAATGTATTTTTTGACTCAGAGTTGCAGCAATCTTTAATATTTATAGGTAAAGATTAGGCGCATTCTTAGTAAGTGATTTGATATCAAATATAACATGGTAGTCGATTTACTGTGCACTGGATTATATAAAATATCTAATGAGTAGTGAGAAGTAGTTATATGTTTGCTGTAGGATTTGGAATCTCTAATAGAGAGAAGAAAATAAGAGTAATATCAAAAAGCGATCCGAATCATGGATTAATTTTGGCGGCTGTTCATTTTGAATGGGTTATTAAAAGAACAATTTTAAAACTTGGACAGTCACCCACAGCTAGATTACGAGGAGAGCTGGAAGGAATTTATAAACTTGGTTCTCCAGATAATAAAAAAGATTATCGCAGTATTTGGAAAAGAGAAGTTGCCTCTAGATTTAAAAATGCTCAGCTAGGAATTGTTTTAGGTAATCTTCACACTCTGGAGTCAAAAACATTAAAGATAAGAGGCCAGGTAATTCACGGTAATGGAACTGTCCCAAAAGCTAATGCATTAGATGCAATTAATGAATTTCTTAAAGCAAGTAAGAAACTATATGATTTCGCATCGAAGAATGGTGAAGATCTGGATGAGATACTTAGACGCAGAATTAAAGCAAGAGATTAAAAAGTATAAAGTAAATAACTAAACTGTTTCACAGACAAAAAAAAGACCTTAAAGAAAGCTCTTCAAGATCTTTTTGATTTGGCTCCCCGGGACAGGCTCGAACTGCCGACCTAGTGATTAACAGTCACCCTGTCTATTTTATCTATACATGACTTTATCTTTCAGTAAATCCTCCTCTCTCTTTGGGCGAATTTTTACCCATAAAAGCTCTCGTTTCACGGTATTTCGTCCATTTTTCGAGAATCTAGCTCAGATTAATAAAATATGCAATAAAAACAATAGTTTATAAGTCTATTTTGGCTTCAAATCAGTCTTATTTTAGCGTATAATACAAGCTGTAAGATGAGTGAAAAGTAGTCAAAAACGTGCCAATTTTTCAAGCAGTTTACTGACGTAGAAAAGGCGGGTTCTTCCACGCTAAACTCCCTGTTACACACACTCAAGCACCCAATTTGAGTCGATATGTCCTTAATCATTAGTCGTAAAAGAACCCCTAGATCACCCGATCCCTGGCTCAGATAAGCAGCTCAAAATCGTGTGGCACATCATTTTTCACCTGCTAAAAAAAAGAGCGGCAACATTACCCAAACCTAATTAAAACGCTGATCGATTTACGTTGTTTCTGAATTGATTGGCGTTTTGTCGTTTATCTTAATAGCTAAAAATACTCTTAGCTGGGAGTGCTCTCGTACCCCTAAACCGCACTATCGATGCATCAGAAAGGAGACCCAGAATGACATAGCCCATCAAAAATCACCGCGCCAAATTAAAGAGCGCCAAACACACTATTGAGTCATATCAAGACGCTAGTCTATTCAGTTTATTACTGAGTTGATTGGCGTTTTGTCGTTTATGGAGAAATAACATGCAAATAACAACAAAACCGTATCCTTTACCCGTTTCACACCGCTTTATAAACTTACTCGATAAAGAAACACAACACCGATGTTGGAAAGCCGAGTCTGGATTAGTCCTGCATTTTAGAGACCCAAGTTATACAGCTAAAGAGGGTGGTTTTCATCCCGTCGAAATTGGGCTAAATCAAGATCATCGTCTGCTCTACGTCACCGATTTCGCCTACGTTGGCCAAGAACCGTTCATCGAACTTGCCAAAGATCTGGATTTTGATTTTGTCTATCGTGTGTTTCAACAGAACGGTAGGGATTACCCGATAGAGCAGGGGAAGGCGTTGTTTGCACTATGGCAACGTAACTTTATTTCGTACTACAGGATGGGGGTGTATGGCGTCTCGGTGGAGGTGATGTAGATGCGTAAACGAACTCTAAAACCGTCTAAACCCCCTGTCTCTGACGATGACATCATTAAAGAGGCACTCAATTGCCTTAAGAAACGCTTTCGTCGCGGTAAAGTCATCACTAAACCGGCAGAGACCATCGATTACCTACAACTTAAGCTTGCTGAACGTGAGCATGAAGTCTTTTGTGTGATGTACCTGGATAATCGCCATCGTATTTTATGCTTTGAAGAGTTGTTTCGTGGCTCGATTGATAGCACGCATGTTTACCCGCGAGAAATCGTCAAACTTGCCCTACAACACAATGCCGCTGCCGTGATTCTAGCTCATAACCACCCCTCTGGTAGTGCTGAACCCAGTCAAGCCGATCAACAAATCACACAACGCATAAAAGAGACGCTCACGTTGTTCGAGATACGTGTACTTGATCATATTGTGATTGGTGCAATAGAAACGGTCTCTTTCGCAGAAAGGGGGTTGATGTGACACGGTCGGATAAAAACAGGATGCACAAAACACTCATTACGCAAATTGATCCTAAATGGCGAATGACACCAAGATATGATGTAGGTGCGGTAGACACATTAGAAGGACTTGATTTTGCTATCTTAAATTGTTTAAAAGAGCCGACCGACAAAAAGAAGAGTAAGGCTTTTTTTGCACAACAACAGTTTAATCAATCTATTCAACGCTTGATTGAAGATGGCGGCGTGTTACGGCGAAAGGATAACTATAGTGTTGAGGACTATGGTTGTTGGGATTGTTGTCTGTGTATGGTTGCGCATGATTTGAATGCACGTTTTTATCGTTATGGAAAGGGAAGGAGTTTAGCACCTACACCCCCAAACTTGATTGAAGCCTTACGTTCCTGGCAGGTATTGAGTCTCATTGGTTATAGCTTTGATCTCGTGACTGATCCCATGTCCCTTGTTACCCATAACAAAGTGCAATTATTTATGCATGAAGATTACGGCATCAAGGGTATATCACCCACGAAATCTGCCTTGTTAGCGTATGCACTTCGGCATAAAGAATCTGTCTGTATGGTTGCTTGTGTAGAGGGACATGCATCGTATGGTAATAAAGACAGTACCCATTGGGTGGTAATTGATGTAGCGAATGATTCACAAACACTGATGATGCGTGATCCATCAAAAAAGAAACCCAGCAAATTCACTTATCGAAAGTTGTATACGCTGTGCTTATACGCGACACCTAAAAGCATACAGTCACTTTTGCGAGTTGATTACTAATCCTTCTTTAATTTTGACCTGACCACCACACCACTCAACACGCGTTGTAGCGTCATTGCTCAAGTCAGGCCTCCCCATGTAAAAAAGGGCGGTCTATTAAGAGCGCGATTTCAGAAAACAAGGTGCTAACTACAGGCCATAAACATTTTCGCCCGCTCGTTGAGTAAACGCAGTGTTGGTGAAATTCATTCAACAGCATTGGTTATGTTAATGCTTGTTAAACCATTCTATGGAGTATTTTCATGAAAAAAACAAAACCTAATCCAGCGACGGTGTATTTAAACAGTTTAAGTCCTTCTGGCCGTCGCAGTATGCGCTGTCTTTTAACGACAGCATTAGCATTACTCAAGAAAAGGCAATCAATCGATAAATTTCGATGGCAGATGCTCACGTATGCAGATCTGATTACAATAAAAATGAAGTTGAAGGAACAAGGTAAGGCAGTGAATACCATTAACTTAACAGTGGCAGCAGTGCGTGGTGTGATGCAGACAGCGTTTCATTTGGGTCTGATTAAAGCTGACGGATTATTACATATGCAGTCGGTCAAACGACTACCTTATATACCAAAAACTTGTGGAAGAAGTTTAACGCAACGTGAATGTAAAAGATTGATACAACACTGTGTGCGTGATAAGTCGGTGAAAGGGATACGGGATGCAGCATTATTGGGAGTCATGTTGACGACCGGGTTACGTCGAAACGAAATTAGAGATATTAATCTGAATGACTATGATCATACGCAGCATGAATTGACTGTGACTTGTTCCAAAACACACAGTGATCGTGTCTGCCCGATTACCAATAGTATTAAGAAACGATTACGCTCATGGTTAAAGATCCGAAGTAATACAGATGGTGCTTTGTTTTGTCCTATCTTAAAAAATGAGAAAGTCGTACTACGTCCACTCAGTACGCAAGCGATTTATACAATTGTGCAGCAGCGTGGTGAGGCAGCGGGATTGGGTAAACTAACACCACATGATTTGCGACGTACGTATGTAACAAGGCTATTAGATGCTGCAGTGGATATTAATATCGTACGACAGCTAGTGGGGCATAGAGATATTAAAACAACAGCACGTTATGACTATAGAATAAATGACTCACACAAGTATACGAGACGTATTTTTGCTACTATCTAGGCGGTCTAAAACAAACTTCATATGCTGAACAAGAATATCTAACTCATACTTATGTTCATCGTAATCTTCTGGACTAACTTTCTGGATGGTTTCTATTAGTCGGGTGGTTTGCTGGATGGATTCCTTAATCATAACTACCTCCTTATACATTGACTAAATAATGCGCGTTCCTGCCTGTTTTTGAATACTCACAAACGGGTATTTATCATCCGAATTAAATCACCTCTATTGGGTAGGTTTTAATGTCAGCTTTCATGATTTATTTATAATGGTATTATGCTGTTGACGATCCAGACTGTGTGAAAACTATTTTCGATTTTAAATTGTGGGGCAAAGTATTCATACAATGGTTAATTCTAAGGCAGTTATCCCTAAACGAGATCACATAGTAGTGTAAGTGGGAGATGTTTAAATATTTTAGTTATATTTTTACGTTTTCACACAGTCTGGACCCAATGTGGAACATCTGCATCTGTTATTTAAACGTCTGCTTCAATAGCGGGAGCGGTCATTTTGCTAACGCAAAATAATCGGAACTAAATAATAAAAAGAGAGACCATATCAGTATGGTAGATTTGAAATATAACAATAATTAGTCCATATTATAGTTATGCGAACTCGATTAGCAAAGATATTGTTGGTGTTGATGACCCTGTCAGGGATCATCATGCCGATGCACGCGTATGCACATGATCTGGTAGATTCACATGATATGCATTCAACGGCGTTTGACACTCAGCATCATGACGACAGTGAGAAAATTTCAAATGATCATTGCAGTCACTTTTCATCGCACTCATTAGGTATATTACGAACGAATTCGAATTTTTCTATCAAAGAAATCAAGTCTAGTTTGAGTTTTATGGCCAAAATATACACGTCATATAGACAAGCTCCACCTTATCATCCTCCGATAATCTAATCTCTCGCTACTCTAGAGGTAGCAATAAAATTAATAGAAACTCTTCTGTCCTACAGAGGAGATAACGATCTATCTATTTGAGAGATTAATAATGTTTATTAAAAATTTAGTATTCGCTATTGCGTGCTTGACGTATATCACGGTAATGGCAGAAGACGAGGTGCTTATGTTGCCTCCCATCGTTACGCCGGAATCATTCAGTAAGGTTGTTGCTCAACCTTCGGGGACGATATCCTTAAAAGAGGCGGTTGCCTTGACATTAGAACATAACCCAGAATTAGCAAGTTATGCTTGGGGTATTCGTTCACGTGAGATTGACCGCATTCAAGTAGGACTGTTACCTAATCCGAAACTAAGTATAGAACTTGAAAATATTGCAGGCTCAGGTGTGGTCAGTGGTATCCGTTCTTCGGAAACAACCATTGCCTTAAGTCAACTTATCGAACTTGGTGACAAACGTATTAAACGCGAACAAATTGCTTTGGATGAACATAACCTTGCACGATGGGATTATGAGATTAAACGTATTGATTTGTTAAGTGAAACTGCCGGTGCATTTATATCGATCTTAAGTCAACAGGAAATGCAAAATATCAGAAATGAAACTTACACATTGGCAAATGATGTGCTTATGTCTATTCAAAAACGAGTTAAAGCAGGGAAGGCGACGGCACTTGAAGAGATGAAAGCGCAGGTTGAAGTTTCCAAAGCACGCCTAGCAACTATTAATTCAAAACGGCAACTGGCATTAAGCAAGCAGGTATTGGTTACATTATGGGGTAATACGGAGATTACCTTTAACGATGTCGTTGGCGATCTTTATGTTACCAATACGCCACCAAAGTTAAGAAATATCGTAAATGAAATAAACAGCAACCCGGATTTAGCAAGATGGGCGACTGTCATTAGCCAAGAACGCGATTCTGTCGCGTTGGCCAAGGCAAATACGATTCCTGATCTTACTCTTTCAGCTGGTATAAGACATCTAAATGCTAGTGATGATATTGCTGCTGTGGCAAATATCTCTATTCCGTTATTTTTATTTGATGATAAAAAAACAGGAGTTCGACGTTCTGAAGTAGCGCTCAATCGTGTACTTAAAGAAAAAGAAAACAGTGAATTAAAACTCCGTTCAGCACTGATACAAAATTATCAGCAATTACTGACCTTACATGATGAGGTGCTTGTATTAAGAGATGAAGTTTTACCCGTTGCTGAAACAGCTTTTGACTCTGCAAAAAAGATTTATCAACTAGGCAAACTTGATTTACTCGGTCTGTTGGATACACAACGTACTTATTTTGATGTGCGGCAACAATTTATAGAAACACTAACAGCCTATCAGTTAATGGTTATTAACATAGAACGCCTTATTGGCGGAGGCTTGGAGTCATTTCAATGATTCAACTTATTAAAACAGGATTATGTTTATGAATTATAAAACCATTTTAAGCAGTACGATTGCTATATTATTTTTACTCACACTTGTTGCTTGCGACCAGATAAATAGCAGTGACATGGATTCCGATGCAATGGTGAAGAGTCAACAAGGCGTAGGTAAAGATGATCAAAATGAAGAACAACAAGACAAACTAAAGGGGCCACATGGTGGTTGGTTGTTCACGCAAGGTAGCTTCCAATTGGAAGTTAAAATATTTGAAAAAGGTATACCACCTGAATTCAGGGTCTACGCTTATGTAAATGAACAAGCAATAAAGCCAGAGGCATTGGAAGTTTCAATCACATTAGAGCGTTTGGGTAAATCTCCAGAGATTATTTCGTTTAAAGCGGAAAGGGATTATTTGCTGGGAGACAAAGAAATATATGAGCCACATTCCTTTGATGTCATTATTAATGCTAAATATCAAAATCAATCTTATCGCTGGACAACGCAACAGATAGAATTTCGACTCGAAATGAATGTTGAAACCTTGCAACGTACGGGCGTTGAAGTTTTAACAGCAGGTCCTATTACTTTACAGGAAAGCACCGATCTACCAGGTGAAATCCGCTTCAATCAGGATCAAATTGCACATGTTGTTTCTCCCTTAAATGGTGTGATTACAGAAAACCTCAAACGTTTGGGACAAACAGTTGAAAAAGGCGAAGTACTCGCCGTTATCAAGAGTCGAGAATTAGCTTCATTAAAAGGTGATTATCTCGCTAATCTTGAACGTTATGCTTTGGCAAACAAGCTATTTAATCGTGAAAAGCAATTGCGCAAAGAAGGCGTATCAGCAGAACAGGATTATCTTAATAGTGAAACTCGATTGGCTGAGGCAAGAATTAACTTACAACAATCAAAGTATGTGCTGACTTCTTTAGGGATTGATCTGAAGTCGCTTAAAAATTCGAATGATTTTTCACGTTACGAAATTCGTTCACCGTTGTCCGGCGTGATTATTAATAAACATCTGTCGTTGGGAGAATCGGTAGACCCTAGCAATAAATTATTTGTACTGGCTGACTTATCGAATATCTGGGTAGAATTTACTGTTTATCCTCGGCATCTAAATAAAGTTAATGTTGGACAGTCCGTTTCTGTTGAAATTGATTCAATTAAGCAATCTCTTTCAGGTACCGTTGCCTGGATAGGACCTTTAGTGGGTGACAAAACACGTTCAGCCAAGGCTTATATCACCTTGAAAAATCCGGATCGTATTTTACGACCGGGTTTATTTGTTAATGTAAAAATAGAAGATGCAAAGGCAGATATTCCGGTCGCTGTGAAACGCAGTG
>Ga0209630_10000246_pt1 | contig 63560 bp, 64 predicted proteins | sample COG_01_FD_184745 | JGI IMG/M metagenome (GOLD analysis project Ga0209630, IMG submission 184745) | Pelagic Microbial community sample from North Sea - COGITO 998_met_01 (SPAdes) (version 2) | ecosystem: Environmental > Aquatic > Marine > Neritic zone/Coastal water | place: Helgoland, sampling...
ATCACTATGGGCTTTTAGTGAGAAAAGTACTTTAAAGAAAAAAGTTTCTAAATTAAGAAAGATGAAAGAAAAAATCTATCTAGTTGGTGTAGGGACTTCTAACAAGAAAGAATTAACAAACTCTATGGAAGAATTAAAAGAGCTATCAAAATCTCTTAATAAAGAAGTGGTAGGTTCTAGTTCTCAACTAAGAAAAAGCCATGATACAAAGACTCTAGTTGGTAAAGGTTTTCTTCTTGATATTTTACTTGAAGCTGAATATTTAGGAGCTCATAAAATTATTTTCAATAAAGAGCTTCTACCTTTTCAATCAAAAGAGGTTTCAAAACTTACGTACATGGAAGTATCAGACAGGACGGAATTAATTCTAGAGATTTTCAAGAAGAATGCTCAATCGAAGGAGGCCCATGTTCAGATTGAGCTAGCTAGACTTAAGTATGAACTACCACGAATAGCTGGGAGCGGTAAAAACTTCTCTCAAATTGGTGGAGGTATAAGCTCAAAAGGTCCAGGTGAAAAGAAAATTGAGCAAAGAAGGAGATATTTGAGAAAAAGAATCAACTTACTTGAAAAACAAATCAATGCTTTAAGTTATAGACGAAAACAGAATAGATCCAAAAGAGAAAAGAATGAGCTTTTTTCTGCTACATTGATAGGATACACATGTGCAGGAAAATCAACATTATTTAATAAGCTAACAAAATCGAGCGTAATTGAAAGCACGAAGCCATTTTCCACACTTAATCCAACAACTAGAAAGACCTATATTTCTGATGAAACAGAAATCTTACTTAGTGACACAGTGGGTTTTATAACAGACTTACCCGAAGATCTAATATCTTCTTTTAGGGCAACACTAGAAGAGATAAATCAATCAGATCTATTGATACACATTGTAGATTCTGCAGAAGAGAACTTTGAAGAAAAAATTATGTCAGTTGAGGATACACTAATTAGAACTAAGCTTATTAATCATAAGAGAATTATTATCTTCAATAAAATTGACCTCATTAATGATGAGAATCTGCGCTATTTACGTGAAAAGTTCCAACAGCCATGTGTTTCATCTTTAAAAAATATAGGAATACAAGACGCACGAAGCGAAATAGAAAAGATTGTTAAGTCTAGCTTGAAAAATCAAAAAGTAGTTAATCTTTAATAGTTAGCTTTCCACTTTTTATTACTTTTGTTTTAGAAGCATTTTCAACTTCAAATCTTAACAAATCAGTGCTATTGTCTACATTCCAACCATTAACCTTTAACTTGTCCCCAGGCCAAACCGGACTAGAAAATCGTAAAGATATAGAAGAAATCCTTGATGGGTCGGAGTTTAGGTATTTATCAATTAAATTATCCATTGTCATAGCCATTGTACATAAGCCATGAACTATTATCCCTTGGAGTCCTGCCCTACCCGCAGTTTCTTTATCTATATGTATAGGGTTCTGATCTCTGGATGCCTGAGCATACTTATGAGTAATACCGTCTTCAATATCAAAATTACTTTCTACAATATAATTAGGTTGTTCTACTTGAACGGGTGGAGATTTTTTTGGCTTTGGTGGATCATTCTTTCTTAGCTCTTTCGCTTTCGCAATTTCAGAATCTGATGCTCGAATGAATAAAGTCCAAGATGAGTCCCCTACTTCTTTATTATCTGAGTCAACATGAAAAACCTTAAGTTTCAGAATATTATTCAAACCTTTTTGTTGTATATTCTCAACTAAAGCATAAGAATCTATTTTTTCACCAATCTTAAGTAGTCTACAGAAATTCATTGTCTGCTCACCATGAACAAGCATTAGAACACTCCTATCCATTTCTTCTCGAGATTCATACAAATCTTCCATCTTCCATATACTTTCAACCAGATTTATTTCATGCACAACATTAAACATATGAGGAGCGACATTATTATTTTTATAAAAAGAATTTGATGATCCAATAGAAGACAAATATGAAAAGACATTGTCCCTATTTATTTCCTCAGAAGAAGTCTCAGTCTTATATCCGATATATTTGGTATTTAGTCCCATTATTCACCACCTTAATCTAAAGATTTTAATATACTATCATATCTAACCTTCTTATCTTCGTAAGAAGTTAAAGTTCTACCTAATACTATATAGTCTGCACCTAGGGTAAATGCTTCCTTGGGTGTAATTATCCTTTTCTGATCATCATCAGAGGAATCTAGCCTTACTCCGGGTACTAATATTTTAACTTTGGTGCCAAAATTTTTTCTAATAGATTCAATCTCATGCCCCGAGCAAACAACACCATCAATTCCCGCCTCAATAGCACTTTCGGCCAGCCTTAAAACATTATCCTCGACTGTTCCTTTTAAGCCAATAGATACTAGCTCCGCATTATCAAAGCTTGTTAGGATAGTAACTCCAAAAATCTCGGGTCTACCCCCATAATTTGTATGACTATTTTTCTCGAGCTTAAGTTCATGGACTATTTCATTGTTTAAATCATTAATTTTAGTCACTACAGATGAAATAGCTTTTGGGCCTGCAAGACAGTGCATAGTAAAAATTTTTGTATTTATCTCGAAAAGAAATCTTAATGACTCAATAATTGTATTTGGTATATCAAAGAACTTGAAGTCAAACATAACTGAAGCCTTAGACTTTCTTATTGCTTCAGTTAATTCTTTTGAATTTGGAAGGAAAGCTACGGGTCCAATCTTAAGTATTTTAATTGGTGGGACTAGTTCTTTAATTAATGAAAGATTATTTTCAATTTCATTACTATCTAATGCTAATATAATTTTATCTGAGTAGTTCATCTATTTTCTCTTTGATTAATTCCAAACTATCTTTATCTATCTCTAAAACATCACCAGTCAGCCTGTTTTTTAATTCCACTAATCCTTTTGCTAAGGATTTTGGCCCTATTCTTAATTGCAATGGTATTCCTAATAGTTCTGCATCTTTAAATTTAACGCCAGGATTCTCAGCTCTATCGTCTATTGCAATATCGTAACCAAGATTTAGAAGAAAATCATATATTTCCCTAGCCTTTATGAGAGATTCTCCCTCTTTTTTATCTGTAGATATTATAACAATCTGAAAAGGTGCAAGTGCAATTGGGAACCTAATTCCATTTTCATCATTATTTTGTTCAACAGCCGCTGCCACCACTCTACCTACTCCTATTCCATAGCAACCCATGTAGTAATTCTTCTCTTTACCATCCTGATCAGCAAATGTTGCACTCATACTCTCACTATACTTTGTACCTAACTTAAAGACATGACCAACTTCTATTCCACGAGTAGAACTTAATGTTCCTTCGCAGTTATTGGAAGGACATAAATCTCCATCAATGGCTTCTCTAAAGTCTCCAAAGCTTTCAACGGGAAAATCCCTATTATGATTCACACCTTGAGAATGAAAGTCTTTTTTATTGGAACCTGTAGTAAAATTAGACATCACTTTAATTGCATTATCCGAATAAATCTTAATATTTAAATTCACAGGTCCACAAAAACCCTTAATGAATTTTCTCTTTCTTAGGACTTCTTCAGTTGCAAAATCTAAAAAATCAACGTCTAAGAATTTCTTCAACTTAGTTAAGCTTAGATCATGGTCACCCCGAATTAAGACTGCTATTAACTCTTCGTCAGATTCAAGAATTAGTGTTTTAACAATGTCACTAGAGCTAACCTTTAAGAAATTTGCTACGTCATCAACCGAAGTCATTTTTGGTGTGCTAATCTCTTCAGGTGATATCAAACCTACATTTTTCATTAGAGCCTCTGGCTCTTTAATGCTTGTAGTCTCAACATTGGCAGCAAAGTCACAGCAGTTACAGCTTAAAACTAGGTCTTCTCCAGTTTCCGCTAAAACCATAAATTCATGAGAAAAACTCCCACCTATATTGCCAGAGTCAGCTTCAACAGCCTTGTATGTTAATCCACATCTATCAAAAATACTTTTATAAGCATTAAACATATTTATATAGGATTTTTCTGCACCCATTTCATTTACGTCGAAGCTGTATGCATCTTTCATTGTAAACTCTCTTGCTCTCATAACACCAAACCTAGGTCTAATTTCATCTCTAAATTTAGGTTGAATTTGATAAATAGTTATAGGTAAATTTTTGTAAGATTTAACTTCCCTATCCACCATATCAGTTACCACTTCTTCATGAGTGGGACCTAGACAGAAGTCTCTATCAGCCCTATCTTTAAATCTGAGCAATTCCTTACCATATATATCCCACCTTCCACTTTTGTCCCATAAATCGGCAGGCGTAACAAAGGGCATCATTACCTCTATAGCACCGGCCTTGTTCATTTCTTCTCTTATAATGTTCTCTACTTTACGAAAAACCCTTAAACCAGTAGGGAGAAAGTTATAAACTCCTGCTGCTATTTTTCTAATCATGCCAGCTCTAACCATTAATTGATGGCTTGTAGTCTCAGCGTCCGAAGGAGCTTCTTTTAAAGTTGCTATAAGATAATTAGATAATTTCAATTTTAATATTTAAATCAATTAAGATTTTTAATCTCCTCAATAAGTATATCCACCAATTCGCTTTCTTTACATGATTTATATAATTTTCCGCCCTTGTAAACTAGGCCTTTACCATCTCCGCCAGCTATACCTATATCGGAACCTAGAGCTTCCCCTGGACCGTTAACGACACACCCAAGAACTGAGACCTTTAACGTTCTTTTAAGCTTAATTTTGGCAACTCTTCTTTCTACCTCTTCAACTAATGACTGCAAATCTATTTCTAATCTTCCACAACCAGGGCAAGAAATAAGCTCAATACCATTCTTAAAGTGGCCCAAAGCTTTCAGTATATTATTTCCTAACTGTACTTCTTTTATCGGATCATCTGTGAGTGAGACTCTAATAGTATCACCAAGTCCTTCAGAAATTAAGCTTCCAATTCCAATTGCAGACTTAACAGATCCAACAGCGTAAGTTCCTGCTTCGGTCACCCCTAAATGAAGTGGATAGTCTGTTTGCTCTCCAAGTTTCCTGTAAGCTTCTTGCATGATCTTAACATTTGACGATTTAACGGAAATCTTAATATCATAGAAATTCAATTCGTCTAAAATATTTATATGTCTTATGGCACTTTCAACCAGAGCATCTGCAGTGGGTGAACCATGTTTCTTTAATATATCTTTTTCCAAAGAACCAGAATTAACACCTATCCTTACCGGAATATTAGCAATCTTCAAGCTTTTGACTACTTCCTCGATTCTTCTTCTATTTCCAATATTTCCAGGATTAATTCTCAAGCAATGTATTCCTGATTTAATAGCCTCTAAGGCTAATCTATAATCAAAATGTATATCGGCAACAATTGGAATATTTGTCTTTTTAACAATTTCTTTTAAAGCCTTAGCAGCTTCCATGTCGGGGACCGCACATCTTACAATCTGGCATCCTTCGCTTTCTACAGCATTTATCTGGTTAACAGTTGCTACTACATCTCTGGTGTCAGTCTTAGTCATTGTTTGTACTGGGATTGGATTTCCAGACCCAATCTTAACATTACCCACTTGTATAGTTCTTGTTACTCTACGCATTGATTTTTAGCTTATTGAATCTTCTATTAAGTGTCAAATTTTTCAATTAAGTGAAAGAATCTTTTTTTTGTGTATAATAAGTTCAGATGAAAAAAATTGTTTTTAAAAAAGATATCAATTCAACAAAAAATAGTCCAAGCACCTCAAATGTAGAGCTTACATCTTTTAAAAAGAAAGAGAAACAAGAATCAGACTATACTTTTACCTCGGAGACAGTTCTGGATGCTCTTAAAAATGTTATGGATCCTGAATTACCAGTAAGCATTGTTGACTTGGGGTTAATTTATAATGTTGAAACTGCTGATAACAATATAGATATAAAAATGTCTCTAACAACTCCTGGCTGTTCAATGGGTTCTGCAATTACCAGGCAGGTTGAAAATGTATTATATGCATTGGGAGCTAAAACAGTGATAGTTGAAATTATTTGGGATCCGCCATGGAATCCAAACATGATGTCTGACGAAGCTAAGAATAAGCTTGGTATGTAATTTATGAAGTCTAAAGAGTTTTTATTCGATTTATTAAAAGATGTAACCTATCCTGGATTTACTAGAGATATAATTTCTTTTGGAATTGTTAAAGATTTATCTATAGAAGATAAAAAAGTTACAATAGTCCTAGAGTTGCCTAAAGAAGATCAAGAACTTGCTCAAAAGCTTACAGTTGGAATAAACAATGCCTTTTCAAGAGAAGGATTGGATTATCCCGAACTTCAATTTACTGCATATCAGAATAAAGGTGCCGCTGTTCAACAGCCTGCTAATTCTCCTGATAGTGAACCAAATCCTAAATTACCCAATATTTCAAAGTATATTGCAATAGCGAGTGGTAAGGGAGGTGTTGGTAAATCTACAGTTGCTATAAACTTAGCTCTAGCTTTTTCTAAGAAAATTAAAAATTTTGGGCTTATGGATGCTGACATATGGGGACCGAGCATACCTATGATGTGTGGAATCGATACAAAGCCTATGGCAACGAAGGATGATAAAATTCTACCTATAGAAAAATTTAATATAAAAATGATGTCAATTGGATTTCTTTTAAGTGACGATGATACAGTAATATGGAGAGGGCCTATGGTCCATGGAGCCATCAAGCAATTTGTTGAAGATGTTGAATGGGAAGGGGTCGATAATCTAGTTGTAGATCTGCCACCTGGAACAGGTGATGCTCATTTATCCTTAATTCAAACAGTTCCCTTAAATGGTGGAATTATTGTCACAACACCTCAGGATGTTGCACTGTTAGATGTAAAAAGAGGAATACAAATGTTTAAAAAGCTTAATGTTCCTGTTCTTGGAGTAATAGAAAATATGAGCTATCTTCAGAATGGTGATGAAATTATTGATATATTTGGTCGTGGTGGCGGAAAAGCTATGGCAGAAAAGTTTGAAGTTCCATTTTTAGGTGAGATACCAATAGATCCAGAAATACGAAAAGGTGGAGACAACGGAGAGCCTATCGTCTACAGTAATCCTGATTCACCATCAAGTAAAGCTTTCGTAGATATAGCAGAAAAATTGCTAGATATATTCTAATTAGCCTATAAAATACCTAATATAGTAAATAATAGTCAAAAATGGAGCTTTTATAATGAGTGATGATAAAATTTTAATGAATTTTTCTAATATAATTCTGTCTTATGCAGTTAATGCGACAATACATTTGGGTCTTTCACCTGATCCTGCAACAGGTCAGGTATCAATAGATTTAAACAGAGCTAAAGATCTAATAGATATATTAGACGTTTTAAAAGAAAAAACCGCAAACAACTTGTCGGACGATGAAGAAAAGATTATGTCTGAAACACTTTCTAATCTTAAGAATCTTTATCTTAATGCATTAAATACTAAGGTAGACAAGAAAGAAGAAATTGATAAGTAATTTTAGGCTGTATCCCTTTTAAAGAAAGCTTTATAAACAGACAAACTTAATAGTCCAAGCAGTATTAACTGCGGAATTAAAGTTTCCATCGTTGGATATATTCCTAGAATAGCAATCTTAGGTATGGATATTAAAGTAGTATCAAATATTCCCACTTCTTGTAGTTCAGTAATTCCATATCCCATAAACGATATAGATAGAATGAATAACATCGCACTAGTTCCCAGAAAATAATATCTTAGATTTAAGGTAACAGACATCTTAAGAATCAAATAAGAAATTATAGAGACTACAAAAACTCCTGCTATGAATCCCATTGATATACTTTCGGAATCAAATTGCAGTAAAAGTGCTTCGTAAAACAATATTGTCTCAAAGACCTCTCGATAGACTGCAAAGAAGACAACCAAGAAAAGGGTTAATAGGTCTCTGTTTGATATTGCACATTTAATCTTTGATTCTATATACTGCTTCCACTTGTTTGCTTCAGCTTTACTGACAAACCAAACACCTACTTGAAACAATACCAAGGATGCTATTATGCTTGTAACACCTTCAACAATTTCTGCATGTTCTGCAGTAAGATTAAATAAATAATTTGCACCAACGAAAGTTAGCCCACCAACTGCTAGAGCTGCAATCCATGCATAGTTGATGATTTTTTTTGCCGAGGTCTCACCTATTTGATTAAGGTAACCATAAATTGCCGCAACAATAAGCACAGCCTCAAGTGACTCTCTAAAAATTATGGTAAATGAAGAAATAAATGCTGTACTCATAATGTTACAATCCTAGATGTAGGATATCTACGATATAATAACTTAATTTTTTACTAGTTCAATAAAATTATTCAGTGATTCCTAATTTAACAAACATGGCCAAATCATCAACTATATGAACTAGCCAATAATCAACATCTTTCGTGTCTGCAGAAGATTTCTCATTATTTTTTATATATTTTTTAATCAAAATATCTACATCTCCCGTTAAATCTGCTCTCGCAATTTCATTCTTGATTAATGGCGTCTTTGATTTAATAGACAAAAGAGATTTCTCCAATTCTGCCTTACCGATTGTCTTAGTTTTAGAAAGAGTTTCTCTTAGTTGCTTAACTTCTTTCTCCAGAGGTTTAAAGTCTGCTGAAGCTTCGAAGCTTATTGTAAAAAGAATTAACGTTAAAATTAATATTTTTTTCACTTGTATATGACCTCATTATTTTCTTTTGTAAATATAGATTTGGTAATTATGAAGATTAACAATAGTAAGAATACTTGCTCAACAATCATTGAAGACACCTTAACTATTGAAAAGCTGCTAGAAACATATCTAACGAGCCAGCTTGATCCTATATCTAGCAAACAAGATGTAAAGGATATTACTATTATCCAAATTTTATAACTATCCTTAAGCTTACTAAAAAGCATTAAATGATTAAGCGTCATTAAGATAATTCCCATTGCAAATAGGTGAAAATGTGTCTCTTCAACAAGTGAACCATAACTCTTAGGTTGTCTAAATATCTCTGGGTTTCCCAAATAATAATTAGTCACCGAAGATGGTGTAAAGCCAATCTTATACATAAATAAAAAATTTGTAACTATCAGCCCAATAAAGAAAATTAAGGAAAAGAAGATTATTAGCTTTAAGGCGCTATTTTTATTTAGGTCTTTTGTTACAAAAAATCTCATTATGATATCTTATCCGATAATAAACTATTTATAGATATAATTATAAAGAGTGGTCATTCTTCTTATAGCTGAAGCTGTTTCATTATAAGAAATTGTAGAGCCACTAACTTTAATTACATCATCTCCTGGTTGCATTCTATCATTAATTGATTTCGTTTTAAAATGGGAGAACCATTCAGGAGACATGATATACTCCTCAGGCTCATAAAATGCTAGCACTTGAGTTGATACAATTTTTCCACTTTTATCAAAAACTACAAACAACGTTTGCGTTCTACTCCTAAGCAAGTGGGTCTCTAGGATCCCGCTCTTAACCCTTCTTCCATTAGACTTAGCTTCATAAACGGAATATATCCTCGATTCAAACTTGGCTTTTGATATTCTTTCTAGCTCTTTTATTGTTGTAGACGTCAAAAATATTTGCTCTCTTTTAACCTCATAGTCTCCAAAATGAAACTTTAAGGCGGAAGGAACATCCGTTAAAACACCCGCAATTGATGATAAAGAGAGTATTGAAAAGATAAAAAGTGTTAAAACATTCATAATTTATATCTACTTTTCATTTGCCTTTTGTCAATACTCACCAGGCTGTAACCTTTGTAGAAGCTGCTTGTCCCCGGCAGAGATGAATATAAGAGGTGCAGCCTGATAAGTACATCTAAAATTAAACACAGGAGGGTTTCATTCTAGAATATATATCCAAGACCTAGGCTAAGGATTCTAGAATCTCCATTCTCCGCTTTGTCTGTATATCTTGTAACATCCATTTTTAACGCAACGTTATAGATCGGCTTAACCGTTAAACCAAAAGTATAATATTGTGTATCGTAATCACTGTTTGTAAAAGCTGAGCTATCAACTTCATCATGGAAATTCAGATTTTCATATCTGTAGAAAGGTGCAACGTACCAATCTGTTCCAATCATTGAGCCAACATCTTTAGCTACACTATAGTAATAACCTTTTTGTTTAGTACCGAATTTTTCATGAAGATTACTTGTTAAAGTTGAGTTTAATCTTGAAACAGAACTAAATCTGTTTTCATGATATAAGAATGTGTATTCATAACTTGAAATTTCACCCTTGACCCAACCTGTTAACATTCTAACAGATGAGTTAGAATCATTAACTGTTACTGATGTACCACTTTTTGGGTTAATTTCACCGTCATAAATTGAAAATCCAACATCCGCATACTCGTTAAGATGGACTAAAATATGTGCAACGTTAGCGAATTCATTACTTACTGTTTCGCCTCCCTTACCTCTAAAGTCTCTCATGCCAGCGCCTTTTTTAGCAGCCGCAGGATTTTGCCAACTGTTAACGTAGTACCATTTATATTCAACTTTATCATCCATTAATGAACCATAAATACCAATACCATTTTCTCTAGATGTAGTTGGAATTAATTTATTCTCAACCCATGGTCTAAATACTCCATGAAATGTTGTAGGTTCGTGCATTTCGTTCACTATACCCATTGGTAAAAGTAAAAGACCTGCTCTAAAGCCTAACTTGCCGTCAAACTTTTTTGGATCATAATCAATATAAGCAAATTCTAGATATGATTCTTTAACATGCTCAAATTCTAATTCTGTGTTAAGAGACCATTCGTCATCGAACTTGTATCCTATATATATGACACCTCTATAAGCATCAGATTTATCGTAATTGTCACCTGCTAAATATGATTTGTTATAAATTTCTCCATAACCACCAATAGCAAGACCCCTTGACGTGTTATAAACTTTTGACGCCGCAGGACCAAAACCTTTAACTGAGCCAATTTCGCCGCCGTAAAGTTCTTGGTTTCTCAAAGTTTCAATTTCTTCAGCAAGAATACTAATTTTTTCGTCAGTCGAAGCTGATGAGAAAGAAGAACTATTTAAATCTGCTGATTCTTTAGAAAAAGAATTTAAACAAGGAACTACTAATAGTGCAAAAACAACTAGAAGTAGAACTCTAACTTTTTTAAATTCTATCATAATTTTCCTCCTATAATAGATATTATGGATATAAGACATCCACAATGACTTTAATCATACATAAATCATATTTTTTGTAAAGGTTTCATTAAAAATTATTAAATAAAGTTTTAGTTTCCCTATTTTTAGTCCTTTTTAAAACTATAGCTTTAATGTCTTTAGCTTCTTTTAAAAATTCCAAAGCCTTCTCTAGTGGCATTGCTTGTAGCGATGTTGACATGGCATCTGAATAAATAGGGTCATTACTTATTACGGAGATAGAGATATTTTTCTTACTTTTAAATATTTTTTGTTTGGGATTAAGAATATGTGAGAAACTATCACTTTTAATTTTTATTATTTTTGAATATTGACTTGAAGTTGATATAGATAAATTGTTCAAATTAACCGTAGAATTAATCTCATCATTCAAATCAGGATTTTTAATTGAGACTTTCCAGTTTGACTTATTTGATAGAGTACTAACGTTACCTCCAAAATTTAATAATACATCATCGATGCCAGATTCTTTAAACGTCTTCAACATAAGTCTTATGACATAGCCTTCAGCTAATCCATCTAAATCTATTTTTATACATTTCTTTTTTTTAATTATAGTTCTTAATTCATAATCTAAAACCAGATTTTTTACTCCCACGCATTCCAGGTGATTTTTTGATTCGTTATAAATAGATTTATGATTATTTAGACTGCCAACAGTTATATCAAAATACCCATCAGAAATTTCATTGTAATAAACTCCTTCCTTGATAAGAAAGAAAAGATCCTTGCTTAGTTCAATATTTTTATTGGATATTAAATCATTTAATCTTGATAACTCTGAATTGGGATTTTTAGAGTTTAGTACTAGTTCCAAAGAATTAGGAATTTTTTGAGCTTTATAGATTATGGAATTTACCTCATCGCTATCGAGCTCAGAGTGAACAACAAAATCTAAGTTAGTTCCCCATGCGATGAAGCTTCCTCTAAACTCTTTAGATAATGATATATTGGGAATTAGAAATAAAATTAGTATTAAGCTTATTTGTCTGAGGAGAATGTTAAATTCTTGCAATCTTTCTTAGTTCCCTTTCTCTTTTTAAAATATCCTTCTTTTTTAGATTAAGCAGACTGTCAACGCCAAAACTCTCAATAGTAAAAGATGATAGAGCCGATGCATATACCATCGAGTCAATAATAGACTTAGAAGTTAGAGAGGTCAGAATGTCTAGTGAGCTAAAAAGTGCTCCAGCATAGCTATCCCCGGCACCAGTTGGATCTACAACATCACAAAATGGATAGCTTGGAACCCAATCAAAGCTTTTCTTTGTAACCAATAAAGATCCACCACTTCCTCTTTTAACAATAAGAAACTTTATGCCTATATCATTAGTTAAAACTTTTAAGCAATCATGTAAAGACTTCTTCTTACCAATCAATCGAAGTTCTAGCTCATTTATTGTGAGAATATCAACTTTTTTTAATATCTTAAGTAGCTGTTTTCTTTTAAATCCAATCCAAAAATTCATAGTATCTAAACCAATTATTTTGGGTCTCTCATATAGGTCAACAACCTTATTTTGTAAATCGGGATCTATGTTAGCTAAGAAAAGTATAGACTTTTTTTCTTTGTATGAATCTGGAATTTCTGGAGAAAAAGATTCAAAAACATTTAAATTTGTAAAGTTTGTTTCAGGATCTTCAGAGAAACTGTTATATTTCCCACCCCAGCTAAAAGTTTTACCTTTTTTCACAACTAATCCTTCAGTGGAAATTCCTTTTTTGTTTAGAGTTTGAATTGTTTTTTTTGGAAAATCTTTTCCAACAACTGAAACAATATTGACCTTGGTTTTAAAACTGGCAGCAAGAGAGAAATATATACAAGAGCCACCCACTATTCTTTTTCTTGAGCCTCTTGGTGTTTCAATATCATCAAAAGCCGATGAACCTACTACAATAATACTCATGCTAAAAGATACCTTCTTATAATTGCAGACAGTTTCTCTTTAGATTCGTCTGTTATTGAGTCCATTGAACTTATAATAGAAGACTGTAATGCGTTCTTTATATATTCGTCTTTCTCTTCTGGTATATTTCCAAGCACTTCCGAAATAACCATCCTAGCATTTTGAACATTATTATTCATAGTGCTGACAACCTCATCAACTGTTACTGAATCGTGTCCTTCATGCCAACAGTCATAGTCAGTACTTAAAGCTAAAGTTGAATAACATATTTCAGCTTCTCTAGCTAATTTTGCTTCTGGCATATTTGTCATTCCTATAATATCAGCACCCAGGCTTCTATAGAAATTACTTTCAGCTAAAGAAGAAAACTGCGGGCCTTCTATACAAACATAAGTACCACCTTCTTTATATGAAAAACCTAACTTCTTACATGAATCAACCATGATAGATGATAAATTTTCACTTACCGGTTTAGCCATAGAAACATGAGCAACTATTCCTTCATCAAAAAAGGTATTGAATCTATTTTTTGTAAAATCTATAAATTGGTCAGGGATTACAATAGTTCCAGGAGGAATCTCTTCCTTCAAACTCCCCACAGCACTAACCGAAATAATCCAATCGATGCCTAGAAATTTTAATGCATATATATTTGCCCTAAAGTTAATTTGAGAGGGGCCAATCAAATGCCCTCTTCCATGTCGAGATAAGAAGTATACTTCAAGACCGTCTTGCTCTGTCTTAAGAATAGAATCAGATGTAGATCCCCATGGAGTAACTATATTTAGCTCTTCAGCGTTAGAAGGATCTTCAATATCATAGAGTCCGCTTCCACCAATGATTGCAACTTTTTTCATTATGACCTCCGAGCAATAATTGATTTTAATTATACAATGAATGTTTTTTTTATCTAATAGCAAAATGTTAATTAAAAAAATTGATAATTAAAAATTGTGTGCTATATTTTTTCTCTATTATTCAATGATATGAGTATTCTAGTTAATAATGAAACAAAATTAATCGTTCAAGGCATCACTGGAAGCCAAGGATTATTTCATGCAACCCAGTGTCGTGAATATGGCACTAATGTAGTTGGTGGTGTAACTCCAGGTAAAGGTGGAACTGAGGTTGAAGGATTTAATGTTTACGATTCTGTTGTCGAAGCAAGAGCCAAAACGGGGGCTAACGTTAGTCTTATTTTTGTTCCCGCATCTTTTGCACCTGATGCAATCCTAGAAGCGGTTGATGCTGGAATAGAGCTAGTAATATGCATAACTGAAGGTATCCCTACGAATGACATGCTTAAGGTAAAGAAAGTGGTCGATATGTCCTCATCTAGGCTGATTGGTCCTAACTGTCCAGGAATTATAACTCCTGGCCAAGCTAAGGTTGGAATTATGCCAGGATACATTCACAAAGAAGGACGTATTGGTATTATTTCTAAGAGTGGTACTTTGACTTATGAAGCAGTATGGCAATTAACTCAATTGGGAATTGGCCAATCAAGTTGTGTAGGTATTGGTGGTGACCCTATAATTGGATCATCTTTCATAGATATTCTTGAACTTTTCGAAAAAGATAAAGATACTGACGGCGTAATAATGATTGGTGAAATTGGTGGGACAGCTGAGCAAGAAGCTGGTCTATGGATTAAAGATAATTTCACAAAGCCAGTTGCAGCCTTTATAGCTGGTGCTACTGCACCAAAAGGTAAAAGAATGGGACATGCTGGAGCTATAGTTTCAGGAAGTTCGGGATCAGCTGAAGAAAAAAGACAAGTTCTTGAGTCAGTCGGCATTAAAGTCGCACCTAGCCCAGCAGAAATGGGCGAAACACTTAAATCTCTTCTGTAATTCATTTATAATATTAAAGTGAAATTTTTATTTATTCCTCTATTTAAGGCTACATCACTATGAAAAAAAATAGATTTTTTATTGATGGGCATCAAGACATTGCTTATTCAATACTTGCCAATAACAGACCCTTAGATACTAACGATTCAAAATACATGATTACCTTAAAAGAAACTTTAAAGTCTAAGCTGGGATTAATATTCTCCACCATTTTTGTTTCTCATGTTAAAAGAGACAAAAGACATTTGGAAGCGCTTCTCCAATTTAAAGAATACGAAAAGATATTTAAAAATTACGGTTTCTTTTATAAAGTAAAAAACAATAAAGATATTAAATTAAAAACTAAAAATAAAATTGGTCTATTATTCCTAATGGAGGGCGCAGACCCAATTAGAAAACTTAACGATCTAGAAATGTTTTATAATAAAGGATTAAGGATTTTAGGGTTAACTTGGAACAAGGAAAATAATTATGCATTTGGCGCAAACAAATCAGGGCCACTAAAGAAAGAAGGTTACCAGTTAATTGAAGTAATGAATGAGTTAGGGGTGGCTCTAGACTTGTCTCATCTTAGCTATAAATCTTTTTGGGATGCAATAAATAGCACTAAACTTATACCGATTGCTACTCATTCAAATAGCTACTATCTAAGAAGACACAAAAGAAACCTAACAGCCTCTCAGTTAAAAGCCATTTCAAATAAAGGCGGAACTACTGGAATAGTTTTATACAATGATTTCATATGTAACAAATCTAATGTCTCATTAGATGACGTTTTTAAGCAGTTCAATTACTTGTTATCAAAATGTGGCGAAGACCATATTGCTCTAGGTTCAGATATAGATGGTGCCCCTCTTGAAGATTTCCCTAAGGGTATAAAAAAATCATCTGATCTCTCCAAAGTGATAGAATTACTAGAAAAGAAAAAAATCAAATCTAAAATAATAGATAAGTTTGCTGGAAATAACCTTCTAAGAGTATTAAGAGAGAATTTATCTTAATACTTTACAACTAATTATTCTTTCAACGACTTTAGTACCTTTTATTGCCAGGTTTACCTGTATATGGATTTGTATTTCCATAAGTACTGTAATTATCTCTGGTGGTACTATTAGGATTTGATCTATAGTGAGGTTTGACATACGTGCCACTCTTTTTGTAATACCCTCTTACTCTCGTTGCAGAATCTGCGGTCCCAACAGCAATAAAGGAAAATAAAATTGTGAAGATTATTAGACAATTTCTAAATAATTTCATTACATAATGATAACACTCTTAAAAAAAAAATTGTCAATTTTATCTACTCTAGGCGCAACTATAAGATATCAAAATATAAAAAATTATATTTTAATTTATTATTTTATTTAAATTTTATGATTGAATTTGTGAATCATTTGAAAATTTAAAAGAAGACAATATTAAAATCAAATACATACATACTTCGTAGTAAAGGCTCACGATCGATTAGTACACATTAGCTGAATCCCTTACAGGACTTACACTCTGTGCCTATCAAACTCGTAGTCTTCGAGTGATCTTTAGGAACCTAATGGTTCGGGAAAATTAATCTTGAGGCAGGCTTCCCACTTAAGATGCTTTCAGCGGTTATCCTTTCCAAACGTAGCTACTGAGCACTGCTGTTGGCACAACAACTCATACACTAGAGGTTTGTTCACTCCGGTCCTCTCGTACTAGGAGCAAGCCCTCTCAATTTTCCTTCGCCCGTTGTAGATAGGGACCGAACTGTCTCACGACGTTCTGAACCCAGCTCGCGTACCGCTTTAATAGGCGAACAGCCTAACCCTTGGGACCTTCTTCAGCCCCAGGATGCGATGAGCCGACATCGAGGTATCAATCCGCGCCGTCGATGTGAACTCTTGGGCGCGATTAATCTGTTATCCCCGGCGTACCTTTTATCCGATGATCGATGCCCCTCCCACATGGAGGCACCGGGTCACTATGTCCTACTTTCGTACCTGCTCGATCTGTCGATCTCACAGTCAAGCTCTCTTGTGCCATTACACTCGACGCCTGGTTTCCAATCAGGCTGAGAGAACCTTTGAGCGACTCCGTTACTCTTTAGGAGTCAACCGCCCCAGTCAAACTACCCGCCTAACATTGTCCTTAATCCGGATAACGGATTACAGTTAGGATTCTAAAATTACAAGGGTGGTATTTCACCAACGACTCAGATTCAACCGAAATCGAATCTTCAAAGTCTCCCACCTATCCTACGCATTTAACTTCAAAATCCAGTGCTAGGTTATAGTAAAGGTGCACGGGGTCTTTCCGTCCCACAACGGGAAGCTGGCATCTTCACCAGCACTACAATTTCGCTGAGATTATGGCCGAGACAGCATAGAAGTCGTTACGCCATTCATGCGGGTCGCTAATTAGACGACAAGGAATTTCGCTACCTTAGGACCGTTATAGTTACGGCCGCCGTTTACTGGGGCTTCGGTTCTAAGCTTCTCCCGAAGGATAACCCATCCCCTTAACCGTCCAGCACCGGGCAGGCGTCAGCCCGTATACATCCCCTTGCGGGTTAGCACAGGCCTGTGTTTTTGGTAAACAGTCGCTTCCACCATTTCAGTGCCACCTATTTCGGCTCCAGCTGCAAGAGCTTTCACCTAATGTAGGCACTCCTTCTTCCGAAGTTACGGAGCTATTTTGCCGAGTTCCTTAGCCATAATTATCTCAAACACCTTGGTATACTCTACCCGCGTACGTGTGTCCGTTTACAGTACGAGCACCTATTAATCAACATTTAGAGGTTTTTCTAGGAAGCATGGAATCAATCACTTTATGAGACTAGGTCTCTCGTACTCACGTCTCGAAGTTAAAAAGGAACGGATTTGCCTATTCCTTACTTCTACATGCTTGAACCAAGTAATCCAACACTTGGCTGATCTATCCTTCTCCGTCACCCCATCACTCATAATAGGTGGTACAGGAATATTAACCTGTTTTCCATCGACTACGCCTTTCGGCCTCGCCTTAGGTCCCGACTAACCCTGGGAGGACGAGCCTTGCCCAGGAACCCTTACGCTTACGGTGAAGTGGATTCTCACCACTTTTGTCGCTACTCATGCCAGGATTCTCACTTCTTAGCAGTCCACATCTCCTTACGGTAATGCTTCATTCCACTAAGAACGCTCCTCTACCACTGTATATAAATATACAATCCGCATCTTCGGTACTAGACTTAGCCCCGATTCATTTTCGGCGCAAATTTTCATCGACCAGTGAGCTGTTACGCTGTCTTTAAAGGGTGGCTGCTTCTAAGCCTACCTCCTGGCTGTCTATGAAAATTTACATCCTTAACCACTTAGTCTAGATTTAGGGACCTTAGATTGCGATCTGGGTTGTTTCCCTTTCGACTACGGATCTTAGCACCCATAGTCTGACTCCCATGCTACTATCTCTGGTATTCGGAGTTTGATAGGGTTTGGTAAGTCTTTCGACCCCCTAGTCCAATCAGTGCTCTACCCCCAGAGAAGAACACATGAGGCTATACCTAAATATATTTCGAGGAGAACCAGCTATCACGGAACTTGATTAGCCTTTCACTCCTAACCACAGGTCATCCGAGAAGTTTTCACCCTTCAACGGTTCGGCCCTCCACATCCGTTTCCGGAGGCTTCAGCCTGCCCATGGCTAGATCGTCCCGCTTCGGGTCTATTTCCAATAACTAACGCCCTATTCAGACTCGCTTTCGCTACGACTACACCTAACGGCTTAATCTTGCTATTAAAAATAAGTCCCTGGCCCATTATGCAAAAGGTACGCAGTCAGGCATTTCTGAGTAAACTCAGACATAGCCCTCCTACCGATTGTTGGCAGACAGTTTCAGATTCTATTTCACTCCCCTAACAGGGGTTCTTTTCACCTTTCCCTCACGGTACTAGTTCACTATCGGATGATGACACGTATTTAGCCTTGGAAGGTGGTCCTCCCAGATTCAAACAGAATTTCTCGTGTTCCGTTCTACTCGGGTAACTATTAATAGAGACTAGACATTTTCGCTTACAGGGCTATCACCTTCTATGACGTATCTTCCCAGATACTTCTGCTAATATCTAATTTTTTTACTCTACCAATTTATTACAGTAAATTGAAAATAGTACCCACAACCATATAAATGCAACGTCTGTAAACTTACACATCTATATTTTGGGCTGTTCCCCTTTCGCTCGCCACTACTAAGGGAATCTCGTTTGATTTCTATTCCTGGAGGTACTGAGATGTTTCACTTCCCTCCGTTTGCTTCATATAGCTATGTGTTCACTATATGATAATCAAGGTTTACTTGATTAGGTTTTCCCATTCGGAAATCTCCGGTTATAACGTTCGTTAACAACTTACCGAAGCTTATCGCAGTTTTCCACGTCCTTCATCGCCGTTCATCACCAAGGCATCCGCTATCCGCCATTTGCAACTTAACTACGAAGTACATATGTACTTGTATGTTTTCACCAAGAATAATTTCTAAAAGAAATAATTCTTCTTTGGTATTCATAAGATAATTTTAATTTATGATCTCAATTAAAATATTGTCTTCTCTTAAATTTTCAAATAACTCAACTTAAAAAGTCTAAATTCTAAAGTCTAAAACATGAGAGTATGGAGGTGAACGGGATCGAACCGATGACCTCCTGCTTGCAAAGCAGGCGCTCTCCCAACTGAGCTACACCCCCCTTTGATCTCAGAGCTTTAACTGTGGGCCTAGGTGGACTCGAACCACCGACCTCACCCTTATCAGGGGTGCGCTCTAACCAGCTGAGCTATAGGCCCCAGCTGAAAAGTTGAATGCTTAAAAGAAGATACGTATTGTTTTTCGTCGAGTACTGGAAACTCCAGTTTAAGGAGGTGATCCAGCCGCACCTTCCGGTACGGCTACCTTGTTACGACTTCACCCCAATCACCAACCTCACCTTAGAAACCTGCTTCCCGTAAGGGTTAGCACAGTTGCTTCGGGCAAGACCGACTTTCGTGGTGTGACGGGCGGTGTGTGCAAGACCCGGGAACGTATTCACCGCGACATAGCTGATTCGCGATTACTAGCGATTCCAACTTCATGCAGGCGAGTTGCAGCCTGCAATCCGAACTGAGGCGTACTTTGATGGGATTAGCTTCCTCTCGCGAGTTCGCGACCCGTTGTATACGCCATTGTAGCATGTGTGTAGCCCAGGACATAAGGGCCATGATGACTTGACGTCGTCCCCTCCTTCCTCTAGTTTTAAACCAGCAGTTTCACCAGAGTGCCCACCCGAAGTGATGGCAACTGATAATAGGGGTTGCGCTCGTTACCGGACTTAACCGGACACCTCACGGCACGAGCTGACGACAGCCATGCAGCACCTGTGTAAACCGAAATGAGTAAACTCAAATCCACTCCACGCTTTCACGCAAGCTTATGCTTACATGTCAAGCCCTGGTAAGGTTCTTCGCTTAGCATCGAATTAAACCACATGCTCCACCGCTTGTGCGAGTCCCCGCCAATTCCTTTGAGTTTCAGCCTTGCGACCGTACTCCCCAGGCGGAATACTTAATACGTTAGCTACGATACTGAAAAAATCCAACATCTAGTATTCATCGTTTAGGGCGTGGACTACCAGGGTATCTAATCCTGTTTGCTACCCACGCTTTCGTCCCTCAGCGTCATTACTTGTCCAGTAGATCGCTTTCGCCACTGGTGTTCCTACCGATATCTACGCATTTCACCGCTACACCGGTAATTCCATCTACCTCTCCAAGAATCTAGTAATTCAGTTTTAGATGCTATTTTGAAGTTAAGCTTCAAGCTTTCACATCTAACTTAAAAAACCGCCTACGAACCCTTTACGCCCAGTAAATCCGAATAACGTTTGCCCCCTCCGTATTACCGCGGCTGCTGGCACGGAGTTAGCCGGGGCTTCCTCTGCAGGTACCGTCATTATCTTCCCTGCTGACAGAAGTTTACAACCCTAAGGCCTTCATCCTTCACGCGGCATCGCTGGATCAGACTTTCGTCCATTGTCCAATATTCCTCACTGCTGCCTCCCGTAGGAGTCAGGGCCGTATCTCAGTCCCCATGTGGCAGATCATCCGCTAAGACCTGCTACGCGTCATAGGCTTGGTAAGCCATTACCTTACCAACAACCTGATGCGACTTGGACTCATCACTAGGCGAAAAACATTTTACCCCTGTCTCCGTAAAGACTGTGGTCATATTTGGTATTAGTCTCAGTTTCCTGAGGTTATCCCAATCCTAGTGGCAGATTATCCAAGTATTACTCACCCGTTCGCCGCTCAGTAACTAGTAAACTAGTTCTTCGCTCGACTTGCATGTGTTAGGCGTGCCGCCAACGTTCATTCTGAGCCAGGATCAAACTCTTCATATAAAAAGATTTTGTTAATATTATTGACTCGATATTACACATAAATGTAATATTTAAAAAACTCACACGTATCTTCTAATAAATTTTCAAACATCTTCCAGCATAATGCCGGAGCTATTAATCTATATTAATAAAGCTAATTGTCAAGAAAGTAGAAATATATTTTTTTATAAAGTAAAAATTAAGATATATAATAGATTAAATGCCGAAAACAATTGCAATAGTTAACCAAAAAGGTGGAGTAGGAAAAACTACCACTGTTATAAATCTGGCCTCTGGTTTGAGCCTACTTGGCAAGAAAAGTTTGATACTAGACTTAGATCCTCAGGGGAATTCTACAAGTGGTTTAGGTATTGATAAATCTTTGCTTAATAAGTCTATATATAATGTTTTGCTTGGTGAGCTAAGTTTATATGAGAGCTTTAAAACTATAGATCTTAATAATAATAAGAAAATAACAATCTCCCCATCTGTAGGAGACTTATCAGGGGCTGACATAGAACTTTACTCAATTGAAGATAGAGAATGGATTCTTAAAAAAGCTCTATCTAGTAGTTCGCTAGATAATTATGACTATATTTTAATAGATTGCCCACCATCACTAAGCCTTCTTACTATAAATGCTTTTACTGCTGCCGATTCACTTCTAATCCCTGTGCAATGTGAATTTTTTGCAATGGAAGGGTTAGCTCAATTAAACAAAACCATAGAACTTATAATTAGCAGACTAAACCCATCTCTTGAAATAGAAGGTCTTCTTCTTACAATGTACGACTCAAGAAATAATATATGTAAAACTGTTGCCTCCGAGGTTAAAGAATTCTTTAAAGAAAAAGTATTAAAAACTTTGATACCGAAAAATGTTAAACTTGCCGAATCACCTAGTTTTGGTAAATGTATTTTTGATTATGATAGCGAATGCTTGGGAGCAATTAGTTATCTAAATTTATCAAAAGAAATAATATCTAAAAATGGAGGAACTTTTATTGAAAAAATCATTAGGTAAAGGACTGGGTTCTCTTATAAGATCGAATGATACAAATTATATAAACAAAGAAGAGCAAGTAAAAAAGTCCGAAGCTTTCTTGACAGATATATCACCCAACAAAGAACAACCCAGAAAATCTTTTAGTCAAGAACCTTTAGATGACTTGGCAGAATCTGTAAAGGTTAACGGAATCCTTCAGCCAATTGCCGTAAGAGAAATCGCAAATAATAAATATGAAATTATTGCTGGTGAACGAAGGTGGAGGGCTGCACAAATAGCTGGCCTAACTAAAGTTCCTATTATCGTTACAGAAGCAACTAATGAAAAAACTTTCGAATTAGCAATTATGGAGAATGTTCAAAGAGAAGATTTAAATCCAATTGAAGAAGCTTTAGCAATTAAGGAACTAATTGAAAAGTATAGTTTTTCACAAGAAAGAATAGTTTCTATTACCGGGAAAAAGAGAACTCGAGTTGTTAATATTCTTAGGATATTAGACCTACCCTTAGAGATACAAGAATTAATAGCAGAAGATAAGATAACTAGGGGCCATGGCTTAGCTCTGCTTTCATTCCCAGAAAATACAAATTTAATTAATGTTGCCAAGATTATAATCGATAAAGAATTAAGCGTTAGGCAAACAGAAAAACTAGCAAGAGAGAGAAAAAATAAAGTCGGTACAAAAGATAAGAAACAAGATATATATATTGAAAATATTATCAAAATCCTGGAAACTAAACTTGGTTCTAAAATAAAAATAAAAGGTAGCTCGATAAACGGAAAAATAGAGATAGAATATAAGAGCCTTGAAGAGCTAAATAAGATTATAGGACAGATTAAATAAGTTAGATGAGCAAATTCAGTATAACGATAGAAATTATGCCAATAAATAGTGTTCTTGATCCTCAAGGTGAAGCTATAGAATTAACATTAAAGAACAATTCAAAATACTCAGCAACTAATTTTCGTGTTGGAAAGAGAATAGAATTTACTCTTGAATCAAAAAATAAAACTAGTTGTAGAAATACTGTAAACGATTTGTGTGAGAAATTTCTTGTAAATGAGATAATTGAAAAATATAAAATAAAAATAGAAAATGAGAAAAATTAATTTCGGAGTAATACAGTTTCCTGGGTCAAATTGCGAACAAGACTGTTTTTATGTTGTTAAACATATTTTAAAACAAAATTGCACATATGTTTGGCATGATTCAAAGTCATTAAAAAATATTGATTGTATAATTGTTCCCGGAGGTTTTTCGTATGGAGACTATTTAAGAACTGGAGCAATTGCTGCACAAAGTAATATTAGTTCTAAAATAAAAGACTTTGCTAATAGTGGTGGAGTAGTAATTGGAATTTGTAATGGATTCCAAATCCTAACTGAATTAAAGCTTTTACCAGGAGTACTTCTCAGAAATAAATCGCTCAATTTTATCTGCAAAGATGTTAATTTAAAAGTAGCTAAGGGTGATTCCATTTTTACTTCTGAATACTATGAAAATGAAATATTAAAAATTCCAATAGCACATGCCGAAGGAAATTTTTATTTAAATAAATCTGAAATTGTTGATGTTAAAAAATTTAATCAAATTATTTTTCAATACACAAGTTCAGAGGGGTTAATTGATAAAGACTCTAATCCGAATGGGTCCATACTAAACATTGCTGGAATACGCAATAGAAAGGGTAACGTTTTGGGGTTAATGCCCCATCCTGAAAGAGTTTCTGAGAACCTACTAGGTGGACTTGACGGAAAAAAGATTTTTCAATCTATAATCAAATACCTCTCTTAATTAATTCTACAAATCTAAATTTTTTTTATGTTAAATTAATACGATGACTTTAGGTTTGGAAAATTTAAATAAAATTGACTCGATAATAGATCTTATTGGAAATACTCCATTAATTAAACTGAATAAATTTTCCGAATTATCGACTGACAAGAATATATATATAAAAGCAGAGTGGTTTAATCCTGGTGGTTCAATAAAAGATAGGGCGGCCTTATGCATGATAAAAGAAGGAATTAAAGCAGGTAAGCTTACAAAAGAAAAAACTATTATGGATTCCTCTTCTGGAAATACTGCAATTGCATACGCTATGATTGGATCTGCGCTTGGCTTTAAAGTAGAACTTGTTACGCCAGAGAATATTAATATAGAAAGAAAGAAAACACTTGAGGCATATGGTGCGAAAATAATATACTCAAGCCCTTTTGAAGGTTCTGATGGAGCAATATTGGAAGCAAGAAAGCTAGCAAAAGAGTTTTCCGATAAGTATTTTATGCCTGATCAATACAATAATACAGCCAACCCTTTAGCTCATTATACAACAACAGGTCCTGAAATTTGGGAGCAGACTAAAGGCAAGATAACCCATCTAATCAGTGGTATTGGAACCAGTGGAACTGTCATGGGAACTGGAAGATATTTAAAATCTATGAACAAGGAAATTAAAATAGTTGGTGTTCAACCAGACGAACCATTACATGGGCTTGAAGGTCTAAAACATATTCCTTCATCAATCGTACCAGGCATATACAACGAACAAGAGCTTGATATTCTATATAACGCTAACACTGAAGAATCTTATATAATAATGGAGAAACTGATGCAACTTGAAGGAATGTTTGTTGGACATTCAGGGGGAGCTGTAGTTTTGTCAGCCTTGGAAATACTTAAAGAAACTGATATCGCAAATATAGTATGCGTAGTCCCAGATGGGGGATACCGATATCTAAGCGGAGGTGTTTGGTGGTAAAGATTTCAACGAAAACAAACAATGAGCTTGTTGACATATCAGAAAAAGGTTTTCCTTATGAAGTTTGTGGTTTTTTGCTTGGTGAGCTTGAGTATGGAGTAAAAGAATCTAATGGAATGGATAACCAGTTTCATATTAAAGAAATTTTAGTTTGTGAGAACATAAACAAGGAAACCCCTGAAATAAGGTTTGAAATGAAAGAAGGAGAGTATCAACAGGCAGAGTATACTGCAAAAGAAAGAGGTCTAAGAATTATTGGTATATATCACTCTCATCCTAATCATCAATCATATGCTTCCCCAACTGACAACTTATATGCACAGCCAGATACTATCTATTTAATATATTCAATAATGAGTTCTAAGTTCAACGAATTAAAAGGATACATATTAAATACAAAAGATTGGGAGTTACAAGAAACTAAAATTCAAATAACATGAAGGATATTGGAAAAATTATTCTTATAACTGGATCCGGAAAAAGGATTGGGAAAGAGCTTGTACTTGGGCTAAGTAAAATTGATAAAAACTATAAATTTATTTTACATTACAATAATTCATCAAAAGAAGTTCAATCTTTGATCAATAAAATAAGAAAAGATGGAATCTCCGCTAAGCCAATCAAATTTAACTTGCTAGAGACTGAAAAAATTGAAAGCTTTGCACATGAAGCAGAAAAATTATACGGAAGAATTGACGTCTTAATTAATAATGCATCAATTTTTAAAGCAAAAAAGTTTAATAAGATATCTAACAAAGATTTAGATGAAATGATAGATGTGAATTTAAAGGCACCATTCCTTTTATCTAAATTTATATCTTCTCAAATGGTAAAGAGAAAAAATGGGAAGATAATTAATTTTACTGATTCAATCGGTGTTACAAAGACGTGGAAGGACTATAGTCATTATTGTATATCAAAAGGTGGTCTTGAAACTATGACAAAAGTTATGTCCCTTGAACTGGCACCATATGTTCAAGTAAACTCAATAGCTCCGGGGAAAATATTAAAGCCTATAAATTCATCAAAAAATCTTTACAATAATTTTTATAATTCCAACGATGCGATAAACGATATTGTAAATACAGTATATTTACTTGTTGAATCTAAGTTTATTAACGGTGAAAGCTTTAAAATTGATAACGGTGAAAGTCTTACTTAAGGTTTGAGCTTTGTAGTTCCTACTACTTCAGAAAGGTTGCTCACTCCATCTAATTTCATCAATTCTACCAAATCATTATTTATTTTAGAAATTAGTGATGGTCCCTCATAAACAAGTGATGTATAAAGCTGGACCAAGCTAGCCCCAAGTTTAATTTTTTTATAGGCATCGGCTCCTGAAGACACGCCACCAACTCCAATAATTGGAATAGAATTTTTTCCAACGCTATAGGCAAAAGATAGTTTTTCGTTTACTAGACTGAGAATTGGTGCACCTGAAAGACCACCATCTTTTGGTATATTCTTAGATTTCAATCCGAACCTTCTATCTTTAGATGTATTGCTTACAATCAAGCCATTCATTTTATGCTTAATTGCAGATTCTATTACAGAAGAAATTTGCTTATTTTCTATATCTGGTGAAATTTTAATAAAAATTGGAGTATCATCCAATCTATTACTTTCAATTTCCTTTAAAAGTTCAACTATATTAGAATTTTCAAAATCCCTTAAATTTTCCGTATTTGGGGAAGAGATATTAATAGTTATGTAATCAACGATTTTACTAACTCTTCTTATACCCTCTACATAATCGTCTATTCTATTAACAGAGTCTTTATTTGGCCCTAAGTTGGCACCAATTTTTTGATAATTATCAAGAGGATTAATCTTTACTATATTTGAAACAAACTCATCTAGACCTACGTTATTAAACCCTAGTTTGTTGATTAATGCCGAGTCCTCCTTAAGTCTAAATATCCTAGGTTTTGGATTCCCGTATTGAGGCCGAGGCGTAACAGTTCCTGCTTCAACAAATCCAAATCCAATTTTAAATATTTCATCAAAAATCTCAGCATTTTTATCAAAGCCGGCGGCTAAACCTATAGGAGTTGGAAAATCTATATTGCCAACTCTTACAGCCAATTTCTCACTGGGAATTGTATTGAAAAAATTAAAGATACCTCTTTTTATAAATATTACTCCAATATTGTGTGCAAGTTCCGGGTCAAGACTAAAAATCAGGGGCTTTAAAAGTTTGTACATAAACTAGTATTAATTCTAACTCTTAAATTTACTAATTCCAAAATTAAAGGTTGACTTATTTTTAGCATTTCGCTATTTTCATAAATGAGTCTAAATGTTGAAATCAAAGGAAAAATTACTAAATCTTGCTAAAGTTTTCTTTAAATATTTCTTTGCTCTTTTAGGAATAATAGTTTCACTTATCTTAACTCTTGGAATTGTAGTCAATCTTTTAGAGCTCCCCAATACTGGATCACTAATTGGTAACTTTGGATTCTTAATCGCAGATAAGTTCTACTATTACTTTGGAACACCAGGTTTAATTCTTTCAATATCCGGCTTTATAGCCTCCACAAGATTTCTAACAAATAGTGAGAATAAGGAAATTTCCAAAAAAATCTTCTTTGTTTTACTAATCACTATTGCGACTGGGGGCCTATTTAAAATATTTAAAGAGCTGTTCTCAATTGCAGAATATAAATTTATTGGATTTATTCCCAGCAAAATCACAGCCTTTTTAGTTAAGCAAATTACTGGCTATCTAGGAACAACTTTATTTTACTTATTCATTCTTTTCTTCTCAATACAACAGTTAAACAAAGGTTCAATGCTAGAATTTTTTAACAATATTGTGAAGTATATAAAAAAGTTAGTTCCTAGCCCCCCTAAAAAGAAAGACAATCAAATCAAGTTCGATAATAATTCTGACAATAAAATTAAAATTAATGTTGAGGTAGAATCAAAAAAGGATCCGGTTATTGAAATTAAATCAAATCCAGATGATCAAGAAATAATTAAACCAGCAAAATCAACAGGTAAAGATAGCAAAAAGTTCAATAATTTTAGTCTTCCCAGTCTAAATCTATTAGACGAACCTAAAGACCAGCCTATTAGCTATGATAAAGAGAAGGCTTTAAAGAAAGCTAAAACAATTGAAGAAAAACTTTTAAATTTTGGAATTAATGGTCAAATAACTGAAATAAAACCTGGACCGGTGATCACGTTATATGAATATAGGCCCGAGGCAGGTACGAAGATAAATAAGATATCATCTCTTTCGGATGACCTTGCAATGGCCCTAAAAGCTACAAGGATTAGGATAATCGCACCTATCCCCGGAAAGGACGTTATTGGAATTGAAGTTCCAAACGACTTAAGAGAGATTGTTTATCTAAAGGAGCTTTTATCTAAAGATCAATTTAAGAAGAGTAATAGTCCTATAAACTTATCTTTGGGAAAGGATATTTCTGGAATACCTCTTTTCACGGATCTTAAGACCGCTCCACATTTGATGATTGCAGGAACGACTGGGTCGGGTAAAAGTGTTTTTCTTCATAGCATAATTACAAGTATGCTATATAAGGCCACCCCTAAAGAACTAAAATTTATAATGATTGATCCTAAGATGCTTGAATTATCAGGGTACGAAGATATACCTCACCTGCTCCATCCTGTAGTAACAAATCCTAAAAAAGCTTCTGCAGCATTAAAGTGGGCTGTAAAAGAAATGGAGACTAGATATCAACTATTATCAGATGTTGGCGTAAGAGATATTGATTCTTACAATAGAAAAATTGACTCTTCAACTGATAGTTTGCCTTTTATAGTAATTATAATTGATGAGTTAGCTGACTTAATGTTTGTAGCACCAAATGAAATCAAAGAATCTATTACTCGACTGTCCCAAATGGCTAGAGCAGCGGGAATTCATCTTATAGTTGCTAGTCAAAGACCGTCGGCTGATGTTGTTGCAGGTCTTATTAAGGCCAATTTTCCTGCCAGAATATCTTTTGCTGTTTCATCAAAAGTAGATTCTAGAATTATTCTTGATGCTTCAGGAGCAGAAGAACTACTAGGAAAAGGAGATATGTTATTACTACAGCCTCCAAATAATTTAATAAGAATCCAGGGTTCTATAATATCTGACAAAGAGAGAGATAATATATCAAGCTATCTTAAAGATCAGGCTCCGCCTGATTACAATTCTGATATAACCAAAGCATACGAAGAAGAGGAAGAGGCACAGTCTGCTATTACTTATGAAAAAGACGCTCTTTATGAAGAAGCTTTGGATATAGTAAAACAAACAAAACTTGCGTCGATTTCAATGATACAAAGAAGGCTTAAGATAGGCTACAACAGAGCTGCAAATATAATAGAGATGATGGAAAGGGAAGGAATCATTGGTGAGCAAGAATCAGCTGGAAAACCCAGAAAAGTCTTTTTATGAAGTTGATGAATTATAAAATTTTATAGCTAACAATATAGCCTGCTCCATACTTGTAGGGCTCGCCATATTTTTCCATGCAATATCGTAAGCAGTACCATGATCTGGTGAGGTTCTAATAAAAGGAAGGTTCAATGTGACATTTACACCTTTATCAAAGGCAACCATTTTGAATGGAACTAGTCCTTGATCATGATAAATTGCATGAATTATATCAAACTTTCTTCTATTACTCTCGACAAATAAGGTATCGGCGGGATATGGTCCATCAATACTTATCCCCTTACTCTTTAATATTTTTACCGCTGGAGAAATGATACTCAGATCTTCAGTTCCAATATTTCCATCCTCAGAAGCATGAGGATTTAAACCACAAATTCCAATATTAGGGGACTTTTTCTTTAGATAATTTTTTAAAAAATTATTAATTATATCAATCTGTTGTGTTATCAACTCTATACTTATTGATTTAGAAATTTTATTAATTGGAATATGAATTGTAGCCAATGAGACATTAAAGTACTGCGAAAAAAAAGCCATAACAACCACTTCTTTCTTAAAAGCCTTCTGAAGTAAATCAGTATGGCCTTTAAATTTAGAACCCGCCAATGAAATTGCAGTCTTACTTATAGGGGCTGTAACGAGGCAATTTATTTCATTTTTATTAACAAGATCAATACCTTTGGATATATATTCTAATGATGCTATTCCAGAGTGAATCGTGGGCTTGCCTGGATCTAACCTAACTTCACAATTGGATTCAATAACATGGACTCTTTTATCAATCTGGATATTTAATGAGCTAATAACTGCCTTGCTTGCAATTAAAAAAGGATTGCACATTTTGAGAATATCTTTATTTTGCAAAGACTTAATAGCAACTTCGGGTCCAATACCGTTGTAATCTCCAATAGTAATTCCAATATTAGGTTTTTTCATAGTTTATAAAATTTAACTGTATTTTCCTTTAAATAACTAGAGAAAATTTCTAAGTCTATTTTTTTTACCTCAGCAATACACTCTGCAATATGGATTAAGTTTTTTGGATAGTTAGTTTTTCCTCTGTTTGGATGTGGAGACAAATATGGGGAATCAGTTTCTATCATCATTTTATCGTTAGGAACATATTCAGCGACATCTCTAAGTTCGTTAGATTTTTTGAATGTAATAATTCCGGTAAAAGATATATAGGAACCCAAATCTAGAAGTTTTTTTGCGATTACTTTATCTCCGGTGAAACAATGAACAACAAAATCTGATTTTATTTTTCTGGAACTTAAGTAATCGACAAGTTCCAAATATGAATCACGAGCATGAACAATAAAAGGGAGACCTACTCTTTGTGCAATGTCAATTTGGCGGTCAAAAAACTCAAACTGATCTTTCCTATATTCATTAGAATGAAAAAAGTCTAAACCAATTTCACCAATCGCCTTATTCTTTAAACTTTTTGAAAGTTTTTCTATCTTATCTAAATCAGATGTTGAATGTTTCATTATATCGCATGGGTGGACTCCAACAGCACAAAAAACGTTATCATATCTTTCTGAAATTCCGATATTTAACTTTGAGGTCTCTATGTCAGTAGAAATTGAAACAATAGTTTCAACTTTTGCATCTTTTGCCTCTAAAACGACTTCATCTATATTGTTATAAGTGTACAAATGAGCATGTGAATCAATAATCATTTAACTCTTCTTTATTAATGAGTTCAATTCAGATGAGAACTCTTCCAAATTATTAAAAGATCTATAAACTGATGCAAATCTAATATAGGCTACTTTATCAATCTCATAAAGATGCCTTATGACAAGATCTCCAATCTCATTAGATTTGATTTCTCTTCTTGAAGACTCTATTAATTCCTTTTCAATTAGTTGGACAACATCTTCAATTTGCTTCATAGAAATATTTCTTTTTTGACAAGCACTAAACATACCGTCAATTATTTTTGTTTTATTGAATTCTTGAATAGTTCCATCTCTTTTAAGAACAAGTAGTTCATAGTCCTCAACTCTTTCGTAAGTTGTAAATCTTCGAGAGCAAGTTATGCATTCCCTTCTTCTTCTAATTGATCTTGAATCAGATCCCTGTCTTGAATCTATAACTTTGGTGTTCTCAATAGTACAACATCCTAGTTCCTGGTAACTCATGAACTGATTCTATCATAAAAATTAGTGAACATTGAATATAAAGCTATAATAAATTTGGATAAATAGGGAACCTTGAACATAGGTCGTTAACTTCTTTTTTACATGCAGATAGAAGACTTTCGTTATTATAATCCGATAGAACTTTAGATATTAATTCACCAATCTGTTTAATCTCATCCTCTTTCATCCCACGAGTGGTTATACCAGGAGTACCAATTCTTATTCCTGATGCTACCGAAGGTGGTAATGGATCAAACGGGATAGCGTTCTTATTAGTTGTGATTCCAGCAGATGCAAGAGCTTGCTCTCCTTCCTTACCTGTAACTCCAGAGCCTCTAAGATCAAGAAGGACTAAGTGAGTGTCTGTTCCACCTGTGATACAGTCAAAACCCTTATCAATTAAAATACTTGCCAACAATCTAGAATTAACTAAAACTTGTTTTTGATAATCTTTGAATGAATCAGTAAGTGCTTCATTAAAAGCAACAGCTTTGGCAGCAATTGTATTCATTAAAGGACCACCTTGGGTACCGGGGAAAACTCTACTATTTATTATCTTCAAGTGTTCCTCTTTGGTCATAATCATTCCACCTCTAGGTCCTCTAAGAGTTTTATGCGTTGTTGTAGTAACAAAATCGCAAAATGGAATTGGGTTAGAATATAAGCCAGCGGCTATTAGCCCTGACGGATGAGCTATGTCTGCTAAAAGTAAAGAACCTGATTTATCGGCTATTTCTCTAAATCTTTTGTAATCTAAATCTCTAGGATAAGAGCTCCAACCGGCAATAATTAACTTAGGCTTATTTTTAAGAGCTAAATCTTCTATTTGATCATAGTCAATCAAAAAAGTATCTTTATCTACCCCATATGAAATAGAGTTGTAGACTCTTCCAGAAAAATTAACCTTTGAACCATGAGAAAGATGTCCACCATGGTCTAAGCTCATACCCAACACTGTATCGCCAGGTTCAAGAAAACCCAAGAAAACCGCCATATTAGCTTGCGCACCAGAGTGCGGCTGGACATTTACAGCTTCGGCACCAAAGAGCTTCTTAGCTCTATCAATTGCTAATTGCTCTGCAACATCAACGAATTGACAGCCCCCATAATATCTTTTACCGGGATATCCTTCAGCATATTTATTGGTAAGAACTGAACCCATAACTTCCATTACAGCTTCGCTAGCATAGTTTTCAGATGCAATCATCTGAAGCTCATATTCTTGTCTCTTAATTTCACTGTTAATTAAGGAAGAAACTTCGCTATCTATTATTTTTGTTAGTGCCATGACTTATCTTTCAGACTACTCAAATTGTAAAAAAATTCAAGGAACTGAAAAAAATAGTTACTATAATTAAAGAATGAAAAAGATAATTTCTATTGAGGGTGCTTCTTCAAACAATCTTAAAAAAATCAGTTGTGAAATACCTTGGTATAGCCTTTGTGTGATTACGGGGTTATCAGGCTCGGGAAAGTCCTCACTAGCCATAGGTACAATCCATGCTGAAAGCAGAAGAAGGTATCTTGAATCACTCTCAACATATGCAAGGCAATTTCTCGAGAAGATAGAGAAACCTCAGATAACTTCTTTAAATGGAGTTCCCCCATCGATATGCATAGAAAGCAGAAATACGGTTAAAAATTCTAGATCAACTGTAGGGACATTAACTGAGATTTATGACTATATGAGAGTCATTTATAGCAGGGTTGGTAGGATATTTTGTGTTGATTGTCATAAAGAATGTACCTCATTAGACCCGGAAGGAATTTATAAAAATCTTTTGAAAAATTTTATAAATAAGGAAGTTTATATAGCAATAGAAAACAATAGAAATATAGACGAAAAAGAGTTCAGGAAAATTGGAATCTTTGAAATCATAGTTGATAACGAGATTAAACTTATTCAAGACAAAGAAGAAGGTAATACCTCTTTCAATCCTCTTATCGATAAAGTGCTAATAACAGAATCAAACTTTTCTAGAATTATTGAATCCCTAGAATTATGTTTCTCTCTTTCTAGCAAGATAAATATTTACGATAAGAATATTGTGTTAGCTTTAAATTATAAAAAAGAGCTTTGTTGCCCAGAATGCTTAAAAGAGTACAAAAAAACTACTCCTAACAACTTCTCTTTTAATACACCAAACGGTGCATGTAGAGAATGTAAAGGATTTGGGAACATACTAACTCCAGACATGGACTTAATAGTTCAGGACGATAGCCTATCGATTGCAGATGGTGCTATTTCCGTGATTGAGAGACCATCGCTTGGTTATGAAAGAAAAAAATTCCTAGAGTTATGTATGAGAAATAATATTAATACCGAATTGTCTTTTTCTAAAATATCAAACAAAGATAAAGCCTTAATTATGACAGGTGACTCTTCACATAAAGGTATCAACGGAATCTTTAAAAGATTAGAAAGAAAAACTTACAAAATGCATATTAGAGTACTTTTAAGTAAATACAGAAACCCTACTCTTTGTAATGAATGTGGAGGTTCAAGAATTAATAAGATTGCATCTAATGTTCAGCTGAATGGACTAACTATAAATGAACTTTGTGATTTAAGTATTGAAGCACTTGAGAAGTTCTTTGACAAATTAGAGATTAAGGATATGGATACCAAGATAATAAATGAGCCACTAAAACAATGTAAATTTAGATTAAAATTTCTTATAGAAGTTGGACTAGAATATCTAACACTTAACAGGCTAGGTAAAACTTTATCCGGAGGTGAAATACAAAGAGTAAATCTTTCCCAGCAACTTGGCTCTGAACTTACAGACACACTTTATGTTTTAGATGAGCCCTCAATTGGACTTCATGCTAAAGATATTAATAATTTATATAAAACTATTATTAATCTGAGGAATCTTGATAATACAATTATTTTAATTGAGCATGATTTAAGTATAATATCAAAGGCTGATTGGATTATTGAGTTAGGACCAAAGTCTGGAAAAATGGGCGGAGAGTTGGTTCATTGTGGTGACTATAAGTCACTCAAAAAAAATAAAGATTCCATAACATCAAAATATTTAAATAAAAAAATCCAAATAGAAAAAACTATATCAAAAAAACTTCCAAAAGAAAAAATAAAGATTAAAAATGCATCTTTAAATAATATTAAAAATGTTAGCTTCGAAGTACCTTTAGGATGTATTACCTGTGTTACGGGAGTTTCTGGTTCGGGAAAAAGTACACTTATTAAGGATTGCTTCTTTGGAAATGCCTGTAAGCAATTTGGGCAAACTTACCTAAATCCAGGTTTGGTAGATTCTATTTCTGGATTATCAAAAATTAATGAGCTTATAATGATAAATCAAGATACAGTTGGAACAAGTGCAAGGTCTAATCCCGCCAGCTATATGAAGATTTATGACGATATCCGGTCAATCATGGCTAAAGTCTCACAGTCTAAATCGTTGGGATTAAAGCCGGGAGATTTTTCCTTTAATACAGATGGAGGAAGGTGTGATGACTGCAAGGGTGATGGAAAAAAAGTTATAGAAATGCAGTTTTTATCTGATCTTGAGGTTATTTGTGATTCTTGCGATGGTAAAAGATTTAATAAAGATATTTTAAAAATTAAATTTCAGGGAAGAAATATAAATGAGATATTAGATCTTACAGTGGATGAAGCAATTACTTTTTTTGAAGATGATAACAAAATAGTTAAAAAACTAAATATCTTATCATCAGTTGGTCTAGGATATTTATCACTTGGACAACCTACTAACACTTTGTCTGGTGGAGAATCACAAAGAATTAAAATTGCAAAATCATTGCTTTCAAAAAGCACAAAGAATGTTCTATATATTCTAGATGAACCATCAATAGGACTGCATGTGGACGATTTAAGGAATTTAGTCAGAACTTTTGAGTTTCTCATTGAAAGTGGAAATACTCTTCTTATTATAGAGCACAATTTAGATATAATTAAAATTGCAGACTATATAATTGACATTGGCCCTGGGGGTGGGAGTAAAGGAGGAAATATTATTGCTTCAGGAACAATGAAAGATATTATGGAAAATAACTCATCAATAATTAAGAATTACCTTTAGAGCTAAACTTGATTAGATTTAATCTCAATTAATAGTTTTTTAACCAAGTATTTATTGCCGGATATCAAACTTTTATTTTCAATTATATTAAACTTTTCTCCTTTGGAATTGATAACTTTTCCCCCTGCTTCTTCCACAAGCAATACGCCAGCAGAAGTATCCCAACTGTTAAGTCCAAGCTCCCAAAAACCATCCAATCTCCCACATGCCACATAAGCTAAATCTAGTGCAGCAGACCCATCTCTTCTAATTGACCTCGCCTTGAATACTAATCTTCTAAAGTTGCTAATGTTCTTTTTAGCATAAGACACTTTAGATGTAATAAATCCGGTACATAGTAAAGAGTCTGAAAGCTTTTTGATCTCACTAACTTTAATTCTTTTTCCATTCATAAACGCACCATGGTTCTTTTGGGCATAAAAGAACTCATCTCTTAGAGAATCATAAATTGCACCATGCATCATCTTACCTTTTATCATTACACCGATAGATGTGCAAAAAAAAGGATAGTCATGAATATAATTATTCGTCCCATCGATAGGGTCTATAATCCAAGTCATGTCCATCTTCTTCTTTGAGGCTCCTGTCTCCTCTCCTATAAAAGAAGAATCAGGAAAAGATTTTTTTATTATTTTAATAATAAGTTTTTCTACTAGAATATCTTGCTTAGTTACCCAGTCATTATCACCCTTAGATTTTACACTTTTCCTAGTTCCATAGTTCTTAGATATTACTTTTCCTGCTTCTAAGCAAGCTAATTTAAGAACTTCTTTAATTTTATTATTCATTATAGACATATAGAATTCCTATTAGATAATTTTTAAAGTAATATAAAAGAAAAGAAAGGTAAAAAAAAGTAATGATAAAAAATATTCGCTTTTCTATTGGCGCAGATAATGAGTCTAAATGTGTATCCATCGCGAAAGAATACCTTATTAAAAACAACTACCCTCTTATAGAATACGGAAGCTTGGCTGGTGATGGACTAGATTGGGTTGAAGTTGCAAAAAAGGTTTCTAGGGATGTTCAACAGAATAAGTCAGATTTCGGATTACTTTTTTGTTATACAGGTACAGGTGTTACTATTGTTGCAAATAAATTCAAAGGTATCAGAGCTGCACTTTGTAATAATCAGGAAGTAGCAGAAGGTGCAAGAAAATGGAACAATGCTAATGTATTGGGGATAGGATTAATGAGTGTAAAAGAGAGTGATATAAAAGGAATACTTTCAATGTGGATAAAAACAAGGGCTGATGATTCAGAACTAAAAAATATAGAAAAAATAAGTGAGCTTGAGCTATGAGAGTAGCAATTGTTGGTGCAAGTGGAGCAGTTGGATTAGAGATTGTAAAAATTCTTCAGGAAAGAAAATTTATAATTTCTGAATTGTCACTATTTGGCTCCCAAAGATCTGCAGGAAAATCGATTTTATATAAGAATAAACCAATTACAATAAAACAATTAAAGAGTTCTTCTTTAAAGAATTTTGATATTGTCTTTTTTTCTGCTGGTTCAAATATTAGTAAAAAATATGCTCCGATAGCTGCGGCAAATAATTGTTTTGTTATAGATAATAGCTCTGCATTTAGAATGGATAAAAAAGTAGCATTGGTAGTTCCGGAAATTAACGCTAGTCATATAACCAAATACAAGTCCAAGATAATTGCGAATCCTAACTGTACAACTATCATTTCATTAATGGCTATAAAACCTTTATATGATTTAGGTTCAATTAAAAGGATTGTTGCAACCAGCTTTCAATCAGTATCTGGCGCGGGAAATGCAGGTATGACAGAATTAATATCTGAGACAAAAAGGTTTTTGTCAGGTAATAAAAAGTCAAAGAATAAAGTTTTTGAACGTAATATTGCTTTTAATGTAATACCTAAAATTGGATCAATAACTAAGAATAATTATTCAGAAGAAGAAATGAAACTCCATAATGAATCAAGAAAAATACTTTCTGATAACAAAATCCTAATTTCTGCTACTACTGTTAGAGTTCCCGTATTAAGGTCTCATAGTATTAGCATTAATATTGAATTCGAACAAAAAATAAGTTTGTCTAGTGCTCATAGGGCTTTAAGTAAGTTCCCAGGTGTTAAGAATATTAAAATTAATGATACTATGTCTTACCCCACGCCTACTGATTCTTCGAATAAGGATGACTGTCTAGTAGGTAGACTTAGAAGCGATTACTCAATAAAAAATGGATTTTCCATGTGGGTAGTTGGAGATCAAATCAGAAAAGGGGCAGCCCTTAATGCTGTACAAATTGCAGAATGTTTACAGGAAAAGTAATTTTATAGTACTATAATTATTAAATGTCTATTATTCACGGATGTATAACTGCTCTAATTACCCCTTTTAAGGCTAATGGTAAGTTAGATGAAATAGGATTAGAAAAATTAATTGTTCGGCAAATTAAAAGCGGAGTCCATGGAATAGTTCCTTGTGGAACAACAGGTGAATCCCCTACTCTTAGTCACGAAGAGCATCAAGAAGTAATTAAGATAGCAATTGATATTACAAAAAAAAAGATACCTGTTATAGCAGGAACAGGATCCAACTCAACACATGAGGCTTTAGAAATGACGGCAAGTGCCGAGAACGCTGGAGCTGATGCCACACTTCAAGTAGTCCCTTATTACAACAAGCCTAACCAACTAGGTTTATTTAAACATTTTTCTAATATTTCTGCTAATACCTCACTGCCTATAATCCTCTATAATATTCCTGGAAGATCTGTAGTTAGCCTTGAGGTTGAAACTATAAATAAGCTATCCTTAGAGAATAAAAATATAGTTGGAATAAAAGAAGCTAGTGGGGACATAAATACAACAAGAAAAATTAAAAAGTCCTGTCCTAAAGATTTTATCATATTATCCGGTGAGGACTCTTTGAATCTTTCAATACTTGAAGAGGGAGGTTCAGGATTTATATCTGTAACATCAAACCTCATACCTGAGAAATGTTCAGCGTTGTACAATTCTTTTCAAAAGAGTGAGAACTTAATAGTAAAGAAGATTAATTCAGATATCGCCAAATTAAATGAACTTCTTTTTGTGGACACTAACCCAATTCCAATAAAGTTTGCAATGAGTAAGCTAGGGTTATGCATCAATAGTCTGAGACTACCTTTAACTACTTTAGATGAGGAAAAAGCATCAGAACTACTAATTGAACTTAAAAGAATGCAGCTTGCTTAGATGAAAGACCCAAATCTAATTGAAATAGAGTTACTCAAAAGTGAAAAGGTAGTTGTTGGGATTGATGAGGTAGGCAGAGGATCTTTAGTGGGACCTGTTGTGGCTTGCGCTTTTATTCTAAACTCGTCAACCAATCACATTCAGGTCAATGACTCCAAAATTCTGACAGATAAGAAAAGAACTTATGCCTTTGCTCAATTAATTAGTACCAGATCTACTTTTACTCTGGGTTATGCAACTCATAAAGAGATAGATGAAATAAATATTTTAAATGCGACCAAGCTAGCAATGAGTAGAGCTGTTGGAAAACTTAAAACAAAAAATGCTTGCTTACTAATAGATGGAAATCAAAAGATTGGAACTGAGCTTGAAGAAATATGTGTGGTAAAAGGTGACCAAAAATACAAATCTATAGCTTCCGCATCAATAATTGCAAAAATTACTCGTGACTTTATATTAAAAAAGGTTTCACAAATATATCCGTATTATAATCTTGAGAACAATAAAGGTTACGGCACAAAGCAGCATATTGAGTTAATTAAAAAATTTGGTCCTAGCCCTTTTCATAGGGCAACTTTTAAGATTAGATAGAATTGACATTAAAAGTTAATTATTTTACTTTTTTTTCATGGAACCTGATAAAACAAATGATAGTAAGTTTTTCTTTAAAATAGGCGAGCTTGTTGAAATAACTGGGATTCCTAGTAGTAAAATACGATATTGGACTAAAAAATATAAAGAACTAGCTAGTCAGCTAAGAACTAATGATGAGACAAGTCATAAACTTTATCATAAAAATTCAATAGAAATAATTTTAGAAATTGATAAGTATATGAAAAATTTGGAAATCTTAAGTAACAACGAGAATATCAATCAGAAACTAAACAAAAAGCTGGAAACTCAAGTTGAAGTTATGCAGAAACTTAAAAAACTAAGAGATAAATTGAGGAATCTAATAAATGTCAGTTTATGAAATATGTCTATTTGTACTAAAGCATAATTAAATAAAATTGGTTAATATGTATTAATGAAAATTCTTTTAACAAATGATGATGGTATTCAAGCAAAAGGTCTTATTGATTTATATGAGATATTATCTACTTTTGGGGAGACAATTATTGTTGCTCCTGAATATAACCAAAGTACAAAGAGTCATTCAATAAGTCTCAATACTCCTTTGAGAGTTAGAGAAACCCAAAAGAACAAGTTTGCCTTACTTGGTCTTCCTGCTGATTGTGTAAACTTTGCTATAAATTCCAAGATAGGTAAGAAGCCATTTGATTTAGTTGTTTCGGGAATTAATGATGGAGCTAATATAGGAGATGATATAAATTATTCAGGAACTGTAGCAGCCGCGAGAGAAGGGTTCCTTCATGGAGTTAATTCAATTGCAATTTCAATTGCCAATAAAAAGAATCCGAAATATAAAGAGTGCTCAATCTATTTCAAGACAATTCTAGACAAAATAATTTCTATCAAACTAAAATCTTTTTTTCTAAATATTAATTATCCAAATGTTGTGAATGATAAAATTAAAGGGATAAAAATGACCAAGCAAGGTTCAAGAGCATATGGACAAACTATTGTTCCCAAAAAGGATCCAAGAGGAAATCAATACTTTTGGATTGGTGGGAGTGATTTAACTTATAAATCCAAAACTGGAACCGATATTCATGCAATAAGAAATAACTATATTTCTGTTACTCCATTAATAACCGACTATACAGATTCAAAGAGGCTAAAATTGAAGCTATGATAGATAAATTATATCAATATATTCTCCAGCTATGTAGAGGGCCTAGGGGCCAAATGATAATGTCGATAGTCTCATTTACTGAAGCTGTAATTTTTATAATACCCCCAGATCCTTTTTTAGGACTACTATGCATAAAAAAAACTTATAAAAGAATTATAAAATTAGTCTTTTTATGCCTTATATGCTCAGTAGCTGGTGGTTGCCTTGGATACTATCTCGGAGAGGAAATAGTTGCCTTTGGTATTAAAAATGATATCGCATTAATTTCAAATAATATCGATAAAATTAGTATAATTAGAGAAAAATTTAATGACGGAACTTTCCTGCTAATGATTACATCTGGATTTACGCCACTTCCATTTAAACTTTTCTGTGTAACGGCTGGAGTACTGAATGTTGATTTCCTTCCTTTTCTTGTCGGCTCTATAATAGGAAGAGGTTTAAGATTTGCTTTAATCGGCTACTTAGCAAAAGTATTTGAAGAGCAATTCGATCAGATGCTAAAAAGTAAAAAACTTTTTTATATATCTATTAGCTTAATACTAATTTTAATTATATATTTAATTATAAAATGGATATAAAAGAATACATAAGAGATATTCCGAATTTTCCAAAAGATGGAATCTTATATAAGGACATAACTCCTCTTCTTGGTGACTACAAGGCGTTTACTTTTGTAGTAAACGAAATTTCTAAAAATATACCCAATGAAGTAACATCAATAGTAGCTCCAGAATCCAGAGGTTTCATATTTGCCTCAGCTGTCTGCTACAATCTGAACAAAAATTTAGTCCTTGTTAGAAAAAAAGGGAAGCTCCCATATAAAACTTTTGAGGTCGACTACGAGTTGGAATATGGAACTGATACATTCGAAATACATACAGATTCAATAAAACCAGGGGATAAAGTTGCAATAATTGACGACTTACTAGCAACAGGTGGAACAATTGAGGCAATCGAAGAATTAGTTAAGAACTTTAATTGCTCGATAAGTTCTATATCTTTTGTTATTGAATTAGAAAGTCTAAAAGGAAGAGATAAGTTGAAATGTAACAACATATCATCTCTTATAAGATTTTAAAAATATGAAAGTAATAAACGAGGCAGTAAAAAGTTCATATACAATTAAATTTAGTAAAAATATTAAAGATTTCCTTGATAAACAAAAAAGAAGCTATACAAAGATAGCCATAGTCTCTGATACAAATATTTGGGCTCTATACAGGAAGACCATATCAAGCAATAGCTTACTAAATATAAACATTAAGCCGGGTGAAAAAAGCAAATCTATCGAAACCAAAAACCACATAGAAGAAGAGCTATTAAAAAATAAGTTTAACCGTAAAAGTCTTATTGTCGCTATTGGTGGAGGAGTCGTGGGTGATCTATCTGGCTATACCGCATCGACTTTTATGAGGGGTATTGATTTGGTCCATATACCAACTTCTCTGGTTGCTATTGTTGATAGCTCTATTGGTGGTAAGACTGCAATCGATAACAAATATGGTAAAAATCTAATAGGAACTTTTTATAATCCTAAGGAAATAATAATTAATATGGACTTTCTCTTGTCCCTACCAAAAAAAGAAATAAGACAGGGGATGGCGGAAATTATAAAATATTCAATCATCGATGATGAAGAATTATTTTCCCTACTTGGAACAATCAATAAAAACTTTCTCTCAAATAAAAAAAATATAATAATGAAGATTATAAAGAAGTGCATACAAATAAAAGTAAAGACTATCAAGGAAGACTTTAAGGAAGGTGACAAAAGAATGATTCTAAATTTTGGTCATACAGTAGGGCATGCAATCGAAAAACTATATAACTACTCCAAATCACATGGGGATTGTATAGGATTAGGCATGCTAGTAGAAGCCAAAATAGCTCATGACATAAAAGTATTGTCTATTACTAACTATTCTAGAATTAAAGAGCTACTATTAATGCATAATCTTCTAAAGATAAAGCTTAACAAATCTGACAATAGGCAACTTCTTTCTTTTATGAGGCTAGACAAAAAGAATAGTGATAACAAAATTACTTTCTCTATTCCGCAAAATATAGGTAAAATGAAGACAACCAAAGGTAAGCACTCAATTCAGGTAAATGATAAAATAATATTGAATGCATTAAATAAAGTTATTGATGAAATTAAAAATTGATAAATTCCCTGAATATCTAATTAATTTTACAACAGTAGATTTTGATAAGTATTTTCTCAATAAAAATACCATACTAGATATTGGTTGCGGTGAAGGTGAATTTATAGTGGACCTTGCATCTTTATACCCAAAAAGACAATTCATAGGAGTAGAAATTAAATATGGCAGAATAATTAAGTGCCTAAAGAAAGCTCATGCAAACAAACTCCATAACGTTAAATTTGCTTTATGTGATGCAACCCTATTTACTACAAAAGTTTTAAAGACCAATTCAATCAATAAAGTTTTTATTAATAATCCAGATCCATGGCCTAAAGAGAAACATCAAAAAAATAGATTGGTCAACTTAGAGCTTCTGACGGGTATATATCAAAAATTAAAGAGAAAAGGAAGCCTTATTATTAAAACTGATAGCAATGAATATTTTAGAGAAATTAAGAGAACTATTTTAAAAACGAATCTTTCGCCTGATAAATCTATAGATCCTTTAGACTCTTCAATTCCTTTAACAAAATTCCAAAAATTTTACAAAAAAGATGATAAAAAAATTTATTCTATTAAGGTCTTAAAAAAATAACTTATAAATTTTGATTGAAAATTTTAAAAGTGTGCTCTCTTAAGTCATTTATACCATCTTTATTAGAGCTATAAGTTGAAACATCAATTTCCTGAAGAAATTTAATGACGATTGTCCCTGGTTTTATATTAAAAGATCCTTTGTCTAGAATATCTCCTGCACCATCAATAATCATGGGAACAATATTAGTATCAGTTTTTCTAGCTATAAAAAAACCCCCCGTCTTAAACTCTAAGAGTCCCGGGTTCGGATTTCTAGTACCTTCAGGCGCGATAAAAACGATTCTTCCATTCTTAATTTTCTTCAACATTTTAACGACTTCTCTTCTGTCTTCAAAAGATCCGTCCCGTGCCACAAAATAGTGTCCCATAATCTTTACTGCTTGTCCGAAGACGGGAAAGTTGAGAAGTTCTTTTTTCATCATAGCTCTCCAATCGTAAGGCATAAAAGAGCTAAAACAAAAAATATCAAAAAAGCTTTTATGGTTATACATAACAATTAAAGGCTTATCTGATAAATTACTTATCCCACTTACTTTAAGCCTAATATTACAAAAAAATAATATTAACTTGCCCCATAATTTTACTGTTGATAGACAAGCGAGTCTGGGAGAGAAAAGCGAAACTAATATAGTTAAAAAACCAAAAAGAACCGTCAATAGGGCAATTATCAACCATTTTAGGATTGATATAATTTTTTTTATAAAATTAATATCCACAATTTTCCTTAATTAATTTGATAAAGATTCTTTTTTCCATAAAATACTATATAGCATCGGAGGTTTTTATGATAGTTGTTTTAAAAAGTTCATCTTCAAATGAAGAGTTAGAAAAGATTATAGCCGCAATAAAAGAATACGGGTACACCGCGGAAGTCGTTAAGGGTAAATCTAAAACCATAATAGGTGCCGTTGGTGACCAAAAAGAAAAACAGCAACACATGAATCTTTTAGGTCAGCTTCCTGGAGTTGAGGCCGTCGTCCCTATAATGCAACCTCACAAACTTGGAAGTCGAGAGTTTAGAAATGATGACTCAGAATTTAAAGTTGGTAATACAACAGTCGGTGGTAAGAACTTAACACTTATAGCCGGTCCATGTTCAATAGAATCTGAAGATCAAATATTAGAAATAGCTAAGTCTGTAAAAGAAAGCGGTGCGACAATTCTTAGAGGTGGTGCATTTAAACCAAGAACTTCACCTTATACCTTTCAAGGGATGGGCGAAGAGGGTTTAATATTGCTTAGAAAAGCTGGTGATGAATCTCAGCTGCCAATTGTTACTGAAGTTTTAGATGTTAAAGATTTAGACTTGGTTTGTAAATATGCTGATATGATACAAATAGGCGCAAGAAACTGTCAGAACTATGCGCTATTAAAAGCTGTGGGTAAGACGAAGAAACCAGTGCTTTTAAAAAGAGGAATGTCTACAACAATAAATGAATTCTTACTTTGCGCAGAGTATCTTCTTGCAGAAGGGAATATGAGTGTTGCCTTATGTGAAAGAGGTATTAGAACTTTTGAGACAGCAACTAGAAATACTTTTGATATAAATGCTATTCCGGTCTTAAAAGAAAAAACTCATCTCCCGGTAATCGGTGATCCTGCTCATGGTACAGGTTACTGGCAATATGTTTCGCCAATTGCATATGCAGCAATTGCGGCTGGAGCAGATGGGCTAGCTGTGGAAGTTCACAATAAACCAGAAATTGCTTTAAGCGACGGTGGACAATCGTTAAAACCTAAGAAATTTGCTGAGATGGTTAAAAAAGCAAGAATAATTGCTCATGCTATTGGGAAAGAAATTTAACTTTTAATTAATACTCTTCTTCCATCGAGAACACACCTATCTTCTGAAATAAGCTGTATTGCTTTTGGTAAGATTTCATGTTCTTTTTGGTGAATCTTCTGAATCAAAGATTCCTCAGTATCATTATCGTCAATTTCAACTAATCCTTGCGTTATAATAGGACCAGTATCAATTCCTTCATCAACATAATGAACAGTACATCCACTAAACTTTGCTCCATAATCTACGGCTTGTCGAGGTGCGTGTAATCCAGTAAAAGCTGGTAGCAATGAAGGATGGAGGTTTATAACTTTCTTTTCATAATGTGAAGTGAAGAATGGGGATAATATCCTCTTGAATCCTGCCAAAACGATTAATTGAACATCATACTTCTCAATACGGGAAATTATTTCAGTTTCAAAAGCTTTTCTGGAATCAAAATCTTTATGAGAAAGAAATAGCGACTCTATTGATAGCTTCCTGGCTCTTTCTAAAACATATGCATCTTTCATATTACAAAAAAGAAGTGAAACCTCAATATTTGGCATATTTGCATTTACAATTGCTTCAAAATTTGAACCATTACCAGATGAAAAAATAGCTATTTTAAATTTGTCAGACATAAGAAAAATTAACTAGGCAGCTACCTACTTTCCCAATACCAACGGGTATCAGTATCATCGGCCTCTGAGGACTTAACTTCCGGGTTCGGAATGGAACCGGGTGTACCCCCTCCAGTGTGGCCACCTAGAATCTAAAATCTTATACAAAAAAAGATTGATGTCAATATTAAAATTAATTTTTTAATCTAAATAGCTTAATACTGGGGATTTACGGAGTTTTTTTAACTTTTTTAGTGCTTTTAATTCTATTTGTCTAATTCTTTCACGAGTAACATTAAACTCTTTACCAATTTCTTCTAAAGTGAAAGCTTGATCTTCATCAATTCCAAACCTTTTCTTTATAACTTCCTTTTCTCGTTCACTCAACACCTTATGAAGTGAGTCATTAATCATATCCTTAAGCTCGTTATCTTTAAAAGAATCGTACTGGGATGGTGTTTTATCATCACCCACGGTATCCATTAAAGTTTGAGAAGATTCATCATCATTAATTGGAGAATCCAGAGCTATGGGATCTTTGGTGACCCTGAGTATTTTTTCCACCTTGCTTAAGTCATAATTTGATTGAACTGCCAATTCAGAAGAAGTAGGTTCTCTTCCAAGCTTCTGCACCAGAATCCTTGAGGCAGAGGATATTCTATTGATTTGCTCTGTCATATGAACAGGGATTCTTATTATCCTAGCTTGGTCAGCCAAGGCTCTTGTTATCGCCTGTCTAATCCACCATGTAGCATAAGTAGAGAACTTATAGCCTCTCTCATACTCAAACTTTTCTACAGCTCTAATTAACCCTATGTTGCCCTCTTGTATTAAATCTAAGAAAGGTAGCCCCTTATTCGTATATCTTCTGGCAATACTTACAACTAACCTTAGATTAGATTCAACAAGTTTCTTCTTTGATACAACATAATTAAGCTTTGATTTTTTAACATTATCTATAAAATCCTTTGGATATTCGCTTCTTTTAACAAACTCAACTAGTGACTTTAAGAAATCGGATGAGAATTCAATTTTTAACATTTCCTCTTTTAATAACTTCTTATCTTTAGTTGGCAATTTTTTCTTAGATAAAGCCTTATCTATAACATCAAATACATTAACAATTCTTCTATTGAGACTTTCACTTTTTGCACCATGGGTACCTACCTCATACATATCAAGATCATAAGATTCAGGATTAAAAGAAGTAGATAAATAATTTTCCGAAACAAACCTTAACAATATTAAATCTGACACCAAAGATTCGCATAAAAAGGTTTTAGCAATGCTTAATCTTGATGCAACATCTGTTTCTTCTGATTTTTTTAATAAGGAATGAAGTGCAATAGTATTCAAATAACTTTTAACAGGATCATCTGTAGATTCCAGCTGCTTTACAGGGGCTCTGATTTCCAGCTCTTTCCTAACCTTTTTGTCTAATTTTATTTTAGGCAGAATTTTATCTACAAAATGAGGAAGAAAATCTAAAGCTAAAGGGAGTACGTTTTTATTTAACATTTGCACTTTGTATAATATTAACTAATTAAGAAGAAAATGCCTATAAAGAACAATATTCGCTCCTAAAATAAGGCCTTTTCTTTCTCGATAAGATTTCTCAACTCATTCAACAGAAGCTTTTCTTCTTGTTCAGGTATTTCAGCATTCTTACTAAGTTTGAGATTAATGAGTCGCTTTAAATCTTTTATAGAATCAAGCTCTATTCTTTTCATACAATCTTCAATTAATTTTTTTCTTAATAGTTTATCTTCAGGAATATCATAAGGTGTAAATATTAAATCTGAAATCATACTACTTAAAGCCTCTTCGTTAATTTTTCCTATAATATTGGAAGCTTCAGCATCTGTATTATTCATCATAAGCGATAGAATCTGTTCGTGAAAATTATTGCAAAGAATAGAGGAGTACTTTTTCATTAAGGATGGGTCTCTGGAATCTGAGAACTCCACAAAGACTTTCAAAATTATATCCTCTGGACTAAGAATACGGTTTGTAGATGAAATTTCTAGATTAGAGTCAATTTTAATAAATTCCTTATTTATTATCTTTTCTATCTTTACTTTTGTAATTTGAAAAGATGAAGCAAACTTATTTATGAATTCATCTCTTTGTATAAAATCTTGGACATATTTAATCTTTCCAATAAAATTTTCTAAAACTTCGTTGATACTTAATTCTTTTTCTATATATTTATCTTTTAAATAATCCATATATTCATCCATTATAGAATGAGATTTTTTAGCTTTTTGAATAAATTCCTCTCTTCCATACTTTTCCAAATAAGAGCAAGGATCTGTGCCTTTTTCTAACCTCAAGCTAAAGATTTCAATCCCGAACTGGTACAAGGGCTCAATATTCTTAAAAGATGCGTCAATGCCCGCAGAGTCGGAATCATAGCAAAGAATAACTTTGTTGGAAATTTTCTTAATCTCATTTGCATGTTCCAGCGTCAGTGAAGTCCCCATTGTAGCAACTACATTATATAATCCACACTTGTTCATCATCAAAACATCAGTGTAACCCTCTACTATAAAAACATACTTAGGTCTCCTGCCATTTAATTTGTTAAAATTTCCTAAGCCATAAAGAATTTTACGTTTTGAAAAGATTTCAGATTCCTTAGAGTTTATATATTTTGCTTTATCATCTCCAATAGTTCTACCGGCAAAAGCTAAAACATTTCCTTGTCTATTTTTAATCGGGAATATGATTCTATTTCTAAAGAAATCATATAAACCTTCCTTGCCATCTTTCTTATTTACAAGCCCAAGGAGCAGCGCTATGTCAGCAGCATCTTTCTTTCCAGATACTAAAGATGAAATAGAATCCCAACTATCTGGTGCAAACCCTAAAGAATTCTCTTCAATATCCTCAGCTGTAAAACCTCTTCCTTTTAAGTAATTAATTGCTTTCGAATTTCTTTGATTATCTAGTAGACATCTAGAGAAAAACTGTAAAATCTTATTATTAAAATCATATAATTTTTTATTTAAACTTACATCTTCCGATGGCTTATAGTTATTTTTAGGTATCTTTATGTTAAAAAAACTTGAAATGTCTTCTAATGTCTCGGGATAAGTTAAATTCTTAAATTCTTTAATAAATTGAATTAAATTACCACCAGCTTTACAAACAAAGCAATGATATAGACCTTTATCTTCGCTAATGTGCATTGATGGGGATTTATCGTCATGAAAAGGACACAAAACTTTATATCCACTTCCAGATTTTTTACATTCTGACCAATTTTTATCTATGTATTCTTTAATTGAGGTTTTATTTAAGATGTCTTCTTTATCTGAGTATTTTTCATATGATGACATTTAATTGCTTTAATATCTTGGTTTTCTAACTTTTTTATTCATCCTTTTTTTTGCAGCGAAGAGTTTCTTCTTTTTTGTCTCACTTGGCTTTTCAAAGTATTCTTTCTTTCTTGCATCAGACAAAATGCCACCCTTTTCAACTTGCCTTTTAAACCTTCTAAGTGCATTTTCTAGATTTTCATTACTTCCTACATATATACCTGGCATAAATATCTCCAATAAATAGAAAAATCTATATTAGTACCACTTTAATGTCAAGAAATTAATTAGGAAAGAATCTTTAGTGCCTTTTTGATAATTTCGTTTTTATTTATCTTAAAATATTTATACAAATCAGCTTTAGGTGCACTAGCACCAAAAGTTTCGATTGAAACTACATTCGTAAAATCATCATAAAAGCTTTTCCAGCCCAAAGAAAGTCCTGCTTCGATAGATAAGATTGGAGAATTACCTAGAAACTTGGATTTAATTTTGGCAGACTGGCTAAAGAATCTTTTTGAGCAACTAATCGATAAAACAGTCGCTTTTACCCCCCTCTTCTTCAATCCTTCAGCTGCATCATAAGCAATTTCAACCTCAGACCCAGATGAAACAAGAACTATATCTTGATTTTTGGAAGATCCATACACTACTTGAGCACCAATATTTAATAATTCTTGATTTAACTTTTGTGGAAACTTAGTTAGAAATTTTAAGTCCTGACGACTCAAGGCAATTAATGAAGGATTATTTGAGCGAATTGCATCAGCCCATGCATGAAAAGTTTCATTGATATCACAAGGTCTATAAACATTAAGATTTGGAATTGCTCTTAAGCTTGCTAAATGTTCAACAGGCTGATGAGTAGGACCATCTTCACCTAATCCTATAGAATCATGAGTCATAACATATATGACTTTTATTCCCATCATTGCAGATAGTCTAATTGATGGCCTACAGTAATCTGAAAAAACAAGGAAAGTTCCGCCATAGGGAATAACACCTTTATGTAACGATAATCCATTCATAATCGAGGCCATTCCATGTTCTCTAATTCCATAATGTATGTAATCTCCAGAGTAATTCTTCGAACTAATATTAGACATTGACTTAACTCTGGTATTATTTGATGGGGTTAAGTCTGCAGAGCCCCCAATCAGTTCGGGAATGTAATCTTTAAAAATTTCAATAACCTTTTCACTAGATTTTCTTGTGGAAATCTTCTGAATATCAAAATTCTTATCTCTAAACTTTCTATACAACTTTTCTAAGAAAGCGTTAGAGAAACTTCCCATCAAGCTTTTATTAAAATCTTTCCTTAAATTACTATTCTTTAAATGTAATTCCCAACTTAATCTTTTCTTTTTTGATCTAACACCAGCCTTACGCCATACTTTTAAAATTGAGTTCGGTATCTCAAAGGGTTTATAGCTCCAATTTAAATTTTTTCTGGTCATGAGGACTTCTTCTTTACCAAGTGCAGCTCCATGACTTTTCTCAGAACCTTCCTTATTTGGTGAGCCGAACCCTATCTTGGTAGAACAAGCTATCATTGTTGGCTTATTTGATTTCTGTGCTTTCTCAATTGATTTCCTTATTTTAGATGGATTGTGACCATCCACATTAATATAATTCCAATTATAAGATTTAATTCTGCTTTTGGTATCATCAGAGGTTGAAAGATTAGTAGGACCATCAATTGAAATATTATTATCGTCAAAGAAAACTATCAGTTTGTTTAATTTTAAGTGTCCAGCCAAACTCAGAACTTCATGGCTAAGTCCTTCCATCAGGCAACCATCCCCAACAAAAGCATAAGTAAAATGATTAATAATCTTATCTCCAAATTTGCTATTTTGTATTCTCTCGGCGAGAGCCATCCCTACAGCATTACCTAAGCCTTGAGCAAGGGGTCCGGTTGTTGTTTCAATTCCCAAAGTATGCTTATATTCTGGGTGACCTGGAGCCTTTGATCCTAATTTTCTGAAATTTTTTATTTCCTTTAATGATGGCTCAGCGAATCCTAAAAGATATTGCAAAGAGTATAAAAGCATCGACCCATGACCATTGGACAATACGAACCTGTCTCTATCGGGCCAATTAGGCTTAGTTGCATCAAACTTCAAATACTCATTAAATAGCACAGTAGCAACATCAGCCATTCCCATAGGCATACCAGGGTGTCCTGAGTTTGCTTCTTCTACGGCATCTATAGATAAAAATCTAAGAGAATTGGGAATTCTTAAGTCCATAATTTAAAATACATTATCTTAATACAAGATGAATTCAAATTTTTTTTATATCTTTTGTTGAAAAAAATTTCTGCTGATATAGAATTCAAATACTTAAAAAAATGGCTAAAATAACATATTTAAAAGGTAGACAAATTCTTGATTCTCGCGGTACTCCTACTGTAGAAGTTGATATGTCAGTTGATAATGGGCAAATTTGTCGAGGCTCTGTGCCCTCAGGTGCTTCAACCGGGTCACATGAAGCAGTAGAACTTAGAGATGGTAACCTCAAGGAGTTCAACGGAAAGGGTGTTAAGAATGCAGTTGAGAATATTAACTCTTTAATAAAATCTAGCGTTATCAATGCTAGCTTTGAGTCTATAAGTGAATTCGACAATTTCTTATTGGACTTAGATGGAACTCAAAATAAATCAAAATTAGGAGCAAATGCAATACTAGCTTGCTCGATTACTTTTTTAAAATGTTTAGCCAAAAATAATAACCAAGAAGTTTATGAGTACTTAGGTCAAGACAAAGATCTTAGTTTGCCTACACCATTAATGAATATAGTAAACGGGGGAGCTCATGCTAATAATGGACTAGATATTCAGGAATTTATGATAGTACCTGCAGGTTTCTCTACTTTTTCTGACTCTCTGAGAGCTGGGGTTGAGATATTCCAAGAGCTCAAAAAAATATTAAACAAAGAAGGTTATTCAACCGCAGTTGGTGACGAAGGTGGCTTTGCACCAAACCTAAATTCAAACGAAGAAGCACTAAATTATATATCCGAAGCTGTTTCCAACTCTGGATATAAGCTTGGAGAAGAAATCTTTTTTGCATTAGATGTCGCGGCTACTGAAATATATGAAAATAAAAAGTATAGAATTGATAAAAAACTTTTATCCATCGAAGAAATTTCTCAATATTATCAAGAATTAATAAATAAATTTCCAATTATTTCAATCGAAGATCCTCTAGATGAAGATGATTGGGAAGGATGGAGAATGCTAACTAAATTGGTAGGAGAAAAAGTCCAACTTGTTGGTGATGATCTTTTTGTAACTAATAATTCACGACTACAAACGGGAATAGACAAAAAAGCTGCCAACAGTATCCTGGTTAAGATAAACCAGATTGGGTCTATTTCTGAGACTATTCAGGCAATCGAGTTAGCAAAAAAGAATAATTATTCTTATATAATTTCTCATAGGTCGGGTGAAACCGAAGATTCGATTATCTCAGATATAGCCGTAGCTACTAATGCTGGACAAATAAAAACTGGTTCGTGTTCCAGGACAGATAGAACAGCAAAATACAACCAGCTTCTTAGAATTGAGGATTTCCTAGGTGCTGATGCAAAATTTTCTAAATTAAAGACTTTTAATAGTTCTTTCTAATTAGGTATTATAATATCTTCATATGAGACCAAAGACACTTTTTGATAAGATTTGGAACAAACATATAGTTCATGAAGAGGAAGGTAAGCCAACTCTTCTTTATATTGACCTACATTTAGTGCACGAAGTCACTTCTCCTCAAGCATTCGAAGGTCTCAGAGAAGCGGGAAGGAGAATTAGAAGAACTGATAAAACTTTTGCAACTATGGATCATAATGTGCCTACTATTGACAGGCACAATATTAAAGATCCAATTTCTCTTCAGCAAATTGAAACACTAGCATCAAACTGTAAAGAGTTTGAAGTTGAGCTTTTTGATCTAGCAAGTCCCTATCAGGGAATAGTTCACGTTATAGGTCCAGAACAAGGATTAACAAGACCTGGGAGCACAATAGTATGTGGAGATAGTCATACATCAACCCATGGAGCTTTTGGTGCACTTGCTTTTGGAATTGGAACAAGTGAGGTTGAACATGTTATGTCAACCCAATGCTTATGGCAAAACAAACCTAAAACTTTTGAAGTTCGAGTTGATGGTAAGAGGCCAAAAGGTGTGACTGCAAAAGATATTATTCTTAGTATAATTGGTGAAATTGGAACTGCAGGTGCTACAGGATATGTAATCGAGTATACAGGTGAAGCAATTAGAAGCCTTTCAATGGAACAAAGGATGACAATATGTAATATGTCAATCGAAGCTGGTGCCAGAGCTGGAATGATTAGTCCTGATAAAACAACAATAGATTATTTAAGAGACAAGCCTAGAATTAAATTAGAAGAGAATTTAGACACTCTTATGAAAGAATGGTTAGAGCTTGCATCAGAAGAAGGTGCTTCTTTTGATAAAACACTAATTCTTGATGCCTCTAAAATAGCTCCTCAAGTGAGCTGGGGGACTAGCCCTGGGATGGTGACCGGGGTTAACAATAAAGTACCAAATCCAAAGAATATAGAAGACCCTGTAAAAAGAAAATCGATCGAGGATGCTCTTAATTATATGGGACTAGAGGCTGATACATCTATCGAGGATATAAAAATTGATACAGTGTTTATAGGTTCGTGTACAAACGGAAGAATAGAGGACTTAATAGCTGCAAGTAAAATCATAGAAGGTAACAAGGTATCTGCAAGTGTTAAAGCAATTGTTGTACCTGGCTCACAAGTTGTTAAGTATCAAGCTGAAAAGCTTGGTATAGATAAGATATTTAAAGATGCTGGATTTGAATGGAGAGAATCAGGGTGCAGTATGTGCTTGGCAATGAACCCTGACAAGCTGTCACCTGGTGAAAGAGCTGCTAGTACTTCGAATAGGAATTTTGAAGGAAGACAAGGGAAAGGTGGAAGAACACACTTGGTAAGTCCAACTATGGCAGCTGCTGCTGCAATAAAAGGAAGATTCACCGATGTAAGATTATATGATATAGATCTAGGTGAGTATTAGTATATGGAAAAGTTTAAAACAGTTATAAGCCGTCCTGCTCCACTTGATTCGTCAAATGTAGACACTGATCAGATAATACCAAAACAATTCTTAAAAAGAATAGAAAGGACTGGGTTTGGAGAATTTCTATTTTTTGACTGGCGCTTCAATGATGATGGAACAGTAAATAGTAAATTTATTTTAAATGAGACAAGATTCAAAGATTCAGAGATTTTACTTTCTCAGGAGAATTTTGGCTGTGGCAGCTCCAGAGAGCATGCCCCGTGGGCATTACGAGATTATGGATTCAAAGTTATAATTTCAACATCCTTTGCAGACATCCTATTCAATAATTGTTTTAAAAATTGCATACTTCCAGTAATTGTTGATGAAGAAATGTTGGATTATTTTTTCAATTCGACGTTAAATTTTGAAGATTATGAATTAAGAGTTGACCTTGAAAACATGGTCTTAAGTGATAATAAGAAATTCTCTCATAATTTAGATATTGATCCATATAGAAGAAAGTGCCTTTTGGAGGGCCTAGATGATATTGCGCTTACCCTTGTCCATGAAAAAAAAATCACTATATACGAAAATGAACTGTCGGAATAGTATTTCAATTGTTAGATTTTGAATACTCTAAGTGTTAATTAATAAGTTATTTAGTATAAAATAAAGTTATATGTCTTTTGTTTATTTATTTATTGGTTATCTGAATGGTTAAAATTAATCTTAATCAGAAATTAACTCAAAAACCTAAAGGCTATCTCAGTCTTGAATCAAAATTTTTTATAAAACTTATAAAGCTTAATATTAATGAAATCAATGAGCTATTAGAAAAAGAGTTAAATGAGAACCCATGCTTAGAAGAAATAACTGATAGAGAGGTAGCTTATGGAAAGAAAATAGATCAAGTTGATCATGATATAGATAACGAAAAAACTATGAAGTACGATGAAGACAATATAGCTAGTTATCTATTTAAACAAATTAAACATCTAAATATAAAGAAAAAAGATAGAAAAATACTTGCATGTTTAGTATATCTTCTAAATGAAAAGGGCTTTTTAATATACACAAACGATGAGATTAAAAAAATACTTTTTGAACAAGAAGGAATAACTGTTAGCGAAACTAATATTGAAGAACTGATAATACAGTCTCAAAGTCTTTTGGACCCCCCTGGAATACTAGCTAGAACAATTACAGAGTCGTTAAAAATTCAGTTAAAACTTTCAAATAATAAGTATTCTAGTTTGTGTTACGAAATTTTAGATAGGCATACACATAACATCGCGGCTAAGAATTTTAAGGAGATTGCTAATTCCTTAAATTCATCTATAGCTCGAATTAAAAAATGTATAAAAGAAATATCAGAGTTAAATATTAACCCTGCGAACATATTCTATTCAAGTAATAGTGCAATTAGAAACTCTGAGCCAGAAGCTTATGTATATTATCAGAATAATAGTTTAATTGTTCAGTCAAATAAATATATTAAAAAACTTAAGGTTTCAAAATATTACAAGAAAATGCTAAAACCTGGTGGTGGTGTTGACAATGAAGTTAAACAATATCTAAAGGAGAAGATTGAGAATGGTTCACTCTTAATAAAGACAATAGAAGAAAGAGAGAGCATGTATCAAGATGTATTCAATTTATTAGTTAAGATTCAAAAAGATTTTATACTTAAGGGAGAAAGATATCTTAAACCATTAAAATTGTCTGATATAGCTTCACAACTAGATATTCATGAGTCTACTGTTAGTAGAATAACCAGTAACAAATATATCAGTACTCCACGTGGATTAATAAACATGAAAACTCTTTTTGACAATAGGGCCAACGCTGAATCAAACGAATCATCCACTGCAGTTCAAGATATTATAAAAGACATGATAAACAATGAAGTGAAGAATTCACCTTTAACCGACGAAGAGATAAGAACGTCCTTGGAGAAGATAGGTGTAAATATAGCGAGAAGAACTATTGCAAAATACAGAAATATACTTAAAATACCTTCATCTAATAAGAGGGCCAGTAAATGAAATTAAGTGAACTACTTGACTCCCAATTAATCTTTACTGAACTGGAGTCTCTAGAGAAAGAACGTTTTTTGAGAAAAATTATATCAAGAATATCAGATGTCCAAAGTAGTATAAAAGAATCAACTGTCATAGACTTAATACTTAAGAGAGAAAAACTTTGTAGTACTGCACTGGATAACTTCATAGCTATACCTCATGCAAAAATACCTGGTATAGATAAAACATACATAAGTTTGTGTATATCTAATAATGGAATAGATTTTGGCTCAATTGATGGATTGAAGACTAAAATATTGATACTAATTTTACATCCTGAGGAAATCGGAAATCGTCATTTAGAGATACTAAAGTCAGTATCAAGCTTATTTACAAAAAAGAATGTAATCAATCAGATGCTAAATATTAAAAATCCTGAAGATATAATTAATTTTATTAAAGCTAATGAATAATGATTTTTTAAGTAAGCATGGCGTTCTGGTAAATCTTTTAAATAAGGGTGTGCTAATAATTGGTAGAAGCGGTGTCGGTAAAAGCGAATGTGCTATAGAGCTTCTAAATAAAGGAGCTTTTCTAGTTGCGGATGATGTAGTTTTAATTAAGGAAGCTAATAAGAAACTTATTGGTTATCCCCCGGAAACTATTAAAGACTTAATAGAAATCAGAGGAATTGGAATTATTAATGTTAAAGAAATTTTTGGAGAAGAGGCAATGATTAATAGTTCTAAAATTGACTTGATGATTGAACTTGTTGATTTTAAAGATAGTCACAATTATGAAAGACTTGGATATGATACAAGCTATACCAACATATTAGATATTAAAATCCCCCATATGAAGATACCTGTTAGTCCAGGTAGAAATCTATCGACTCTTATTGAAATTGCCGTAAAAAAAACTATATTAGAAAGTTAACTTTGTAAAAAATAATTAATATATTAAAATTAACTTATGTTTAATATATTAATTATCACCCATGGTGAGCTATGCGAAGAGCTAAAAGCATCCTTGGAGTTTGTTATGGGTGAAAAAATACTAAGGAATATTTATACGATAACTATAGATAAAGAGTCAAGAGATTTTGACACTTATGCAAATAGAATATCAAATTTCATAATAGATGATCAGAAAACTATAATATTTACGGACATGTTTGGAGGTACACCTTCGAATATTAGTCTAAGTTTCTTCAAGAAAGACTCCGTGGAAATTATATCGGGAGTCAACCTTCCGATGCTTATAAAAGCTTCTACATTAGAAAAGTATGAATCTTTTGAAGAAGCAGTTAAAATAATAAGTAATTCAGGTAAAGAAAATATTATTGTAGCAGGAGATTTGAATATTTAAGTTATGTCAGAACTAGATCACCAGAAAGTTTTAGATGAATGGTCAAAGATATTCCTTGTTAATGATTATGAAGATTGGACCGTGGAAGTCTCACCAGAAATTAAAGAGGACTTTGTAACTATTGCTTTGTTTTTAGACTATAAAACTGCCAAATCCTCCGGAGAGGAAAAAGAAGTTTATGAAGGTATAAAAAAAGCTTCTTTGATAATATTAGACTTTCTAGAAGTTCAAATTGTTGACAACCCAGAAGAGAAGAAAATTCAGCTAGTTAGAAAAGAATCATCAAGAGTTAGAGATGAAAAGCTAGCCAAAGAAATTTGGGGATGAGAACTGTTTTTTCAAAATTTAAAGGCTTCATCATTGATTTAGATGGTGTGATATATCTAGATAAAAAACTTATACCATTTGCTAAGTCATTCATTGCTTATCTGAATAAAGAAAATAAACGATATGTTTTCTTAACAAATGACTCTTCAGTCTCCCCCGTTGAATACTCAAAAATATTGTCAAAGCTTGGAATCAGCTGTAATAAAAACCAAGTCATAACTCCTATCTCTAACTTTATCGAAATCATTAAAAAAGACTCTACTAAAAAAGAAAAAATTATGATTTTTTCAAGTAAAAAACTTAAAAACTATATAAAAAACCAAGGTATTGAAATTATTGAAGATTTATCAAAATTTAAAGAATCTAAAAATATTCTTGTTTCAGGAAATATTAATTTTAACTATAAGGATTTAATGTATGCGTCACTATGTATTCAAAATGGTGCCAATCTTTATGCTACTAGCATTGATAATAGTTATCCCACGGAACTAGGCAATGTACCAGCGACTGGAGCTATCGTGGCTGCAATCACCAAGACCTACTCAACTCCCGTAACCAATCTCGGGAAGCCTTCTAAGAAAATATTCAAGTTAGCCAAAGAAAGATTGGGCCTGAATAAATCTGAAATTCTTACAATTGGAGACAATATTAAAACTGATATTGCAGGATCTAATTCCTCTGGAATAAATAGTGCCCTTGTACTTACAGGAAAAACATCAAGATTGATTGCCAATAAATCGGCAATAAAGCCAACTTACATTGTAAGTAATCTTAAGCTTTAGTTCCCTGAACTAAACAAACCATCTTGCCTGAATGTTTATTTTCATACATCAACTGATGAGCCTTAGGAATTTCCTCGTAATTGAAAACTTCTGAAACAACAGGGTTAATTAATCCCTGATGGACCAGCTCATTAGCCCTAATGCATTCCAAAGCATTTGCAAAATGAGAACCTAAAATTTGTTTTTGCAGCATCCATAGATATCTTACATCAAAAGTGCAATCATATCCCGAGGTACCCGCACATATTACTATTCTTCCAAACTTGTCACATACAAAGACACTGGCAGGAAAAGTTGTCTCTCCTGGATGTTCAAAAATTACATTTGGACTTTTCCTTTCACCAAGAATTTCCCAAATTTTCTTACCAAAGTTCTTCATTTCTTTAAATCTCGAGGCAATTTCCTCAGGAGTCTCATTCTTCTTGTAAGCTAAATTAGGAAAATCTTTCCTATTAATAACACCCACTGCGCCTAAATCTTCACACATTTTAAATTTGTCTTGAGATGAGACAACAGCTACTGCCTTGGCACCAAGCATCTTGCATATCTGAAGAGCAAAAACTCCTAATCCACCTGCCGCACCCCAAACTAGAACTACTTCACCTGGCTGAATATTAGCCTTGGTAACAAGCATTCTGTAGGCCGTAAAATAACATAGCGCATACGAAGCAGCTTCTTCCCAATTTAAATGTTTGGGCTTTTTTAAAATTTGTTGTGCTTGGACCTTTGTAAACTGAGCAAAACAACCATTTGGAGTCTCATATCCCCATATTTGAGCACCCTTACTAACCATAGGGTCATAACTAATAAAATCTGCATTAGATTGGGTCATATTTGAATGTGGCTCTTCATTCTCCACTCCACAATGAATTATAACCTCATCACCTTTTTTCCAACTTTTAACATTAGAACCCACGTCCCAAACAATTCCCGAACAATCACTACCAGCTATGTGAAGATCTTGCTTATGAACATCTAGAACAGATATAGGCTCTCCCAAACCTGCCCATACTCCGTTGAAATTAATTCCAGTTGCTACGACTAGGACTAAGACGTCATTAGGTCCACATTCTGGGACAGGTAGCTCCTCTTCTTGGAAAGATTTCAATGGCTCACCATGTCTATCCTTTCTAATCACCCAAGCTTTCATTTTCTTTGGTTTAAAATTTAAATCCTCTGGTATAACTCCTATTGGTAATGGATCTGAATAACTCATAAAAATACTCCCTATTTAAAATTAAGACTCATAGCTTCTTTAATAAGCTCAAGATTCTTCTTTGTTACTTCCCTAGCTCTTTTAGAACCTTCAATGATTATATCTAAAATTTCACTTTTATTCCTCAAAATTTCACTTCTTTTTTGTCTAATTGGATCTAAAAAACTATTTATGTTTTTTACCAGAGAATCCTTAACCTCAACATCACCTATCTTTCCTTTTGAATACCTATCTTTAAAATCATCTAACTCTGCTGAGTTCTGATTGAAAATATCATGATAGATAAAAACTGGGTTTCCTTCTACTTTTCCAGGAATATCAGCGCTTGTCCTATTAGGATCAGTAAACATCTTCATCACTTTCTTTTTGACTACACTTTCTGTATCGGATAGGTATATAGAATTGTTTAGCGACTTACTCATCTTACCTTGACCATCAGTACCTACAAGTCTAGAGACTTCACTAATCATTGGGTCGGGTTCTACTAAAAGATTTTTATAAGTTGAATTGAACCTTCTGGCAATTTCCCTTGTAAGTTCGACATGACTCAGTTGATCTTCTCCTACCGGAACAACGGAAGCATTAAACGCCAAAATATCCGAGGACATTAGCACAGGATAGGAAAGCAAGCCTAAGGAATAATTGTCATTTAAATTCATGGCCGTTATCTTTTCCTTAAGAGTTGGAATTCGTTGAATCCTAGGAACAGAACATAGCATTGATAAAAGTACTGTTAGCTCAGAAATTTCAGGTATTTTTGATTGCAAGTAAAAACATGACTTATGGGGATCAAGCCCAACGGACATCCAATCAATTACAAGTTCGATAATATTATCTTTTAAATCAGCGACTTTATCCTGATGCGTTGTTAACATGTGTAGGTCAGCGATTAAAAAATAACAATCAAATGAATCTTGAAGCTCAACTCTATTTTTAAGAGTCCCAACATAGTGTCCAAGATGAAGATTGCCGGTAGGCCTATCACCGGTGACTAAAATTTTCTTTTTGTTTTTATCGCTCATAAATTTATAATTAAATAGAATATCTTAGGTTTAATAATAAGAAAATAAATAATGAAAAAAATATCTATACAACAACTTGCACCTCTTCTAACTTCAAATAGGAAGAAAAGAATAGATAAAGTCTTATCTAATAGAACTAAGGGAATTTGCGTCCTTTTAGAAAATATCTATCAAGGTCATAATATTAGTGCTGTTTTACGTACTTGTGATAATTTAGGTATTCAAAATATCTATATAATTCAAGATTCAAATGAAGTAACGCTCTCCAAAGGTATCTCCTTAGGGTCGGAGAAGTGGGTAACGATGGAGATAAAAAGAAAAAATATCCCCAAAAAAGACTATATTAAATCTCTAAAGAATCTAGGTTTTAAAATTATATCTACTGTCCCCCCATCAAAAAATAAATCTATTTCCTTAGAAAAGTTTAAAATCGAAAAAAAAATGATTATTGCATTTGGTAACGAAGAGAAGGGTCTTAGTAGAGAGATATTAGAAGAATCTGATTCGTTGTTAAGCATTTCAATGGATGGGTTCAATGAGAGCTATAATATTTCTGTTTCTTGTGCGATTGTAATGAATCAACTTATTTCAGAAGCAAAAAGAAATAAAAAATTAACTTATCTAAGCAATAGTGAAAAAACAAAACTAAAATTTGACTGGTATGTAAAGTCTCTAAAGAACTCATCAAAAGTTATCAAAAATTTAGGTAAATCAAAATAGTCGCGCCTGGAAGGACTCGAACCCTCGACCTCCAGAGCCGTAATCTGGCACTCTAATCCAACTGAGCTACAGGCGCATATTAGCCCGGAGAGAGGGGGATTCGAACCCCCGGTACGGATTTACTCCGTACGGCTGATTAGCAATCAGCTGGTTTAAACCACTCACCCACCTCTCCATACGCTACTATTATGGCTGATGAATTGATAAAAATAAATCTGTAAAATTTTTTACTGGTGTAAAAGAAGCACCAGGTATCTCAACAAAAGTTGTATGCCAATAATGCATCGAACCATTCCACAAACCAGGGCATTCAATAAATGAAGAGCTCTTACCAAGTATATCTTTATTAACTTTCATCTTAAGTGAATATTCTGAAAATTGTTTCAAGTCAAATTTCTTTCCAGTGAAGTCTTTAATGCAGCAAATCATTTCAACAGGGTTAAAGTAAGACCCCTCTTCCCATAATCTAATTTGATTTTCATCTTTTAAATCTACTTGTGATTCTTCGACAATTTGAACTGATTCTGCCTTTCCATCGTTTACCCAAAACGGCTTCCCACCCTTAGAATTTTCATCTTTAACAACTCCACACACTCTTATTGGCTTATTTAGCATCTCAATAATTAAATCAACTTTCTGCTCTACACTTTTATCTTTTAAATGATTCGGCATATATGTTTCAAACTGAGCAATTAAAGACTCTAAAAGGTTGTACTTTCGTTCGCTAAAAGTCTGAAGAAGCATGTCAAATCTCCTTTTATTTGAGTATGCAATATTAAACAAAGACTTAGAGACTTCATACCTTAGTGTCCTTGTTTTAGGAGATATGTTATCAATATTATTGATAAATATAAAATCTGAATCAATCTCACCTAAATTTTCTAACAAGGCTCCATGTCCAGATGGGTGGGTATATACTTCTCCATTAGGATGTCGTAATATTTCCCCTTTATCATCTACACAAAGACTGTTTGTTGATTTCTTTTGAGTAGTAATCTCAAACATTAAATCAGGGTTATAATCTGCTAAAAAAGAAGAGTGCTTAACTTTATCTTGAACTTCAGCAACATATTTCTCTTGGATTGAAAAGATTAACGGTGAATTAGTAATGTCATCCATAGAATTAACTAGAAATTGCTCTATAGGAGATATGGGAACACTATTGATTTGATGGAGATCAATTATAGCCTTGGGTTTACTAGAAAGATTAAGCTTATTTTCCGATGTCAGTACATCATTAAAAAGTTTGGAGTCTTTACCTGAAATAATATTCTTCAAATCAATTTTTTTTTCAGAGCAAAAACTTTCAATCTGGTTAAAGAAAGGGAGTAAATGTACCTTTTTAAAAAACTTATCTTCAAATAAATCAAAATTAAACATTCTTGTGGCCGAACCAGAGGCAGGAATAAACCTACTAATAAAAATACCCGGCATCGGTGGACTACTTTCAATGTTAATTTTTTGGACATCTTCAGGAGGAAGAATCCCATCATTCTTATCACATGGTCTAATTAAAAGTAGTTTTTTCAGTTTTGAATCATCTTTTAACAAACTAAGCTGTTCACTTGAGTCCTGCTTGTTAATACCGAGCGATAAAAGAAATTCTAAATCATTATTATTTAACATTACAAAAACTTTTTCCGGGGTCGACGGGATTCGAACCCGCGACCTCTGCCGTGACAGGGCAGCGTTCTAACCAGCTGAACTACGACCCCCGAAATATGGGCGCTACAGGATTTGAACCTGTGACATCTTCCTTGTAAGGGAAGCGCTCTCCCGCTGAGCTAAGCGCCCCGAATAGATTTTTATACTATATGCAGACAAGTAAATGTCAAGATAGATTCAAAGGCTTCTCTGCTTCTGAAACATCAACACCTAAAGGCATATCTGACAAAACCGCATCTTTTAGTATTGCCTCATCAGATATAATTGCATGAGGAATGACAT
>Ga0209630_10000247_pt1 | contig 63508 bp, 60 predicted proteins | sample COG_01_FD_184745 | JGI IMG/M metagenome (GOLD analysis project Ga0209630, IMG submission 184745) | Pelagic Microbial community sample from North Sea - COGITO 998_met_01 (SPAdes) (version 2) | ecosystem: Environmental > Aquatic > Marine > Neritic zone/Coastal water | place: Helgoland, sampling...
CAATGGTACAGCAGGGAATGCGGGTGCTTATGTTGAGTTTGTGGTCACAAATGCTACTCCAAGATTGTATTATTACTGTGCGAATCACAGCGGCATGGGTGGAAAAGTCAGTGTCGGTAAGGAAATGTTTGTTGAACGTATCACTTCAGATACTTGGATTACAGGGCCCATTCAAACTACCACATTAAATTTGGGCACTGGTGGTAGTATTAATGCGGCACTTGGTACTATGGATTTTTCAAATTCTACTGTTATATTTAGTGGTGCAAGTATTACTGGACTTTCAAATTCTGATGTTGGTTTAGCAAATATCGCAGATAACGCACAGGGTGTAGTTGTTAATGGTAAGGTTGCTGCCGGTAGTTTAGATATAGGTACTAGTGGTTCTATCAACGCACAACTTGCAACATTGGACTTTAGAGATACTCTGGTAAATTTTAGTGGTGCAACTGTCAGTGGACTTGATGATACTATTCAAGATGAAGTAGATTTTCATCTGAATAAAAATAATTCGAGTGGTGCAACTATTATATCTGACGGAGAAATACTAAGTTGGAATGCTACAGGTGGATTACAAGGTACAGGTGATTATGAGTGGATTAATCTTGGTAATGAAATTAATTCATATTTGTCAGGAACAGGTTACGCCACAACCTCATATGTTGCAGCACAGATTGCAAGTGTTTCTTCAGATTTGGATGATGAGGTATATGACAGAGAACAGGCAGATTTAAATTTACAAAGTCAAATAGATTCACTGACAACAAATATTGGTACTTTAGTTCTTGACGATCTTAGTGATGTAGATACGACTACAACTGCACCAACTAATGGACAAACTCTCATATTCAATGGTACAACTTTTGTGCCAGGCACTATTTCGGGTTATACAAGTACAGATTTTGATACAGACTTTGCAACGAAATCCACAACTGACCTTTCTGAAGGAACAAATCTTTACTACACAGATACTAGAGTTCAATCATATTTAACCGCACAAGGAATTGCTGCAGAAACACTGACTTCACTTGGAATTGCAGGAAATGTTCTGACATATACAGATGAAGATGGTAATACAACAAATATTGATTTATCTCTCTACTTGGATGATACAAATCTTGCAAGATTGGTAAGTGGTACATTAAATGGGACTACTGGTATTGCAACGTTCACTAGAGATGATGCAACAACATTTAATATCGATTTTAGTCCTCTATTTGATGATACAAATCTGTCAAGAATTAATAGTGCAACATTTACAAATGGAACATTAACTCTTACTAGAGATGATGCATCTACCGCCGCAACTGTAAGTCTGGATGGAAGATATCTTCAAGATTTATCTGGTCTAACTACAGATGATCTTACTGAGGGTTCTACAAACCTTTATTATACACAGTCAAGATTTGATTCTGCATTCGCCACAAAATCTACTACAGACCTTACTGAAGGTACAAATCTTTACTATACGGATGCTAGATTTGATGCAAGACTTGCAACAAAATCTACTACTGACATTTCTGAGGGAACAAACCTTTATTATACAGACGCCAGAGTTGACGCAAGAATTACTGCATCTAATCCATATGATTCTTCTGATTTTGATACGGACTTTGCAACAAAATCCACAACTGATCTTTCCGAAGGAACAAATCTTTACTATACAGATGCTAGAGTTAGAACTCACATCCAAGGTACCGACCTTGATATGGGTTCTAATAAAATTTTATTTTCCAATGTTTATGCAAATATCGGCGACTTACCTTCCGCTTCTTCTTATCATGGTATGTTTGCTCATGTCCATGGTACTGGAAAGGCATATTATGCTCATGCTGGAAACTGGATAGAACTTGCAAATCAATCTGAACTACCAACTAGTACTGATGATGTTTCAGAAGGTTCTACAAACCTATACTATACGGATGCTAGAGTCGATTCAAACTTTGCAACTAAAACTACAACCGATTTAACTGAAGGAACAAACCTTTACTATACAGATGCTAGAGTTGATGCAAGAATCGCAGCGGCAAATATTGTTTCTGGTTCTAGTATCGATGACCTTTCTGATGTAGATACTTCAACCACAACACCAACGGATGGGCAGGCACTCGTTTGGGATAATACAAATAGTAAGTGGGTGCCTGGCGCATCCGCTGGTTCTTCTATTGATGTTTCTGACATTGCACCCTCAAGTCCATCAGATGGAGACTTGTGGTTTGATTCTTCAGAATTAAAAACTTACATTTATTATAACGATGGAACTTCTTCTCAGTGGGTAGAAGCTGCAGGAAATGTTGCATCTAATGTACATCTTTCAGATGCAGCTCCAAGTTCTCCATCTGAGGGCGACTTGTGGTTTAATAGTAGTAATCTTAGACTTTATGTTTACTATAATGATGGAAATTCTTCCCAGTGGATTGAAGCTTCTGGTTCTGTAAATTCTACATCTACTAATTCATATGATTCTTCTGATTTTGATACGGACTTTGCAACAAAATCCACAACTGATCTTTCCGAAGGAACAAATCTTTACTACACAGATACTAGAGTTCAATCATATTTAACCGCACAAGGAATTGCTGCAGAACCACAATGGCAAGAACAATCTGCAGCGTATACTGCAAGTGCTGGTGATAAACTGTTTGTTGACTGTAGTTCTAGTGCGGTTACTGTCACACTTCCTTTGTCGCCAACACAAGGAGATGAAATTAGAATAATTGATGCAACAGGTAATGCATCTATAAATAATATAACTATAAATAGGAATGGAAGCAATATTCAAGGTACTGCAGATAATCTAATAATAGAAACGGATAGAGCCGCATTTGGGTTGGTTTATTATAACACAACTCAAGGTTGGTTACTAATGGAGAGATAATAAATGGCTGTAAATTTTCCAGATAGTCCCTCAAATGGTGACAACTTTACCGCAAATGGAATTGTATATATTTACAATTCTACAAAAGGTGTGTGGGCAAAACAATCTACAACCGCACCACCAGTTGTTAATGGGCATGTTTTACCAAATGCAAATGAAGTTTATGATTTGGGAAGTTCAACACAAAGATTTCGTGATATTTATTTGAGTGGCAACACTATCTATTTGGGCGATACTGCCTTGTCTGTGGATGAAAGTGGAGTTTTAGGGTTGCCGGCTGGAACTGTTATTGACGGCACGACAATTCCAAGTGCAGTAGAAGAATTATCTGACATCGATGTAACAATATCAGATGAAATATTTACATTAAATGTAGATGCACCAGATGCAGGCGGTGGTATGAATTGGAAGTGGACTTGGGAAGCGGGATCGGTTGCATATAGTAGACTTAAGATAATTAATTTAATTCAATCAAATGTTCCAATGTATAATCAGGGAACTTATACATTAAATAATTTTGCAGCGCACGAACTTCATGGTACGATGACCCAAACTCATAAAATTTATCTTAAGTGGATTGAAGGCGCCGGTATTGAAAATTTAGTTTCGTGGGCAGTAAACACAGACAGTGTTACAGGAGTTACCAATCCAAATATCAATGGTGGTAGTCCAACAGAGGTACAAAGACTTGTTATAAATGTTCCATCTACGATCACCCTACCAACTTTAAATACACCAAATGTATCATATGATGTATCTTTTGTATCAACAGGGGCATATACATTCATGGGTTCTGCACACGGAGATAATCCAGATATTGGCCCATTCTATCGTGGTGGTACATATACTTTTAATTTAGACGCATCACTTTCTGGACATCCATTTTATTTAACCACAGACGATGGTACTAATTATTCTGCAGGAAATTATGTCGATGAATACACTTCTGGCGTAACAGGTTCGAGAAATGAAAGTGGAACTTTGGTATTTACCGTTCCAAATGATGCACCAGATACATTATATTATCAGTGTGGTAATCATAATCCTATGAGGGGTATGATTACAATTAAAGACTTGGCAGTAGAAACAAATGTAGATGGTAATTATGTTTTATATTTCCAACACGATCAAGACGGACACACAACTCCAGTTGAAATACGACCTAAAAGAACTCTTGCAGATGTCGATAATGTTTGTTTGGTTTATGATGGAACTACAGGGAAATTTAAAGTACAAGATATGGGAGAGTACTTAGATTCTACTTCTCAATTTCAGTCAAAGATTGCAAATTTAGTAAATACAGAAACTGCAGACAAACCAACAACCGCACAAGTAACAGATAAGATTAAAGATGAAACTGTATTTAATATTAATATGCATCAAGGTGGAGATTTACAAGTAATCACTGGCACAAAGAGATGGTATGCTCCTTTTGATTTACAGATAGTAGGTATTTCAGCAAATCTTGGAACCGCTGCAGATAATATTGTAGGTATAGATGTAAAGAATAACGGAGTTTCTGCAAAAACTGTTTCATTTTCTCCAAATATCACAACAACAAATATTGTTGCCCCATTTTTTACAATGAATGCTGAGGATTATTTAACAGTTGATATTACGAGTATTGGAACCAACTCTGTTGGCCAAGACCTCTATCTGCAGTTTACATATAAAAAAGTATAAATAGAAGTAAAACCATAATAGGAGATAACAATGGACTTTACAATTGATAAAGTTACCACTGATGAGGACGGTAATGAAATCACAGTAACAGAAAACTACACAGCAGGCCTTGATGGACAACACGCAAGTGTTTCAAAAGTAGTAGATGGTGAGGCCATCAAAATTGCAGACCAACCATGGAATCCACTTGGTGACGGTTCAAGAGCATCTTGGGCGTCAGTTGACGAAGTTGTGACTTGGTTTAAAGAAAACTTTTAAGGAGCGGAGAAAATGGCAGAGATTAAACAGGCAAGTAAAAGAAATGTGTGTTCAGTGTTCGAAGACATTAATCCAAGCACAAACACCATTTATTTAGAATCAGAAGGACATAATAAATCAACCCTTGCTCCTATCTTCAATGGTTCTATGTATATGTACACTGGGGAACCTAAAGACTCTTTGTGGGGTCAAAACATTTATAGAAACGATGATAATAGCCACGCACAACGAAGTGGTGATGGTGCTAGTACGATGGCGCTTGGTAAAGAAGTTGCGTATTGTAATCAAGAAGACAACACAGTCGCAAACCACAGAGTAACAAATATTCCATTTTTTCAATATTTGAGTATGGAAGAGTCTAGAAGAGGAACTGGTATGCAGAGAATTACTGCAGACGATGGAACAGACCTCTATGTTTGGCAAAACCGCCCAATGTTCTATAACTGGTATCGTCAAATTTCTTGGTTAAATCCAACAAGAGAATTATATGAAGCATCACCATCTACTTCTTGGGGATATGACGGGCAGGGTTCGTCTAGTGAAATTCAGGTCCCAACAATGGCAACTGAAGAAGAAGTAGGTACAAAATGGGTTTCTAATATCTGCCAACAGGTTAGACACGATTCTTATGTTGCAAGGCCTCATATGGGATTGGGAAGAAACTATATGTTAGACTATAGTAATACTAATGATAATTGGAATACTACCATGAGAGCTCCATACAGTGTTCAATATATCGGTATGTCTAATGTAGACGGTAAACCAATTTACTTGTATAATAACCAAGACAACGATCACGATCAGTATATCACAAGACATAATGTGAGTTTAAACACAACTACCGATTTACATAGGTTTAACACTGCACCATCAGCTGCAGGAACTAATTATGGTGGTACAAGAGCGACAACAACAATTGGTAAACATGTAAAATGGGCATCACACACATTTGATGACCCAACAAGCGCTGGAAACAAGTGTTTTTATGTTCCATATCTTGATGCAAACTTAAATTATCATCCATTCTGGTATCAGTGGGATAAATCTACAGATACATTCACCAACAATTCTGATATTACAATTACTGGTGATGTAAGTTCTACTCACTTTAATAATCACTATGGTGGACAGGGCGATAACTCTGATATGAGTGCGTATTTCTATAATGAAACTTTTGTTTCTTCTGGAAATAGATATCTATCACTTTTCCCAATTCATGGTTTCTATCAATGTCACGATAGTACACCAACTGCAAGAACTGTTGTAACATATCAAGTGGATGCGGCAGATCCAAAACAATTGACACATCACTCTACAGTGACAATTCCAGCAACACCAAGAAATATGGTGTTCTTAAATGATTCTAGAACAATGTTTGGTGTGATTGGCGAGAATGCAATTTATATCTTCAACTGGAATAATGTTGATGGATGGGTTTTGACTACAACATATGCTGGTAAATTCACATCACTGGGTAGAGATACAACCGATAGAATTTGGGCAACTGAAGTTGGTGCATTCAACAGTTATTCATCAATTCACATCATTACTCCTTCTATTCCAGTTAAAATTAGTATTACCCCTGCTGCAACCAACTATAATTACGCAGGAAGTGATATTAACACAACTGTTGCAATAAGTGCATATAATGCATCTGGAGATAGAATTGCAGTTGATGTTGCATTAATAATTGATGGTTCTACTATGAACTTTGGTGGTGGTGCAACAACTGCAACAGTAACAACATCTACAACTGCAGATGTATCTCAGGCAGTAGTAATTACTGGTGCAGGATTGAGTGATATTGTAGCAAGTGTTTCGATTTAACTACTAAGGTGAACCAATGGGTGCAATTAGTATTAGGTCACAAGGTGGAGACACACAAAGTATCGGAGTACATTTTGGTAAATTCAACCTAAATGTCTCTGATACTAGTGATACATGGTCTTCCTTGCCAACAGACAAATATGTAGGTGACCCAGAAAATCAATCGATAACAACTATCAATGTTTCAAGAAGTAATCCAAATTATTCGGTTGTTCTTGAAACATTACCTTTATTAGTAGAAACTGACTCGGCACCTTTTGAAACACCAAATACACATACATTTGGACTTGGATATTACACAATTAATTCTACTGGTGGAGATCAACAAGTTTCACCAACTGATACTTTAAGTGTTGCAAACTGCGGAATTACACTGTCATCTAGTTGGGCCCAACCCCTTGGAATTGCAGTAAACGGATTGCAGTTAAAAGTACCAGTAAATAACTGGACTACATATAATAATTTACAGAATACTCAATCAAATATTGGAGTTGATTTCCAAGGCCTTGTCACAACCCAAGAAATTAATACGAGTGATGCAATTGATATTACCTTTGCATTTACAACAACTGTTTATATGATAAGGCAGACTAATTGGAATGCTGTTAGTATAACTGGTTGGACAAGTATTGGTAATGCTGGAAATATTCTTCAAGATAGTTCATCAGACGAAGCTGTTTACGAAAGAACGTTTACAGCAGGAACATATACATTTGATAACAACTCTGCAATGTATATGTTTAATCCAGATAGATCAAAAACAGTTCCAACTGCTGGACTGATGGTGGAAGAATATGAAGAGTCTACCACATTCAATCATAATTTAAATATTAAACTTGGAGATATCATCTCCACCAATGTTATAAATATTTCAAAAGAAATTTTACCAAATACTTTGCCAACAGAAAGATTGACACTAAAGACTATAGATGAACAAGGACACCTGTTTTATTTTGACCAAATAAGTATCACATCAAGAAAAGATCTTATTTCTAACTTACCAGACGATGGATTCTTTAATACAGAAAAAAGAATTTCAGTAGGAAGTTTCAGTAATTTAACTCCTTACGATTTAAACGAATTGAACAAGTTACAATCTGGGACTAGCAGTCACACCAGCGCAAGAATTATTGACAGTACTGGAGCCGCAGGCGAAGGTGGCGGTGGTGGAACAGTCACAGAAATTCAAACATGGTATTAAGGAGATGATAAATGGCTATCAATTTTCCTACATCTCCATCTGACGGCGATACTCATGTTGTAGGTTCTAAATCTTTATGGCGGTGGAGATTCTTCTGGCCAAACCGAACCGCAATCATGGACGGATAATTAAATGACGAATTACTCAAGTATAAGATATGCAAGTAGTGGTACAACTCTCAGTCCAGCAGCTGTAACAACTTCAGATACTGCGCCAACAAATCCTGATAACGGAGACATGTGGTTTGATAGTTCTGTAGGAAAAACATTTATCTGGTATGATGATGGAACATCTGCACAATGGGTTCAAATGAGTCCAAATACTCAGACAGGTCCAGCGGGAGCAGATGGAGCAGATGGTTCTTCTGGTGCCTCCATAGATGTTCTTGCAGATCTGGCTGCACTGATTGCAAAAACAGGAATGTCTAATGGGGATCAGGCATTTGTAACAGGAAACAATAATCTTTATATCTATTCTGGTACTGGTTGGTATAAAGTAGCTACTGTGCAGAATGATGCTCCTAGTGCAATTACTGGAGTTAATGGAACATATGAACTTGCTATTGATGGCACAGCAACAACCATAACGGCAGTCTCCACAGATCCAGAAGGATTTCCTTTAACATGGAGTTATTCTACATCTGGTTTAGGTTCAATTGCCACAGTGAGTCACAGCGATGGAGTGTTTACGATAACACCAAGTACCACAGAAGCAGATGCTGGAACATTTTCATTAACCATAAATGCAACTGATGGTGTTAATGGTGCAGTAAGTACATCTACAAACTTAACTCTAGAATTTATTGTTATAGTTACAAACAGTAAATATACAACTCTTTTAGCAACAGCAGTAGATACTTCAGATAATAATAACATTACTGATGCATCTTCAAATAATCATAGCATTACAGTAAATGGAGATGCTCACGCTGGTACGTTTAGCCCATATCGTTCAGGAGGTTATTCAACTTACTTTGATGGTTCTGGTGATTTCTTAACTACTACTATGCCAGTACTGGGCACAGGTAGTTTTACTGTTGAATTTTGGTTTTATCCAACTGACCCGACTCGTGCTTATTTGCTTTTAGATAAAGACTTTAGAGATGGCAATTTTTCTCTGCAGACGGATTATTTAAATACTGGTCTTTTCTATTTGAGTGTTGCTGGTTCTGCCTATACTTTCTCATTTACTCCGCCAATTGTTAATCAATGGAATCATATTGCAATTAGTCGAAACAGTTCTTCTCTTAGATTTTTTCTAAACGGCGTACAGTTAGGAACGACATCAACTAATAGCGGTAGTGTAACAACAGGAACCCTATACATTGGCGGAGCCAGCGCTGCCACTGCTGGTTATCTAACGACTATGGGTTATATTTCAGATGTTAGAATTATAGAAGGCTCTGCACTTTATACTGGTAACTTCACTCCACCAACAGAAACTCTGACAGCAATTACGAATACCACCCTACTTACCTGTCACTTACCATATATCGCAGATGGATCTACTAATGCTCACGCTATTACAGTAACCGGCAACGTTTCCACAAAACCACTAACTCCTTTCGATAACCTTGAATACTCAGAAGCATTACACGGTTCTTCTGGTTATTTTGGTGGCAACGTTGCCTATCTCAGTATTGCGAATGATGCATCATACAAACCCATTGCTAACGAAGATTATACGATTGAATCTTGGGTGTATTTAACAGCAACACCTTCCGCTCAAGGGGCTCAAATTATTGGCATTGGAGAATATGGTACCAACTCCGACTGGGTGGTGGCAGTCACATCGTCCTTGGGGGTAAACCACTATATTAACCCAAATGCACTAAACTTAAGCTCTGCGGCGGGTGGAGTTAAATTAAATTCATGGAATCACATTGCAGTATCAAGATCTGGTACTTCTACCAATAATACAAAAATTTTTATTAATGGCGAATTAGTAGCCCAAGGGACAAATAACTCGACTCTTGTAAGTACCGGCAGCAATCTTACTCTTGGTGGAGACGCTAATGGTGATGAGTCGGTGCTTACTGGATATATTTCTGATGCTCGAATAGTAAAGGGTACAGCAGTCTACACCGCTGCATTTACACCGCCAACCGCACCTTTAACAGCAGTTACGAATACCACATTCTTACTAAACCCAAACCCGAGTATTGTTGATAAAGCACAAACCAGTAATTTACAACTTGTTGGAAACACCACTGGTTCAACGACTCAGGTTAAGTTTGCTGGTTCTAAATCAATGTATTTTGATGGTACTGGTGATTATTTGGCAGTATCTTCTTCTAGTACAGATTATGATTTACCGGCAGACTTTACTATTGAAGCTTGGATATATCCTACAGCATTATCCAGCGATCGTATAATAGTAGATACCTACAATTCATCTCAAGCGGGTAGTTATCAATTGTATTGGCGCAGCGGTGGCAATTCCTTGGTATTTTATTCTGAAGGCGATGGCTGGTTGCTGACGGATCCAAGCAGTTCAAGTATATCTGTAAATACTTGGAATCACGTAGCCGTATCTAGATCAGGTACATCAGCAAAAATGTTTGTAAATGGTACAGTGGTTGATACTGCTACTAATAGCAGAGAGTTACGTGCTGGATTTCCAGTAGCAATTGGTTATCAACAAGTGTCAGGTTCTCTATATTTTGCTGGTTATATTCAAGATGTAAGAATATCTAACGGTTTAGCTCGATATACCGCAAACTTCACACCACCAACATCTTCATTAGAAGGTTAATAACGGATTATAAATAGTTCATAAAAGAGGAACAACATGGCAATTAATTTTCCAGACAATCCATCTAATGCACAAGAAGTAACTGAAGGTAATGTAACATATGTTTACAATGCCACAAAAGGATATTGGGAAAGTTCCGAAGTTTCTTCACTTGCAACAAAATCCACAACTGATCTTTCCGAAGGAACAAATCTTTACTATACAGATGCTAGAGTTGATGCAAGAATTGCAGCGGCTGCCGGCGTAGATGTTCTTGCAGATATGGCTGCACTGATTGCAAAAACAGGAACTGACGGAGCTCAGGCGTTTGTACAATCAAATAACAACATCTATGTGTATGCCGGTTCTGGTTGGTACAAAATAGCAACTGTGCAGAATGATTCCCCATCAGCAATCACTGGAGTGGATGGAAATTATACACTCGCTTCAGATGGTACAGTAACTACAATTACAGCAGTTTCTACAGACCCAGAAGGATTCCCTCTGACATGGAGTTATTCTACGAGTGGGTTGGGCTCTAATGCTACAGTGAGTCAATCAGATAATGTATTTACAATCACACCAAGTACTGATGATGCTGATACTGGATCATTCACTGGAACATTCACTCTTACAATTAATGCAACTGATGGTGTGAATGGGGCGGTTAGTACTACAAGTTCTTTCAAATTTGGAACTCCTATGGAATTAGCTTCGCAAGCTTATGCAAATAATATTGTAGCAGCTACTGGTGGACAAGTTATTGTTCATGACCCAGCAGTAAGTGGTACAGATTTGACCTATGTATTGGGTGATTATAATGGCGGATCTCCAGCATCACCTCCGTTACCTGCTTTGAGTAATGGTGATGTGTTGTATTTGTTGCCTGGAGATTACACTACAACTTCTTGGAAGACTACATACTCAGCGTCAATTTTCCCTCGGGGTCATTACTCGGTCGTAGGTGCAGATCCTCAAAATACCAGTATTTTTGTTGATTACAACGGAGGCTCTCCACTCAATCCGCCTCCAAGAGGGGAAGCATTCTTTTCGTGGGACGAATACGGTGCAGCGCCTGCAACGTATGGGACATTACAAATAAATGTCGGTTTTGTTACTCTGATTCAACAGACATTTGGTGGCACGATAACCTATCAAGTTCCAGTATTCCACGGTCTAGGTAACTCACTCGATTATATTACTTTACGCAATGTCGCATTGAACAGATATGGCAGCAACGTTTCTTGGTTGTATGACAACAATAAGGATGAAGGAACTGTAAAACTTGAGCGCTGCACTATATTTAACACTGCTGCATGGTATGCCAACCACCCCCCTGATCCGCCGAGTAAAGTAAATAAAACATTTACTGATAGCCTGGCGTCCAGTGCATCTAGTTTTGTTACAACTGAATTGAATACCAGTAACATAGCAACAGGTGTATCCGTGACTATTAATGGATTCTATGGTACATATGATACCAACACATATACCGACAAAGGTCATTTGTTCTTAGATGGAACGTCATCAAGTTATACTGAGCCGACGGCATTTGGTTAATTATACTCACCAGAAGATTAATAACGGATTATAAATAGTTCATAAAAGAGGAACAACATGGCAGTAAATTTTCCAGACAATCCATCTAATGGTGATAGTTTTACTTCCAATGGAATTGTGTATGTTTACAATTCCACCACTACTGCATGGCAAAAATCTTATACATCTGTACCACCAGTTGTCACTGGTCATGTTTTACCAGATACAAACGAGACATATGATTTAGGTTCTACAACACAAAGATTTCGTGATTTATATCTAAGTGGAAACTCAATTACAATCGGCGATCTTGTTATTTCCGATAATAATGGAGTTTTTGAAGTAACACCATCTGGTGGTTCTGCAATTTCATTTGCAACTCAGACAGATATCAATACCGCAATTTCTAACTTAGTAGATACTGCGCCTGGGGCACTAGATACACTTAATGAACTTGCAGCTGCAATTGGAGATGATGCAAATTTTGCGACAAACATCACAACATCCCTTGCAAATAAATTAGAAGCATCAGACCTTGCAGGGTATGTAACGCAGACTGGGACAGAAACTCTTTCAAATAAAACTCTTGCAGCAACAACATTAGCAGGACACATAATTCCAAACTCAGATTCTGCATATGATCTGGGTTCTACAATAAACAGATTTCGTGATTTATATTTGAGTGGTAGTACTCTTTATATTGGTGATGTAGAAATTTCTGTAAACAGTGAAGGACTTTTACAACTTCCTTCTGGTTCTTTAATTGATGGTGCAGTTGTTCCTACTGAAATAGGGCAGATGACAAATGTTAGACTAGAACCAAATCCCGAAGTGTTGGAAATGGCAGTAGATGCTCCAGCGGCCGGGCATAGTTCTCCGTGGTTATGGACATGGAAATCAGGTGCCCTTCCGTATGCAAGATCAACTATTTTAAATCAGGCGCAATCAGGCGTTCCAATTTACATAGCTGGTACATATACTTTATTTAACTTTGCAGCGCACGAACTTCATGGTACGATGACACAAACTCATAAAATATATCTGAAATGGATTGAAGGTGCAGGCACAGACAATTTAGTATCGTGGGCCCCATCAACTTTAAATGTTCAAAATATTACATTTGAAGGTGTTAATGGAGATAATGCAACAGAAGTTCAAAGATTAAACATTAGTGTTCCATCTACAATCACATTACCAACTTTAGTTGCACCAAATTTAGTATATGATGTTGAATTTGCAACCTCTGGTGCATATACATTTAGTGGTATTACAATGGGAGATAATCCAGATATTGGCCCTCTTTATAGGGGTGGTACATATACATTCAATTTAGACTCTAGTGTTTCTGGACATCCATTTTATTTAACTCAAGATGATGGAACAAACTGGGCGCAGGGGCAGTATGTTGATGAATATACCAATGGAGTGACAGGTTCTAGAAATGATTCTGGTACAGTTCAATTTGTTGTTCCAAATGATGCTCCAGATGTTTTGTATTATCAGTGTGGAAATCACAGTTCTATGAGAGGTATGTTAACCATCAAGAATCTTGAAGTAGAAACGAATGGGGCAGGCAATTATGTTGTATATTTCCAACACGATCAAGAAGATCATTCTGTTCCAGTAGAAATTAAACAGAGGCCTTCACTTGCAGGACAATCTTGTTTAGTTTACGACTCTTCTCTATCTGAATTTGTTCCACAAGATATGGGCGATTATATTACGAAAACTCCAGTAATTCAAGAAAGAATTGGAGAACTTGCAGAAGATAAAATTGTAGAAAAGGTAAATGATGATACTGTCACAAATCTTACAAAAGTAAAAGAACAAACTACATTTATTACAAATCTCAATCAACAAGGAGAGTTGCAATTAGTAACTGGCACCACACGATGGTATGCTCCCTTCGATCTACTAGTAACTGGTATCAATACAAAGGTTTCATCTTCTGCAGATTCTAATATATCAATTGAAATTAAGAAAAACGGTTCTACTGTTAAATCCAGTTCAATTTTAGCGGGACAATTTTCCAGTGTTGTTTCTGCACCAGAGTTTCCTATGGTGGAAGGCGATTACATAACAGTAGATGTAACATCTATTGGAACAACGAATAAAGGTGAAGATTTAGTAGTTCAATTCAAATATAGACAAACATAAACAATTTATAAATAGTAGAAAAATTTTAAAAAAATTAGGAGATAAAAATGAATTTTGATATAATCAAAGAAGTTCATATTGTGAACGAAGAAACAAACGAAGTGGAAGAATCTACAGAATCAACGCCACATAGAGCCATTCTTGAGGACGGTACTTTAAAAGTATGGACAATTGATGGCGAAAACGAGACATTAATCTTAAATCAGCCATGGAAAAATGAGAACGATGGTTCAAGAAGTGCATGGGCAGATTTAGATGAAGGTGTTGCGTGGTTTAAATCAGACAATCAACATCAAGGAGCATAAGAAATGGCGAAAGTACACAAATTTACAGGAGAAACAGACCAACCAGTTGTAATGGAAGACCCTAGAGCCGGTAATGATGGTTGGTGGATATTTGGTGTTAGACATGATAAAACAAGTCTTACTCCCCAATATGATAAAAAAATGAATTGGACAGTTGGTAGTGGTTGGACAAACTGGCATGGATCTAATTCCACGGGTGCTAATACGGATGTTGCACAAAACCAATTATTATTAAAGAAAATGACGACCCATGTAAATGAGTGGAACACCACAGGACAAGGGCAATATAATGTTCCAAATGACAGTGCGTGGAGATGGATGGATGAAACAATGGAATCCGAAGTTTCGTTTTCTACTTGGACTGAGCATGATGATGGAGGGGGAAATAAAAGACTATCGATGTGGAACTCGTCACATAGTAATATCGTTAATCTTGACGGATATACACAAAATCTTTTAGATAGTCAAAATCTAGATGAAGTAAGACTGTCGTCTGACGCCGACCCAACATGGAATTATCTAAGAAACCCAATGTCACACCCATCTTGGACAAATGGTGGGTACATTTATGCAATGGCACAATTTGACGGTGGTGGTAGTTACTATAACTACCCCAGTTATATGTTTCTTACTGCCGGAAGTGGTTGGCCAAATTCTTATGGGTCGGCTTGGACCTACACACCATCTGGTTTTGGGACTTATTGGGGTGTTCAAGTGCTTGGTAATTCACAAGTAGATGGAATGCCTCTTTTATGTGGAACATATGCTCAAGGTGGTACAAACGGTAATAGTTTAAAAATAGTTAAGGCGACTTTGGGATCAACCCAACCAACTTGGACACAGATGGCGCATCTTGAAAATGTTCAAACTACTGCAGCAGGAACACACCAAGGTGGATATAACTTAAATAACGAAGAATTTTGGCACACATGTTCTAAAACCTTTACTGACCCAAGAGATGCGGGCAAAAAAGCGTTCTATAAAGGATATTGGGATTCATATGGAGACTTCCACCCAATGGTTGTCACTTGGAATCTAGCGGATGACACTTTTGCAATTGAAACTGATATTTCAATCACTGGGGATAAAAGTACTGCACATGTCGCCCTACAATCTTCGACCTTTGATACAGGCAGCGTGAGATGTAATTTGGCGCATACAGAAACTTGGGTTAGTAACAGCCAAAGATATGTTGCATATTTTCCAATCGATGGAAGAATTAACACTACATCCGAATCCGACCCGGCAATGAAAACAGTAATTGTTTACTCTGTTGATGCAGCAAACCCTAAAGCTCTTACTTATCATTCTAAGTTAGATTATGGGCAAGTTGCAAGAAATATGATCTGGTTAAATGATTCTAGAACTATGATGGGTGTTTGGTTTAAAACAAGTTTTAAAATTTATGTTTGGAACGATTCTACTGGTTGGGGCGAAACATCAACTATTTCAAAGGTAGTTACTGCAGTTGGTAGAGATTCTTTAGATAGAATTTGGTATTGTCAAGAAGACGGAGAAGTTGGTTCAAATTTACCAGAACTTCATTTGTTGACTCCAACACTACCAGTTACTGTTTCTATTACTCCAGAGAATACATCATATTCATACGCTGGTTCTAACATTAACACATTTGTGAATGTGAGTGCAATCAACGCTTCTGGTGCAAGAATTGCAACGAGTGTTAAACTGGTTATTGAAGGTAGTTCTATGACTTTCTCTGATAGTACAACTACAAAAACTGTGACAACGCTTACAACTGGTGATTTACAAGTAGATACAATTATCACTGGTGCTGGATTTACAAATGTGACGGCAAGTATCGAAATCTAAAGGAGATAGTTGATGACTGTCTCTGTAGATACGGTTTCTGTCACATTAGGAATTGAAACCAGAGTAGCAGAAAAAAGTGCATCGGAATTTCCAGCGAATATTCTCGCTGGAACTCCGATTTCATTTTTTGTTAAACCTTTAGTCAGGCAAAATCCTCTTGTAGACACGATTTCAAAAATCGGTATAGTAATTGAAGATGGAGATTATAACTCTTCTTCTAATTTTTTATCTGATAGTTTACAATTAATCACAAATAATACATTAAATGTTACTGAGGTATTATCTTCTAAACTTAATATCAAAACAGAAAAAAATGATGTATATGCACTACCAGATATTAATAGCAGCGAACTTAGTATTTTAGTTAATGATACTACTCAAATTAAAACAGTAGAAATTCCAACAAACTTAAATCACATAGAAATAAAAGACGAAAGTACTTTTGATTTACTAGGCCCTAGTGTAAATGTAAACTATCCACTTTCTTATCTGGAACAATATGTTGAGGATGCAACTAGTGGAAATTCTGGTGGAAACGCCGAATTTACTACACCCGGCACATATTCATGGACATGTCCATCAGGAGTATCTTCAGTATCTGTTGTTTGTGTTGGCGCTGGTGGCACTGGTGGATATCAATGGTCTTCTGGCGGTGGTGGAGGCGGCGGCCTTGGCTGGAAAAATAATATTTCTGTAACTGCAGGTCAATCTTATACGGTTGTAGTTGGAGACCATGGAACTGTTTTAACAACAAACGCAACTAATGCGGCCGCAATGGGAAATAACTCATACTTTATAGATGTCAACACAGTTTGTGGATTCGGTGCTGGTCGTGGTGGAACCGATTCAACTGGTTCTGGAAACGGCGGATACGGTGGTGGATACACTGGCACCGGCGGCGGCCGTGGTGGTAATGGAGGCTATAACGGTTCATGGAACTATGCTGGTGGCGGTGCTGGTGGTTATTCTGGAAGAGGTGGTGATGGTGGAGTTAATTCATCATCGGGCGAAGCAGGACAAGGCGGCGGTGGCGGCGCAGGCGGATGGTACTCATCGACTTGGGGAACGCCTGGCGGTGGTGGCGTTGGAATTTACGGAGAAGGAACATCTGGTGGTACGGTGTCATCAGATGGCGAGGGTGGTAAAGGTGGTTCTGGTGGAGAAGACGGACATGCAGGCGAACCTATCTCAAATGGTTCAATATCAAGCGGTGATATTGTGGGTGGAAACTACGGCGGCGGGGGTGGCGGCTCTGGTACTTCTGCTGGAGGCGGCCCAGGCGGTACTGGTGCGGTTCGTATTGTTTGGGGGACAAGTGTTGCATTCCCTACTACTAATGTGGAGAAAATTCCAACCGCTGGTTTTAATTTAACCAGTCTTTACGGCACTCAACATACTTTTTCTAACCCATTGGCCAGTATGGATGCTCTTACAGATACAATATCTAATTTAAGAATAACCACGAATAAATTATATTCTTCTACTGGTTATTCCAATCCAAAATCAGTTGCAATTTTAAGTAACTCCAATAGTATTTCTGTTGAATCGGTAGAAACTGAAAAATTAATTATGACTAATAGAAATGACGAACACTTTTCGGTATCTAGTCATATTCCGTCTTCTATAGGGTTCCTCATAAAAGAAACTGAAACTTCGATTGAATATAAATTCCCAAGAAAAATAATAAAAACAGAAACTGATAAATCTGGTACAAGTCCGATCGAATCAAGTGCTCAACAAATTGATTTTATCACATACAACTTTGCGGATATTGGATATTTTGACAAAGATGGCAGAAAGTCGTTTGAACAAATAACTGATGAAAATGATCCAAGAATTGTAACTGATACTGGAGGTACTGGAGATACTGGTGGAACTGGTGGCACTGGCGGAACTGGTGGCACTGGCGGAACAGGACCAATTCAATCGTGGAGTTCTTAATAAATGCATATTTCAATACCAGACAATCCTACTGATGGACAGACAGTTCAAATTGGAACAATTATTTACACATATAATGCAACATTTGGAGTGTGGAATTCGCAACCATTGCGTTCAGGAACAGGCCCAACACTTACTCCACCAACAGAACCACTAAAAGGTTAAGTTAAAAAACATATAAATAGTCATATCAAAAGAGAGGTATGACATGGCCGTAGTTACATCTAGAGCTGAATTTAAAGAATATTGTCTTAGAAAATTAGGTTCTCCAGTTATTCAGATAAATGTCGCAGATGAACAAGTAGAAGATCGTGTAGACGATGCACTGGAGTTTTATCGTGACTATCATTTTGATGCGGTAGAGGATGTTTTTCTCAAGCACCAAATAACTGAAGACGATATTACAAACCGATATATTCCTATCAATGACTTAGTAATTGGAATCAAAAGAGTAATTCCTCTTTACGAAAAATTCAGTCATAGTACAAATATGTTTGATGTTAGATATCAAATGTTTTTAAATGATGTTTATAATTTAAGAAGTACAGATATGTTATCATATGAATTGACTCAAAGTCATATTCAATTAGTCAATGATATGATTACTGGACAAGTTCCTATCAGATTTAACAGACATCAAAACCAACTTCATCTTGATATTGATTGGGATGAAGCATTAGTTGTTGGTGAGTTTATTATTGTAGAAGCAATGAGGGTTCTTGATCCCAATGTTTATACAGATGTTTGGAATGACAGATGGTTAAAAAGATACGCAACCGCACTGATTAAAAAACAATGGGGAGAGAATTTATCGAAGTACGAAGGCATTGCGATGCCTGGAGGTGTGACTTTCAATGGTTCCAGAATTATTGATGAAGCAAATCAAGAAATAGAACAACTGGAACAAGAAATGTCTTTAAGTTATGAACTTCCTGTAGACATTATGGTGGGATAGTCATATGGCTACAAATCAGTATTTTAACACTATATCATTTGCACCAGAGCAATCCTTAACAGAAAATCTTGTCGCTGAATCGATTCAGATTCATGGACAGGATATGTATTATCTGAAAAGAACCGATGTAAACGAAGATACTGTTTTTAACGAGTCAACTATAAGTGAATTTAACGATGCATTTTCTATAGAAATGTATATCGAAGATGCAGATGGTTTCCAAGGAGAGGGAGACTTCTTATCCAAGTTTGGATTAGAAATTAGAGATCAATTAAATCTTATTGTATCTATTAAAAGGTGGGATGAAGAGTCCACAATCCAATACCCACAAGAAGGCGACTTAGTATATTGGCCATTACAAGATAAAATATATGAAATTAAATTTGTAGAAGACGAAGTTTCCTTCTGGCAATTAGGTAAAAGATATGTCTATAGACTATCGACAGAATCATTTGAATTCTCAAGTGAAAAGTTTAATACAGGAATTGATGAGATTGATGATATTCAACAACAAACATTTGTTACTGTCGATTTAACTTTGGGTACTGGAACTGGTGATTTTATCGTAGGCGAAATAGTATATCAGGGTGCAAACTTCGATTCAGCAACAGCAACAGGTACAGTAGAAACTTGGAATTCTGGAACTAAGGTTTTGAAACTTTCAAACCTTACAGGGAGTTTTGCACAAAACACAAATACTGTTGGTAGAGACAGTGGTGCAAATTATCTATTGGGCGCAACGCAACAGATTGTATATACAGAAAACAAAACAACAGATACCACAGATGGAACTTCTGGACAAGACACAGTATTCACTGGTTCAAGTTCAAGTGTAGAAAAGGTTATCGACTTTACTGTTGGAAACCCATTCAGTGAGGATTACTAATGTTAGGTAATAGTCCATATTATAGAAGTACAATTAGAAACTATGTTATTGCATTTGGTTCTATATTCGATGACATTACTATCGATAGAAGAAATGCTAATGGAGATGTATTAGAAACAATTAAAGTTCCTCTTGCATATGGGCCATCACAAAAATATCTGGCAAGAATAAATCAACCAGCAGGAAATCTTGGTGATTCTGTTGCAATTACTTTACCTAGAATGAGTTTTGAAATTTCTGGGTTTACATATGCACCAGAAAGAAAATTTTCCAAGACACAAAAAATGTTTAAACCAAATTCTGCAGACCCAAACACTAAAAACTATGTGTACAATCCAGTACCATATGATGTTGGATTCACTTTAACAGTGATGGCAAAAAATGCGGATGATGCAACTCAAATAGTAGAACAAATATTACCGTACTTTACTCCTACCTTTAATATACCAATAAAAGAAGCGAATGAGTTAAGTGTAATTCGTGATACAGGACTGACATTAAATTCTGTATCATATGAGGATGATTATGAAGGAGACTTTCTATCTAGAAGAGCGCTTCTGTGGACATTAGAATTTACATTAAATGGATTTTTCTATGGTGTTCCAAGAGAACAAAAAATCATTAGAACAAGTACTGCAACAGTGGGCGACTTAGATAGTTCAGAAGTAACATATGCGGAAGCAACAATAACAACTGACCCTAGTAATGCACTTCAAACAGATAACTATGAATTTTTGACTACATTTAATGAAGACTTTGGAGAATAACAATGAAGAAACTAGATGATGAGCAGTTAAGTAAGTTTCTTGAAATCGATAACAAAATAGAAAAGAAATCACAAGAAATAATAGAACGTCAAAAAAATAATGTAGAAATTTATAAAGACAAAGAATCTAGAAACGAAGATATTGAAGAAGACTATCAATATCACAGAGAACTTTTAAAAGATTTAGTTTCTATGGGACAAGAATCTTTACAAAATTTGATGATGATTGCAAGGGAAAGTGAACATCCCAGAGCATATGAAGTGACTGCAGGACTTTTGAAAACTACTGGCGATTTAGCAAAAGATTTAATAGAACTTCAATTGACAATGAATAAAATAGAAAACACTAAAGACGGTGGAGTTCCACAAAAAGTAGTGAATAACGCAATATTGGTTGGAAGTACCAATGAACTCTTAGAAAGACTAAGAGGTAAAAATAGAGAAGAAGATACTGATGAGTGAAGTATATCACAACAACCCCAATCTAAAAGCAGCTGGGGTTGAGATTGAATGGACTGAAGAACAGGCCGCAGAATATGTCAAGTGTATGGAAGACCCTATACATTTTATTAAGATATATATGAAGATTGTCAATGTTGATAAGGGTTTGGTAAACTTTGACCTATATCCATTCCAAGAAAAGATGATTAGATCATTTCATGATGAAAGATTTACTATTTGTAAAATTGGGAGACAGTCTGGTAAGTCTATTACATGTATTGCATTCTTTCTTCACTATATTCTTTTCAACAAAGATGTTTCTGTTGCATTACTTGCAAACAAACTTGCTACTGCAAGGGAATTATTAAGTAGACTACAAAGAGCATACGAGAATCTTCCAAAATGGTTACAACAAGGCGTGATGGTTTGGAATAAAGGTTCTATCGAATTAGAGAACGGTGCAAAGGTACTTGCAGCTGCAACATCATCAAGTGCAATTCGTGGTGGTTCTTTTAATATTCTTTTCTTGGACGAATTTGCATTCGTTCCAAATGAAATTGCAGAGGAATTTTTTAATTCTGTGTATCCTACAATTTCGTCTGGTGAATCAACTAAAGTTCTTATTGTATCAACTCCGCAAGGAATGAATCATTTCTATAAATTGTGGGTTGATGCAGAAGAAGGAAGAAATACATATAATCCTATTTCTGTACACTGGAGTGAAGTACCAGGCAGGGATGAGGAGTGGAAAAAAACAACAATTAAAAATACATCTGAAGAACAGTTCAGACAAGAATTTGACACTGAGTTTTTAGGAAGTTCAAACACTTTAATTAGTCCAACAAAATTAAAAACTCTGGCATATAGAAATCCACTTGAGAAATTAGAAAATGGAAGTCTAAAAATATATGAGAAGCCTAGAGAAGGAAGAGTATATTTTACTACAGTAGATGTAGCTAGAGGTAGAGGATTAGATTATTCTGCATTCTCTATATTTGATGCGTCTGAAGTTCCGTATAAACAGGTTGCAGTTTTTAGGTCGAATTTAATTCCTCCCATGGTATATCCTACTGTAATTAAAAAGATGTGTCAGATATATAATGACTCTTATGTTTTGATAGAAGTGAATGATGTTGGACAACAAGTTTCGGATATATTATACCATGAGTTAGAATATGAAAATATGATAAGTATTCATAATGACACAAGAAAAGGACAAAGTGTTAGTGGTGGTTTTGGTGGAAGAGGCGGAACTACACTAGGAATTAGAACAACAAAGGCAACTAAAAAAATAGGATGTTTAAATCTTAAGAGTTTAGTCGAGGAAGATAAAATTTTCATACAAGATTTTGATACAATCAATGAATTAACAAGTTTTATTTCGAAGGGTCATAAATATCAAGCAGATGTTGGTAAAAATGACGATTTAGTGGACACATTAATTTTGTTCTCTTGGATGACAACAGATGATTATTTTAAAGAACTATCTGATATTGACACTAGAAACGAAATTTATGAGGAGAGATTAAGAAATATTGAGGAAAATATGTTACCATTTGGATTTATTTCATCCAGTTATGATTTCGAATCTTTTGTTGATGCTGATGGAGACAGATGGACTGCAGAAGACACCAATTAGGTAATTAGGTGAATTTGTTGTTTTTATAAATAAATAGAAAATACACTATAAAATAATTTAAAGGAGATAAAAAATGGCATTCCAAGTAAGTCCTGGCGTTAACATTTCAGAGATTGATGCTTCTACAAGTGTTCCAGCATTAGCCACTAATACTGGTGGTTTAGTTGGTAGATTTAGTAAAGGCCCAATTGACGAAATCGTAACCGTAAGTAGCGTTGAAGAATTGAGACATCATTTTGGCGACCCAGCCGAAGACAACTATAGGTCATGGTTCACAGCGGCTAACTTCCTTTCATATTCAAATTCATTGAAAGTTGTTAGAGTTGCGAATGATGATGATTCGAATGACACAAATAGAATTAAAAACGCAATATCTGGTATTGCTGCTGCAACTGTTGCAACTGCAAGAACAGACAATTTTACTGGACAGTCTTCAACAACTGATACAGTATTTGGTTCATCTGCACAATCATTTAGTTATGCAGTTAATACTACTGCACCAACTGCAAGTGTTGACTTACATACAACTGCAGATAGTGCAGGAAACTATCTTTTACCAAGACAGAGTACTAGTGGATTAGTTACCAGTTCTCTAAACGCAACTGGGACTGATACTCCAGTTCGTATTCTCTCTGGAACAGATGTTCAGGTTTCCGTAAGAGGTGTAAATGAAACTTCTGGTGGACTTGTTCCAACAGCACGTTACTCTCTATCTGGACAAGCAATTACATTTGAAACACCAATTGGACAAACAGCAAACTCTGGGCCATATTACATCCATTCAGCGGATGGGGCTGCAGTTAGTGCGGCGACAACAAATCTTGGTTCTGGTTTTTATTATCCAGCATATGACAGACTTTCTGATGCAGAAATCGCTGACGCCGGTACATATAATGGTGATGGAGTCGCTGTAGCATATTTCTTCCAAAAATATGGTGGTGGAATTACAGAAACTGCAGACGCAAATGATACTGTTACTTTAGATAACACAGATCATGGTTTCCAAGTTGGTGATGCAGTCATGTATGCAGAAAATGGTGGCGCCGCAGTAGGTCTTACTGACGGAACAGTTTATTATGTTGCATCTGTAAATGCCGCAACAATCGGACTTTCTGAAACATTTGACTTCCAATCAGATACTGCTGGTGATGCTGTTAATATTTCAGCAGATACAACTTTACCAGCTGTCGCTGGTGGTAACATTTACAAAGTTTGGTACATGCCAGATGAGTTTGAAAACACTGCAACTGCTGCTGCTCCTGCAAATACTGCAATTAAATTATTCGCAGATGCGAACGACCAAGTTGTAATCAATGCATCACAACAAACTGTGTTCACATTAACAAATGCGCCAGGTACATATGCAATAGAAAATCAATCTATTGTTGCAACAAATGACGTTGACGGTGCATATGCATCTACAGACTTTACAGTTGCTGCAAATAGTGCAGATTTTACTTTCCTTTCAAATGCTCCACTTACAGGTGAATCAGTAACTATTACTGTCCCTGCAAGACGTTCATTTACACTTGGTCAACAGGTTACTGCTGCACAAACTGTAGAAGTTACTGTCAATGGTGTTCCATACGCAGATGGTGCTGCAACTAATGGATTTAGTTTAGTCGGTGATAGAAGAAGAATCTTGTTTGCGACTGCTCCTGCTGGTGGTGACGCTATTGTTGTAAGAACAAACTTACCAGAAGAAACATCATATACATTTAATACAACAGTATATCTACCAAACAAAGATGCATTTGATGCACTTGGATTTGGTAATGCTGGATTTAGTGGTCATGAATTTGCATTCAAAGATTCTGGTGCCGTTGGTAATGGTTACAAAGTTTATCTTGTAGACGAATCTTCATATGATAACTTTGTAATCAACGAACCATCAATTGCAGCGGTTCTTAGTGGTGCTCCAACCGCATCTGATAATACTGTTGACCCAGTGACTAATGATGCACAAGGTATTTCAATCGTTGTTACTGAATTGTCTCCTGCTGGTGAAACAGTAGTAGAAGTTTTGGAAAATATGTCAAAAGCAAGTAACGGTAAGACAGAAGATGGTACAAACATCTATTATGTTGACCGTATTAACAATTTGTCCAAGCATGTTTATGTTCTTAATCACCCAACGGGTACTACCGATTGGGGTCAAGATATTACACTAACAAAGACAAGTTTTGCAAGACTTAATACAACAGGTTCTGCAACTGGTGCAGAACAATATGTCGAAAGAGAGTTTGGAAACGGTAGAAACGGAATTGCACCTACTACTGGTGCCTTCTCTAACGGAACAGATTTATTTGCTGATTCTGAAAACGTTGACATCGCATTCTTACTTGCTGGTGAAGCACTTGAAATTGCATCTAGTGTAGATGCCGCAAGAGCTGCAGCTGCAAAACTTATCCAAGTTGCTTCTGATAGAAAAGATACGGTTGCATGTCTGTCACCAAGGTATGCAGATGTAGTTACTGATGCAAATGCAAGAAGTTCAGATGCACAAATCGCATTCTGGAGAAGTGTTAGTTCAAACAACTATACATTTGTAGATTCGAACTATAAATATCAGTATGATAAGTACGCTGACAAGTTCCGTTGGGTTCCATTCAATGGAGATGTTGCTGGTTTGATGGTTAGAAGTGAACAAGAAAGAGATGCATGGTATTCTCCTGCTGGATTCAACCGTGGTAATATCAAGAATGTTGTTAAAACACTTCAAACACAAGACAAAGCAGACAGAGATTCGTTGTATAAAAATGCAATCAATCCAGTCGTTAACTTCTCTGGACAGGGAACAGTATTATTTGGTGATAAGACATTCACTACCAAGAGTTCTGCATTTAGTAGAATCAATGTTAGAAGATTGTTTATTGTACTTGAAAAGTCTATTGCTGCCGCTGCCAAGTTCACTCTGTTTGAGTTCAATGATGAGTTTACTAGATCACAGTTTACATCTCTCATCGAACCATTCTTGCGTGAAGTACAAGGAAGAAGAGGTATTTACGACTTCAAAGTAGTTTGTGATGATACAAACAACACTGCCGAAGTGATTGATCAGAATCAATTCGTGGGTGACATCTACATTAAACCTGCAAGATCGATCAACTTCATTCAACTCAACTTTGTTGCAGTTAGAACTGGTGTTGATTTTGATGAAATTGTTGGTGCAGTTTAATATAAATAGATAAGAAAACAGGAGAAAATAAACAATGGCATTCAACATAGAACAATTTAAGTCAAACTTTGCAGATGGTGGCGCTCGTCCTAACTTATTTAGAGTTAGAATGAATTTTCCTGCTGGGGTAGGTGCTGCCGCTCCAACAGAACTTGCATTCGTTGTAAGAGCTGCTCAGATTCCTTCTTCAACAATCGCTCAGATTGATGTTCCTTACTTTGGTAGACAGGTAAGGGTTGCTGGTAATAGAACATTTGAACCATGGACTGTTACTGTTATCAATACTGAAGAGTTTGGTGTAAGAAATTCTCTGGAACAGTGGATGAACGCAATCAATCAGCATAACTTGAATACACAACAGTTTGCATCAAATTCACTTGCTGCTTACAAATCAAATGCATTTGTAGAACACTACGGCAAGGATGGACTAGGAAGTGTTATCGCTCGTTACGAGTTTAGAGGATTATTCCCTACTGAACTAGGTGCAGTAGAACTTTCTTGGGACGCAAACGATCAGTTGGAAGAATTTACAGCAACATTCGCATATGACTATTGGCAGCATGATAACGTTGTAACTTCTTAATTTAAATAATTAAAGAGTTGGATATAGTATGGAAATTAAATTATTTGGCTTCACTCTTCTAAAAACTGGAGAGGAAAACAAAAATCTTAAATCATTCGTCCCACCAAGTGGGACGAATGATGAAGACACCTTAGAAGTTTCTTCGAATTTTTACAGCACATTTTTAAATTTAGAAAATACCGCAAGAAGCGATCAAGAACTTATCGATAGATATAGAGATATGTCAATCTATCCAGAAGTCGAGGTTGCTATTGACGATATTGTTTCTGAAGCAATAGTTAATGAAACGGATGATTATCCAATTAAATTATTAACTAAAAATCTTGAGCAGACAGAAACTGTAAAAAGCAAAATCGCAGAAGAATTCAATAACATTTTAAATATTCTTGATTTTAAAAATCAAGGATACGATATCTTTCGATCTTGGTATATAGATGGAAGACTTTATTTTCACATCATTATTGATGAAAATAAACCAAAAGAAGGTATCAAAGAACTCAGAAAAATCGACCCACGCACTATCAAAAAAGTCAAAGAAATAGAAAGGGACGAAAAGCCTGGTGGGCCCACATTAATTAAATCAGTAAAAGAATTTTATTTGTATAATGAAAAGGGTATTCTTAATGGTGCAGATAAAACTACAGGCATTCCCATTTCTCCTGATGCGATTGCTTATGTAAGTTCTGGACTAAAAGATGCAAAAAGAAATTATACAATTGGATACTTACACAAGGCAATTAAAGCACTAAATCAATTAAAAATGGTAGAAGACTCTGTAGTAATATACAGATGGACAAGAGCACCAGAAAGAAGAGTTTTCTATATTGATGTTGGTAATCTTCCTAAAATTAAGGCAGAACAATATATTTCCGACATTATGAATAGATATAAGAATAAAGTTGCATATGATTCATCTACTGGTGAAATTAAAGATGAACGCAAACATTTGTCTATGTTGGAAGATTTTTGGTTCCCAAGAAGAGAAGGTGGTAGAGGAACAGAAATTGAGACTCTGCCTGGCGGAACAAATTTAGGAGAAATGGAAGATGTATTATACTTCCAGAAAAAGTTATATAAATCTTTAAATGTTCCTGCATCTAGATTAGAATCAGATCAGTCTCTTGCATTAGGAAGAGCGACTGAAATTTCTAGAGATGAATATAAATTTAATAGATTTATTGTTAGACTTAGAAATCAATTTAGTAATTTATTTTTAGATTTACTTAAGACACAATTGATTTTGAAAGGTGTGATTACATCAGAAGAGTGGAAATCAGTCTCACAAGAATTAATTTTTGATTTTACACAAGATTCATATTATTCAGAAATTAAAAATTCTGAAATGATTAGAGATAGGATTGCACTCGCCGGCGAGATGACAGATCAAATTGGCAAGTACTACTCCAACATTTGGGTACAGAGAAATATTCTAAAACTCAGTGATGAAGAAATTAAAAATATGAAAGATGAAATTACGAAAGAGGCGGATGATCCGCTTTTTGGTAAAAAAGAAGATGAGGGTTTTTAAATGACAGAGAATGAAGATAATATAAATAATATAACAATAGATATTGTAGATAATTCTGTTTTAGGTAAAGCGGCTTCTGCTGCTGATGATATTAAATCAGTACTTGATGCAAAGAGACAGGAAGAAATCGACAATTACAAACAGGATTTTGCAAAAACAATGTTTAATAATCCTGTACATAGTGATGTTGAAAACGAAGAATAAATATTAAAGGGTTTAAAAGATGCATTCTTTTTTAGAATTCTTGGAAGATGACTTAGATGAAGCTGTTAAAAGAAAAATAGTCGTCAGAAAAGGTAAGAGAAAAATTAAATATGTGTCTGATAAGGCCGGTTATAAAGTAATTAACAAGAGAGAGGTCAAGATTAAACCAGGCGATATGCGAAAAATGAGTATTACTAATACTCGTTCCGCAAGAAAAAGAAAAGGCAAGGTTAATGTTGCAAATCTCCGTAGAAGAAGATCACTTCAAAGAAGGACAGGACTATGAAACTAATTACAGAAGTAGTTGAAGACATTCTGGTAGAATCTAAAGGAAAAGACCTTTTTATCGAAGGTGTTTTCTTACAATCAAATGTCAAAAATAGGAATGGTAGAGTATATCCTACAGAAGTTCTCGAAAGAGAAGTTGAGAGATATAACGAAAACTACATTCAAAAAAATAGAGCATTTGGAGAACTTGGACACCCAGAAGGCCCGACTATCAATCTGGAAAGAGTTTCCCATATGATTAAAGAGCTTAAGAGAGATGGTGATAATTTTGTTGGTAAAGCAAAAATTATGACAGATACTCCTTATGGCGCTATCGTTAATAACCTTATTAAAGAAGGTGCATCTTTAGGTGTTTCTTCTAGAGGTATGGGTAGTGTAAAACAGTCTGGTGGTGCAAATGTTGTTCAAGATGATTTTTATCTTGCAACCGCCGCAGACATCGTTGCAGACCCTTCTGCACCTAATGCATTTGTAGAAGGTATTATGGAAGGTAGAGAGTGGGTTTGGGAAAACGGTATTATTAGAGAAGCTCAAATTGCAGAATACCAAAACTCTCTCAAAAAGGCCAAAAGGCAACAATTAGAAGAAACAAAACTGAGAGTTTTCAAAGATTTTGTGTTAAAACTTTAAATATTATAAATAAATATAAATTAAAACTCTAAGGAGAAAGACAATGGAAGATTTAAAAAACAAAGATATGATTGAAGAAGTTGTTGCTTCTGAAGCCGAAGAGATTGATTCTCAGGTAGAAGAACTAATTGCCGACCTTCAAGAAGATCAAGAAGATGTCGCTGAGGCAAAAACTTCTAAAAAAGAAGATAAGCATGGTGATGATGAAGAAGAAGACGAAGCTGAGGAATCAGTAAAGAAAGAGTCTAAAACTTCTAAGAAAGAAATGGCAGATGAGGAAGACGAAGACGATGAAGAAGTCGCAGAGTCTAAGTCATCTAAGAAAGAAGATATGCATGGTGATGATGAAGAAGAAGACGAAGACGAAGAAGAAGTCAAAGAGTCTCCTAAGAAAAAAATGAATGCATCTTATAAGGTTGCCAAAGAAGATATCGATGTCAAAGAAGACGTTGATGCTATGCTTGCTGGACAGGAACTTACTGAAGAATTCCAGTCACAAGTTAAAACCATTTTCGAAGCAGCTGTAGTTGCTAAAGTAAACGAACAGTTGGAAAAAATGTACGAAGATTACGAAAAAGAACTTCATGAAGAAGTTTCTCATATCCGTGAAGATATTTCAGAAAAAGTGAATGAGTATCTTACTTATGTCGCTAAAGAGTGGGTTGAAGAAAATAAACTCGCCGTTGAAAACAAACTGAAGTTAGAAGTTATGGAAAACTTCATGTCAGGACTCAAAACTCTGTTTGAGGAAAATTATGTTGATGTGCCAGAAGATAAAATTGACCTTTATGGGGATGCATTATCTTCTCTTGAGGAAAAAGAGACAAAATTGGATGAGTCAGTTCAGAAGAATATCGAATTGACAAGGAAAATTCAAGCTCTAGAGACCGAAATCATCCTAAAGGATGTAACAGAAGGACTTGCAGTTTCACAAGTTGAAAAAGTAAGAACACTTACTGAGAGTGTTGATTTCGTGAACGCCGGTGATATGAGAAAAAAGATTACATTGATCAGAGATAATTATTTTCCATCTGAAGCAAGTGTGGAAAGCGAAAGTATTCTCGCTGAGAGTGCATTAGAAACTTCTGTAGAGGATTCGCCAGTGGTTAAAGAGGAAAATAAATTTCAATCGGTTATGGATATTTATGCGAGAGCACTAAATAAACCTAAAGATTAAAATTTTATAAATAATATTATAGAAACAAACATTATCTATTTAAGGAGAAAAAAATGCACGACTATAACGAGAACTTTGTTCAACAGTTAAAAGAAAAGTGGGCACCTGTTCTTGACCATGGTGAACATGCCGAGATTACAGACCCATACAGAAAGGCAGTAACTGCTATTCTTCTTGAGAATACAGAACAAGCCACAATCAAAGAAAACGCCTTAGGACGTTCTTCTTTGGATCAACTTAACGAAGCACCAACAAGTGTTGCACCATCAGGTGCTGCTTCTGGAAATATCCAGTATGCAGATCCAGTCATCATTTCTATGCTTCGTAGAACTGCACCAAACCTAATGGCATATGACCTTTGTGGTGTACAACCAATGACAGGACCAACTGGACTTATCTTTGCGATGCGTTCACGTTATTCTAATCAGACTGGTACAGAATCATCATTCAATGAAGCTAACACAGAGTTTTCTGGTGATCTTGCAGGACCAAATCACTCAGGTACAGATCCATTCGCTGGTGCTGTTGTCGTAGGTACTGCATTGGATGAGACAGGTTCAACAATAACAACTGGTCTCGGTGGTTCAACTGCACAGGGTGAATTGTTGGGTAACGGTTCTACAATGACTGGAGACGGTAACTTCAATCAAATGGCATTTTCAATTGAGAGAGTTTCAGTAACTGCAAAAACAAGAGCATTGAAAGCTGAGTACACAACTGAACTTTCACAAGACTTGAAAGCGGTTCATGGACTTGATGCAGAAGCAGAACTTTCAACAATTCTTTCTACAGAAATCACTGCAGAAATCAACCGTGAAGTTCTTCGCACAATGTACGGTATCGCAAAACTTGGTGCTCAGTCTCAGGTAACTAACACAGGTATCTTCGATCTTGCTACAGATGCAGATGGACGTTGGTCAGTTGAGAAGTTCAAAGGACTTATGTTCCACATTGAGAGAGAAGCAAATACAATTGCTAAAGAAACTCGCCGTGGTAAGGGTAATGTAATCGTTTGTTCTTCAGACGTTGCTTCCGCACTTGCAATGGCAGGTCTTCTTGAATACAACCCACAAATGTCAACAGGGTTGAATGTTGATGACACTGGTTCGACATTTGCTGGAACACTTAACGGACGTTTCAAAGTATACATTGACCCATACTTCTCGTCTGCAAACAACACCGACTTCGTAATGGTTGGATTCAGAGGTACATCACCATATGACGCTGGATTCTTCTATTGCCCATACGTTCCATTACAGATGGTTCGTGCAGTTGGTGAAAATAGTTTTCAACCAAAAATCGGGTTCAAGACTCGTTATGGATTGGTTGCTAACCCATATGCAGAAGGTACAACAGTTGGTAGCGGTGCTCTTACAGCTCGTGCAAATACCTACTACAGAATCTTCCGTGTAGACAATATCAATTCTGTATAATAACAAAAAAATAGATTGATAGTACTTAGGGGGAGTTTTTACTCCCCCTTTTTTTGGCATAAATAGTATGTGAGAAGGAGATTATAATGGATCTTGTAACAAATTCTGTAAATTTTTTAAATACACAAAACTTTACATTTAATAGTAATATGTGTCCGTCATTAGGCCCATATGTACAAGAGTTAACTTTGCCTGGCATACAGTTAGGAGAGGCGATCGCTGAAACCCCATTCGTTGCAAGAAAAGAGCCAGGGGATAAGTTGATATATTCTCCATTGGGCATTTCATTTACAGTAGATGAAGATATGAAGAACTGGTTGGAAGTTTACGATTGGATTACTGCACTTGGTTTCCCAGAAAATTTTCAACAATATGGAAATTTCCAAAACGCAAAAAGAATTAACTTAAAGTCTGTATTTGATGACCTTACAATTCTTGTAAATAATAATCAAGAACAACCAATTATAAGAGTCACATTTAAAGATGCATTTCCAATCTCTATTGGAGATATCCCATTAACGACATCCGCAACTGAGGCGGCCCCACCAGTCGCACAGGCAGATTTTCAGTACAGAAACTATGTGGTGGAACGATTATAAATAATTATTAATTGAATGGATTTTTTATTATGAGTGAATACTCTAAATTATTATCAAAAATAGCAGAACTTACCAAAGAGTCCGAAAAGGATGTTAAGATTGATTTTCTAAGACTAGAAGACGAACTAGTTCACAATCAAAATCTAATCGGTAAGTGGATGACCTACCAACAAGTAAATCAGACAAAACTTCAGTTTATTGAACTGGAATATAAGAAATTAGTCGGTGATAAAATGAAGTACTATACAGGTAAGATGTCTGAAGATGAAATCATATCCAAAGGATGGCAGATAGAGGGAACCAAAATTCTTAAATCTGATGTAGGTTCTTGGATGGATAGTGATCCAGATGCTTTAAAGTTAAAAAAGAATGTGTTACTTCAAAATCAAATTTTAGATTTAATTAGTAAGACATTAGACATATTAATAGACCAAAAGAAATGGACTATAAAAAATTACATAGACTGGAAAAAGTGGTTAGAAGGTAATTAATGTCTAAATTTTATGCTGCTAAATTAAATGAGGTTTACTTACAAGTAGACGCAGATGAACTGCACATGTTAAAGGAGCTTGTGGATTACTTCACATTTAAAGTTCCTGGCGCTGAATTTATGCCTGCATATAAAAACAAGTATTGGGATGGTAAAATCAGGATATTCAATCCGACTAATTGCAAATTGTATGTTGGACTACTAAATCAGTTAAAATTTTTCTGTGATAAAAACGGATACGAACTGTCCTTTGAAGATGACTTAACGGATACAAATTTTACAGATAACAACTTACAAGAGTTGTGTAAATATATTGACCCATACAGTCAAGGAAAGAAAATTGAGTATAGAGATTATCAACTTGATGCTATAAAACACGCAATCAACTACAATCGAGCACTGCTTCTTTCTCCTACTGCATCAGGAAAATCTCTGATTATATATACATTGGTCAGATTTTATAATATGCATCCTAATGTAAAGGGAAAGAAAATATTAATAATTGTACCCACAACATCTTTGGTGTCGCAAATGTATTCTGACTTTGCGGATTATGGATGGGACGCAGAAAAATACTGTCACAAGATATTCCAAGGACAGAGTAAAGAAACCGATAAGAAAGTTGTAATATCTACATGGCAATCTATCTATAAGATGCCTAGAGATTATTGGGGTCAGTTTAATGTTGTAATTGGTGATGAATGTCACTTGTTTAAAGCAAATTCTTTAAACAAGATTATGGACAGACTCACTGATTGTAAATACAGATTTGGAACTACTGGAACTTTGGATGGAAGTAAAACTCACAAATTAGTTTTGACTGGATTGTTTGGTGATGTAAAACAAGTTACAACCACAAGAAAACTAATTGATAGTAAAACTCTTGCAGACTTTAGTATTAAGTGTATTGTACTTAAATACTCTGAGAAAATTTGTAAGGAAATGAAAGGAACCAAATACGCAGACGAAGTAGAGTGGATTGTTACAAACAATAGAAGAAACGAATTCATTAAAAACTTGGTTCTAGATTTAAAGGGTAATACACTCGTTTTATTTAACTTTGTAGAAAAGCATGGAATTCCATTACATAATTTATTAAAGGATGGCGCAGCTGAAAACAGAAGAGTCTTTTTTGTACATGGAGGAGTTGACACAGAAATTAGAGAAGAGATACGAAGAATTACAGAAAAAGAGAAAGACGCAATTATCGTGGCTTCTTATGGTACATTTTCTACTGGTGTCAATATTCGTAATCTACACAATGTAGTTTTTACATCTCCTTCGAAGAGTCGGATACGAAATCTTCAATCGATTGGAAGAGGATTGAGGAAAGGAAATAACAAAGAGCGTGCAGTGTTGTATGATATTGCTGATGATATGAAGTATAAATCACATATGAATTTTGCACTGAGGCATTTTTATGAAAGACTAAATATTTACAACGAAGAGAAATTTGATTTCAAAATTCATGAAGTTAAAATTTCAGAGTAGTATAAAAAAGGATTATTTCCGAAATGAATATTGAGTATAAACTAATTAAACTCATAACAAAAGAAAATATAATCACTCAAGTCATTCCCGAAGAAATAGAAGGGAAGAGTTATATAATTTTTCATAATCCATATGAGATTAAATCATTCATAAACCCTCAGAACGGAGAGTTTAGCACTACACTCATCGATTGGTTAACTTTTTCAACAGATAACTTTACAAAAGTCGCACTTAATGATATAATTACTGTTAATGAACCAAATAAAGATCTAGTTGACCATTATCAAATGATTTTAAACAACAGAAATTTTAATGAACAGATTGATAAAGAAGTCGGAACTGCTCCCCTAGAGAACAGTGTAAGTATTGATGAATCAGAAGAACCTTTACAAGAAGACTTCTTAGAGATGTTAATAAAGCAGTCTAATAGAACAATACATTAATATCCTTAACCATCCACATAGTGGATAATACACGATTGTCAAGGACTTGTCAAGAGAAAAAAATAAAAAAAAAATTGATTGACACGTTAACCATTTTGTGGTAGTATGTACATAACTTTACATTAGGAAAAGAATAATATGCCAAAAACTAAAGATAAAAATACAAGACATCATTATGTTGACAACAAGCTCCTTTTTCAAGAGATGCGAAAGTATAAGGAAGCAGTCAACCAATCAAAGGAAGAAGGGACAGAGCGTCCAAGAGTTCCTAACTATATAGGCGAGTGCATTATGAAAATTGCACAACACTTATCCTATAAACCAAACTTTATTAACTACACATACAAAGAGGAAATGATATCTGATGGGATAGAAAATTGTTTGTTGTACATTGACAATTTTAATCCAGAAAAATCATCGAACCCTTTTGCATATTTTACTCAAATCATTTACTATGCGTTTATTCGAAGAATTCAGAAGGAAAAGAAACAATCTTATGTTAAGTACAAATCTCTAGAAAATCAAGAACTTCTTGATGAAGTAATGTCCGGCCCAGATAATAGTCAGATAAAAAGAGGTGTCTTAGATTTCATACACAGTAACATGGATGGATTTCTTGCTGAATTTGAAGAAACTCAGAGAAAAAAGAAAGAGAAAGCAAAAGAGAAAAGAATGCAGAATAAGGAAGCATAATTTATAATGAAAATTGCATTGATTACGGACACTCATTTTGGTGCCCGAGGCGACTCTATTCTATTTCATAATTATTTTTTGGAATTCTATGATAATGTTTTCTTCCCTTATCTTGAAGATAATGGAATTGACACGGTTATTCATTTAGGCGATGTAACCGATAGACGAAAGTTTATTAACTATAATATCTTAGATGGATTTAAAAGTAGATTTATTGAGCGCCTAAAGAAATACGATACCTATTTTATCATTGGTAATCATGATGTGTATTATAAAAATACAAACCGCATTAATTCAATGGAACAGTTATTTGGTGATGAATTAAAAATTTATACTGAAACCACAACTTTAAATTTTGATGGAACAGATGTATGTTTTATTCCTTGGATTAACTCAGAAAATTATGATAACACAATATCTCATTTAAAGAAAACCAAAGCAAAGATTGCAATGGGACATCTTGAAATCGCAGGATTTGAAATGGGCGCTGGATTGATGTGTCATGATGGTATGGATAAAAAATTATTCAAAAATTTTGATATTGTGATGTCTGGCCACTTCCATCATAAATCTCACAATGGAAACATTCATTACTTAGGAAATCCATATGAAATTACATGGGTTGATTGTAATGATAAAAGAGGTTTTCATATTTTTGACACTGAAACATTAGAACTAGAACATATTATAAACCCATATAAAATGTTTCACAAAGTTTATTATGACGAAGATGAAAAAATTTCTGCAAGCAAATACAAAGACAAATATGTTAAGTTGATTGTAAAAAATAAAACGGACTCTTATAAGTTTGATGTTTTTGTGGATGAACTTTATAGGAATGAAGTTGCCGATTTATCAATTGTAGATGATTCAACTGAATGGGATTTTGAGGAGGCATCTGATATTGATGCAACTGAAGATACAATGTCACTTTTAACAAATTATATAGACAACTACGAAATCGATGTAGATAAAAACAAGTTAAAGAGTATCATGCAAGACTTGTATGTTTCTGCGTTGAGAGGTGCGTAAATGATTGAATTTAAAAAGATTAGATGGAAAAACTTCTTATCGACAGGTGATAATTTCACAGAGATACAGTTAAATAGAACTTCATCAACTTTGATTGTTGGGGAAAATGGCGCTGGTAAGTCTACTATACTTGATGCCCTAACATTTGGACTATTCGGCAAACCCTTCCGTAAAATTAACAAACCGCAACTTGTTAATACTGTTAATGAAAAAGACTGTGTAATCGAAATTGAATTTTCAATAGGTAAACGAGAATATTTGGTAAGACGAGCGATTAAACCAAATAACTTCGAAGTTTATATTGATGGTAAGATGTTAGACCAAGACTCTAAAATTAGAGACAGTCAAATCTATCTAGAAGAAAACATTCTTAAACTTAATTTTAAATCTTTTACCCAAACAGTTATTTTAGGTAGTGCAACCTTTGTTCCTTTCATGCAATTGAATTCCAATGATCGAAGAGATATTATTGAAGACATTCTCGACATCAAAATATTTTCTGCCATGAATGAAATTCTTAAAACAAAATCTACAATACTGAAAGAAGAATTGTTTGAGAATGAAAAAGAAAGAGAGTTACAAGATTATAAGATTGATTTGCAAGAAAGAAATATTCAACAGTTGAATGAAGATAAGTCTGCCTCTATCAAACAAAACAAAACAAAAATTAAAGACAAGAGACTTCAACAGAAAAAAATACTATCTGAAAACGAGAAGCATGATAGTCAACTAAACACACTTGCACTATCTATTGGTGATGAAGTAAAGGCAGTAACAAAGAATAAAAAATTAGAAAAGTTAGACACTCAACTGCACAATAATATTTCCAAAATCGAGGGTGATATTAATTGGTTTGAGAGTAAAGATGTTTGTCCTTCTTGTCAACAAGATATTGAAGATGAACACAAACACGAAATAATTTCTTGTAAAAATACCAAGAAAAAAGAAATAGAAAATGCCTTGTTAGATCTTCAAAAAGAGTTGGATTCAACACAAGAAAGAATACAAGAAATTGAGACTATTAAAAAAGAAATATTAGAGCTAAATAATAAGAAGAGTTCCAATATGAACACTTTTTCTTTTATCCAAGATAGTATTGATGAAATTGAAAAAGAAATTGAGGATGCAGAAAGTAATAATGACAATATGAATTCTTTAGAAGAGGAACTAAAAGAACTTAGAAAACTGGCAAAAGATTTAGATTCCAAGAGAAGAGAATTAGTAGATACTAGAAATTATTATAATGTTGCCTCTCAATTCCTAAAGGACACTGGAGTAAAAACTTCTATTGTAAAATACTACTTACCAATTATGAATAAGTTGATAAACAAGTATTTGCAAGAGATGGATTTTTATATTAATTTTACCTTGGATGAAAAATTCTCTGAGAATATTAAGTCTAGAGCGAGAGAAAACTTCACATATCCTTCTTTCTCTGAAGGTGAAAAAATGCGTATTGACCTTGCACTTCTGTTTACTTGGAGAGAAATCGCTCGTATGAAGAATAGTGTTAATACCAACTTACTTATTCTTGATGAAGTGTTTGATAGTTCTTTGGATGCAACTGGAACAGATGAGTTTTTAAAACTGCTAAATACTTTAGGTGGTAATAATGTTTTCGTTATCAGTCATAAGGGTGATATACTATATGACAAGTTTCATAGTGTTGTTAGATTTGAAAAAGTAAAAGGATTTAGTAGGATTGGACAAAATATATAATGACAAGTAAATTATTATTGGGTGATTATAAAAAATGGATTGGTGAATTGGAATATGATTATCTTTTTACAAGTCCACCAGACTTTGAAGAAATAGGTATAGATCCATCTAAACCAGACCTTTATCAAGATTTTTTGATTGAGGTTTTTAGTGCGTCCAGCCCAAAAAGTAATGCGTTTACTGTTGCCTTTACCGACAGAAAATACAATGGTACTATTGTTCCCAAATCTAGTATTATGAAACACTCAATGAGTTGTTTGGGTTATAACTTATTGACTCATAAGATATGGGTTAAAAGTGAAAAAGTCGATTTGTATAGATTAACATACGGCAATGTAATGACTTTTGGTAAAGGTAAAGTAAAACAGTATATGTCAAAAGAATTTAAACCAGATGTATGGTTTGATGGATATGGTGAAAAATATAAAAAATATTCATATGGAATGCCAATATCTATTGCAAAAAGATGCATTTTGAATTATACTAAAGAGAATGATATAGTTTATGATCCTTTTATGGGTAGTGGCACAACCGCAGTTGCATGTATTAGAAGTAATAGGCAATATTATGGTTCGGAACTTTTACAAGAAACATATGATTTGTCTCTTGAAAGAATTGCAGACGAACACAACACATTGATTGGACATTTTTGATGAAAAAAGATAGTAACAAAGAACTTTATAATTTTTTAAAAATAATTACAAATGAAAATAGATTGCCTGTCATGGATAGTACACTATTTACTATTGCGACAGAAAAATATGGTCGTGATGTTTTTAGATCAACAGTTGCAGAGTATATAACAAATGAGAAACCTCTATTTCCATATAAAGATTTTTCATATGATGAACTTGTTTCTAAATTTAGAAAATTAAAGTCTGCAGATTATTCTGACTATATCTCTCCAGTAGAAAACTTACAAAAAGAGGTTATTGAAAAATATGATGATTACAAATATTCCTTTAAAGAATATGGCATTGGATTGATTGATGCCCCATCTGTTTTCAATGAAGTGAGTGATTATTTTCAAAACAAACAAAGAATGTCCTGTGGTTCATATGGGTACAAATCACCAGTAGATAGATGGAACGAGGGCGATAACATTTGGGGGGTGCTAGGCCCCATATGGCGAGGCGTGAACGATAGTTGGGAACTAACCAACAAACAGTATATGATGGCGTTTAGACTTGGTACATACATCGCCACGCAGTTTAAACCGTTAGTTGCAAAGTGTATATATGAAATGACTGCCGCAAAGAGAGTTTTGGATACTTCGATGGGTTGGGGTGATAGACTTGCAGGATTCTTTTGTTCAAATGCGACACTTTATATTGGTTGTGACCCAAATCCAAACACATTCAATAATTATAAAATTCAGGCACAAGAATATTCTAAGTTGATAGGCAACGCATATGAAATTGTAGACAAGGAAGATTATTTTGCACTTTATGGTGATAAGAAAACTTGTGTGTTTTATCGTTGCGGTGCTGAAAATTTACCTTGGCATGATATTGGAGATATTGATTGTGCATTTACTTCGCCTCCATATTTTTCTACAGAAAGATATAATGAAGGCGGTGAACACTCTGAAGATCAGTCTTGGGCAAAGTTTAATGAATATGAATCGTGGAGAGATGACTTTTACTTGCCAGTATCTCAAAATACATTTGACTCACTTAGAAGTGGTGGACATATGCTGATAAACATCATGGATCCCAAGATTAAGGGTAAGAGATATCGTTCTGGTGATGAACTTGTCGATATGTTGAGTGATTCGTTTATTGGACAAGTTGGTATGCGAATTATGCAAAGACCTCAAGGAAAGGCGGTATTTTCTGACGAAGATGGTAATTTTGACAAAGAAAAAATGAATACCTTTATGAATAAAATTTATATGGAAAATGTCTGGTGTTTTCAAAAGGATAAGGACGATTTTGACATGTTTCGACATAAAAGAGTGATAAGTTTAGATAATTTTTTCTAAAAACTGCTTGACAAACCCCTTATAATATGAGATCATCATATAGTGATTTGGTTCTCTATATGGGATTTTTGATATGAATGATGTTGTGATGTTCACGAAGAATTCGAAAAGTCTTCTTGCTAAACTAATGGCAGAAGAAGACATTTCGGTTCAACACAAGAATATTGAGACTGCTTACTTTGATGTAAGAAATCGTGTTCTTGCCCTCCCTCTTTGGAAAGATATGTCTGGTACACTTTATGACCTTCTGGTAGGACATGAGGTGGGACATGCTTTATATACTCCTTCAGAAGAAGGCGTTTTAGAAAATGCAATTAAACGCTCTAACAAAGCGTTTGTTAATGTCATAGAAGATGCTCGAATTGAAAAATTGATGAAACGAAAGTTTCCTGGCTTGCGTTCATCTTTCTTCAAAGGTTATGATGAACTCCATGACAAAGACTTTTTCGGAATCCAACAATCCGATTTCGGTAATATGTCATTTATCGATAAAATCAATGTGTTCTTTAAGTATCCTTCGAACCAGTATGACCTAAAGGGTTACTTTACTGCAGAAGAACTTCCACTTCTAAAAATGGTTGCAGAAACTGAAACATTTGCAGAAGTTGCTGATGTTGCAGAAAAAATCTTTAACTTCATTTCAGAAAAAGTAAAAGAAGAAAAAGAAAATCAGATGCAAAATTCTGTTGCACCATCTGATGCAGAAAAAAATCCAGATGCACAAAGTATTGATATTTCTTCTGATAGTTCTGAAGAGATTGAAGATACTGACGGTAGTGGTGATGCGGATCAACAAAAAAATTCAGAAAATGATAACGAAGGTTCTGAATCTTCTTCAGAAGAAAAAGTTTCTGCAAATGGTGATAATATAGAACCATCAGATAGTGAAGAAAAATCTACATCATCTACCAGTGGGAAAGAAGGTGGCTCTGGAATTAATGACAAAGAGTTTGCTTCTCAGACAGCAACCGACCTTGCAGATGCACTTAAAGAATTGATAGATCATGAAGCATCTATCACATATATTGATATTCCAAAATTCAATGCAAATAATTATATTACTCAATGGACAGAAGTGCGTGATGATCTTGCAAAGAAGTTGAATATGAGTTTGATTACAACTGAAAAAATGAAGAACTACTGGACAAACTCATATACTAATCTTCTTGCAAAACATAACAAAACAATTTCTTATCTTGTAAAAGAATTTGAAATGAAGAAATCTGCCGATGAGTATGCAAAAAGTTATATTGCAAAGTCTGGTAGTATCAACTCTAACAAACTTTGGAGTTTCCAGTTAAATGACGATATCTTTAAAAAGAAAAATGTCATTCCAGAAGGTAAAAACCATGGTATGGTTATGCTTGTTGACTGGTCAGGTTCTATGCATCGCCAGTTGATTAAGACGGTAGAACAAACAATCATTCTTGCAACGTTCTGTCGCCGTGTTGGAATTCCTTTTGAGGTTTACAACTTCAGTGATCAAAATCGTTCTAAAGTTGACAAAAATGAAATTTTGGAATCCCTAGAAGTAGGTGAACATGTTTTGAGTCAAAATGTAAAACTTCATTGCATGTTGTCTCATAAAATGAAAAAGTCTGAATTCTATGAAGCATGTCGGCAATATATCAATCTTGCATATGCAAATGTATATCATATTTACAGTGTAACTTATGAACTAGATCAATACCGTATGGGCGGAACGCCTCTTAATGATGCTTTGATTATTCTTGATAGAGTAGTAGATAAGTTTCGTAAAGAAAACTCAGTGCAGAAAATGAGTTTTGTAGTTCTGACAGATGGTGAGGCAGGAGATCATTTCCAATATATTGATGAAACTCCTGATGGAAAAAGGTGGATTTCTCATAAAGGATTTTCTTGGCACCGGACTCACAATTCTAGTACGGTTTTTGTGAAGGATAATAATACAGGAACATTCTTTTCATATGATACAAAAAAACATACTCAAACTGATGCATATTTGAATTATATGAAAAATAAACATAAAGCCTCTTCTATTGGGTTTTATGTTGTGAATAAGATTGGAGACTTAAAATCTGCTATCTACAAGTACATGGGTAGGGATACAGACTCGACTGATGTTTCAAAATACCTAAAAGAGTCTCGTACAAATGGTTTTTTGACAGCTACTAAGTGTGGATATGATGAATACTACATTCTTGATATGCGTAACCAAGGTAGTGAAGATGAGTTGGAAGTTAGTGATGATATGACTAATGCAAAAATTGCAAAACAGTTTGCAAAATTCCAATCCAAGAAAAAAACCAGTCGCCAACTTTTAAATAAATTTGTCGATTTAGTGAAATAATTGCCAAAAACTATTGACAACCCTAGTAGTTTTTGGTATTATGTACTTGTAATGATGATTTGTGAAACCTTCCCTGTGGAGAATATATAATGTGGAATAAAGACAAAAAGGTAGAGTTCCTTTCAAAACTCCAAACCAAGTATGGCAATGTTGTTCGTAAAAAAGACATCCTTGCAGAGGCAGAAAAGTTTGGTGAGGCAATCCCTCAATGGTTGTGTAAAACACAAAACCGCCAAGGACATGGTTCCTATAATGTAATTAATGTGTTCAACATGCTTACGGGTAATGTTGTCCCTATTAAAAAAACAAAAGAGTCGGCGGTATCAATGCCAAAACGTGATACAGAATCATTGGTTCCAGAAAAAGATCCAAACTTTGTTAAGTTCGGATTCTACAATGATATGAAAAAGATTCTTTCATCAAAAATCTTTTATCCTGTTTTCATTACTGGACTTTCTGGAAACGGTAAAACCTATGGATCGCAACAGCTTTGTGCTCAACTGAAACGTGAATGTATTACGGTTCCAATTACTATCGAAACTGACGAATCAGATTTGCTGGGGGATAAAACCCTTGTTGATGGTAATGTTGTCTTCTCGCAAGGCCCTGTTGTTGATGCAATGGAACGAGGTGCAGTTCTTATTCTTGATGAAATTGATCTTGCATCAAATAAGATTATGTGTCTACAGTCCATCATCGATGGTAAGGGAGTTTACCTAAAGAAAGATAATCGTATGGTTTATCCTGCGCCTGGATTTACAGTGATTGCAACTGCAAACACAAAAGGTAAAGGTTCTGATGACGGACGGTTTATCGGTACTAATGTTCTGAACGAGGCATTCTTGGAACGATTCAAAATTACCTTTGAACAGGAATATCCTACTCAATCAGTAGAGAAGAAAATTCTTATAAACCATCTTACTTCTTTTGGTAAGGTAGGTACAGAAGAAACAAAAATCATCGAAGACCTTACTACTTGGGCTTCTGCGATTCGCCGAACCTTTGAAGAAGGTGGTATTGATGAGATTATTTCTACTCGCCGTCTAGTTCATATTGTCGAAACATATTCAATCTTTGGTGATGTGTTCAGGGCAGTAGAACTTTGTACAAATCGATTTGATGAAGATACAAAGTCATCGTTTGTTGACCTGTTCACTAAGATTAACGGTGGTGAAGATGTTATAAACATGGGAACTGGTGAAGATGAACTATTTAATGAGGAACCATTTTGATAAATTATAAATTCAACGAAGATGTATTGCTCGAAGAGATTCGGGCATACATCGACAATACATATAATCAACACTATTCGCAAGGTAAATTCCAATCTACCGAATTCATTATGGATAATGGTTTGGGCGAAGGATTTTGTTTGGGAAATGTATTGAAATATACACAAAGATATGGTAAAAAGGGATCACCAGAAGATCATAGAAAAGATATATTAAAAGTGATTCATTATGGTTTACTGGCATTACATAATCATGATTTAACTTATGGAGAAAATATAAATGAGATTGAGTGAAACAACCCAGAATATTCTAAAAAATTATTCTACTATTAATCAGTCGATTTATCTTAAAAAAGGTAATCGACTTTCAACTATTTCCGTGATGCGAAATATACTTGCAGCTGCAGATGTGACAGAAGAATTTCCAGTAGATTTTTGTGTTTATGATTTGACAAAGTTTTTAAACCTGTTGTCAGTATACCCAGAACTTGAATTTCACGAAAAGTATGTGATGATGTACAATGGTGAAAAGAATTATAAGTTCTATGCTGCAGAACCATCTATTATTGTATACACAGAAAATACATTTGAACTAGATGGTTCAGAAAACAATCCAGCGAGTTCTAAACCTTCTCCAACATGGGATATCGATGTTAGTATTTCTAATGCAACACTTTCTACAATTAATAAAGTTGCATCGATAAGTGGACTTCCAGATTTTTCTTTAGAAACTGGTGATGATTCAAAGGTATTTTTGTGTGCATTAGATAAGAAAGATGACACTTCTAATGTTGCAAAAGAACCAGTTGGTGAGAGTGATAAAAACTTTAGAATGTTCTTCAAATCTGAGAACTTGAAACTTATCGAAGGTGATTATTCTGTAAGTATTTCGAAGAACAAAATCTCAACTTTCCGCCATCAGAAACTTCCTGTTCAGTATTGGATTACACTTGAACAAGATTCTGTTTATGGAGAGTGAGGATGGGTTCTGAAAATTATCTATGGGTAGAGTCATATCGTCCTAAAACCATTGACGAATGCATATTGCCGGACGACCTAAAGGCGACCTTCAAAGAGTTCGTAGAGAACGGTAGTCTTCCTAATCTACTCCTTGCAGGAGGGCCTGGCATCGGTAAAACAACTGTTGCCAGAGCGTTGTGTGAAGAACTGAATGTTGACTATATATTAGTGAACGGTTCAGAAGATGGAAACATCGACACTCTTAGAACCAAGATTAGAAACTATGCATCAACTGTAAGTTTTAGTGCGAGTGATGATGCAGAATTTGGAAAGGTTATTATTTTAGATGAGGCAGACTATCTCAATCCGCAATCGACTCAGCCTGCTTTGCGTGGGTTTATCGAAGAATTCTCAGCCAATTGCAGATTTATTCTCACTTGTAATTTTAAAAATCGTATCATCGAACCACTTCATAGTCGGTGCTCTCTAGTAGAATTTAAGATTGTAAAAAAAGATAAACCAAAACTTGCGTCTGGTTTTTATAACAGGGTTCTTAAGATTCTTGATAACGAGAGTGTTAAATATAAAGAAAAGGTTATTCAACAACTTGTAATGAAACACTTTCCAGATTGGAGAAGAGTTTTAAATGAGTTGCAAAGATATTCTATAGGTGGTGAGGTTGACGAAGGCCTTCTCACTGATGTTGGAGAAATAAATCTTGGTAAGTTAGTATCTGCCTTAAAAGATAAAAAGTTTACCGACATGCGTGGATGGGTAAATCAAAATTTAGATAATGACCCTAATACTTTGTTTAGAAGTATCTATGATGGACTGTATGACCATATGGAACCATCTTCCATACCTCAGGCAGTCGTAACAATTGCAGAGTATTCGTATAAGTCTGCCTTTGTCGCCGATCAGGAAATCAATCTAGTTGCATGTCTTACTGAACTAATGGTAGAATGTGACTGGAAATGAGTTACGATTTATTTAAAGATTACATTCCATCAATCTCTCATACAAAAAAGAGGTTGATGGATAGTGATGATGAACAATGGGAGAAAAACTATCAACCTTACCTTGTAAACAAGAACTACTCTAATTTCCAAGATACTATATTATACGCCAACGAAATGAACAAATATCATAATCTTGATAATAAGTTACAATTCGATTATTTACTAAATAGTATACGTCCAAGGAAAAGGTTTTCACCTTGGCATAAAAAAACTATTCATAATGACTTTGATTATGTAAAAGAATATTATGGATATAATAATAAAAAAACAGAACAGGCTCTTAATATCCTAACAAAAAAACAAATAGAGGAAATAAAGAGTCAACTGAATAAAGGCGGATAATTATGTCAGTACTAGAAACTTTAGTGGAAGTTGCACTTGATGATCAAGAAGACTTCTTGAAAATTAAAGAGACATTAACTAGAATTGGTGTCGCATCAAAAAAAGATAGAAAACTTTATCAATCTTGCCATATTCTTCATAAACAAGGAAAATATTACATCGTTCATTTCAAAGAGTTATTTAAACTTGATGGAAAATCATCAGACTTTTCTGACAACGACAGGGCAAGAAGGAATGCAGTTGTAAATCTATTGAAAGAGTGGGGATTAATCAATGTTGTTAAGACAGACGAATTTGAAAGTGCCCCTATTTCTCAAATTAAAATAATTTCTCATAAAGAGAAAGATAATTGGGAGTTAGTACCAAAGTATAATATTGGTAGAAAAAAATAATTTGAAAGGTGAACTACTTAATGACTAATTTTGAAAAAGTAAAACAGTTTATGGAAACCTTTGGACAAGAAGTTGTACAAAAGGCAAAATTTCCAAGTAAAGAAATTGTTAGTTTAAGAAATGAGTTGATTGAAGAAGAGTTACAAGAACTTAGAGTGGCGGCAATCCTAGACAACGATTTAGTAGAAGTAGCAGATGCATTAACTGATCTGTTGTATGTTGTTTATGGCGCTGGACATGCCTATGGTATAGACTTAGATAAATGTTTCGATGAAGTTCATCGTTCCAATATGTCTAAACTAGGACTTGATGGTAAACCCATCTATAGAGATGATGGAAAAGTTCTAAAAGGCCCAAATTTTTTTCAACCAGACTTGAATAATATTATATATTGATTATATATAGTATATGGATCGTGGATTCCATCGTGCAATCGCAGTAAAATCCACATGTTACCGAAAGGGACAGTACATAAACCTTGCTAAATATAGGAGGAAAACATGGTTAGTACAAGATTAAGAAGTTTAGACCCATTTATGCGTTACAGTGTCGGGTTTGATAGATTGTTTAATGAACTTGAGGCAATGACTCAAGCAACAACGCAAAACTATCCCCCCTACAATGTAATCAAAGAAACAGATTCGAACTATCGTATCGAAATCGCAGTTTCTGGATTTTCGGAAGACGAACTTGAAGTAGAAATAAAAGAAAGTATTCTACGAGTAAAAGGTTCTGTCCAAGAAAAACAAAATGATTCTGCATTCCTACATAGAGGTATTTCTGGAAAGGACTTTGAAAGAACCTTTACATTAAATGCCGATATTGTTGTAATGGGTGCTGAATTAGTGAATGGATTGCTTGTTATTGAATTAGAACATGTAATCCCAGAAGAAAAGAAACCTCGCCGAATTGATATCGGTGGTTCTAAAACACTGCCGAATAAAAAGAAAAAATTCTTGGCAGAGTAAAAAATTGGGGGGAACCATTCCCCCCATCACTTGATGAGGATTAAAAAATGGAAACACATGACCAACTAACAATTGAGTTAGAACAGTATAAATTAGAAAATGAAAAATTTCAAAAAGGTAATAAGTCTGCAGGAATTCGTGCAAGAAAACACCTTAATGAATTGATGAAGTTGTGTAAAACACGCCGTTCAGAAATTCAAGACGAAAAAGAATGGATTGTTAAAGGCGATAGTTAATGAAATTATCAGAACAAGAAACCGAAATTGAAATGAGTGATGATAAGGTTTATAAGGTTTCTAATAATTCTGGAAAATTGGGAGATATTGAATTCTCGCCAGGATTACCAAATGACCTTTTAATTCAAGACTTGTTGAATAACAAAAAAATCGTACTTGCCCATCCAAATGTTGTACAGAAAGTATTAAACATGGAGTGGGCATGGTTCGAAAGAAGAGTTATTAAATGGTTGGGTGACTCGCCTGAAAGTAGAGAGTTACAAAAACGTTTAAGAACGCACATTAAAAATGAAAAGAAATGGATCAAAAAAGGAGCGAAAGCAGATGAAGTTCGATTATTCCAATAGTATGAAATTGAGAGCACTTATTAGAAAGTATGAATATGAAAGAGATACGGCAATTGCAAATCTTCAAATATATTTTGAAAATTCTGTAGGTGTTGGTGAACATGGTGATATTATAGCAGAAATGGATGAACAGGCCTGTCGCCTTGCAATGGCAGAAGATAAACTAAGAACTGTGATTCAGTATTTTGCAAATATTCAACAGCAACCAGTCCCACAGACAGCGGAAACCCCAGAACCTGTAGAACCTGTAGAAACAGAAGATGTCGGTTAAAGTTCTCAGATTAATTTCTGGTGAAGAGATTATGGGTGATGTATCGGAAAAAGAAGATGGTACTATCTATATAAAAGATGTATGTCAGATCGCCACTTCTTATGCCGATACAACAACCGCTACCGCAAGGGTGGGACTGGCGCCCTTTATGCCATATACAAAATCTTCAGACGGAATTACAGTTGCCAAATCATATGTTGGATTTATTGTTGACCCTGTAAATGAGTTGACTAATGAATACAATAAAATATTTGGTAGTGGATTGGTTCTCCCGCCGAGTACACCAACACTCAAAACACCAAAGGGTGGAAATCACGGATTTGTTAAAGTTTAGTGATTGACTTATTGTGCGTTGTGTGATATAATACACCTAGTAATTTACATAATGAGGAATCATGCGATTTTATACTAATATCCAGAATCTTGGAAATAAAATTCTTGTCAAAGAAACTGTTAATGGTGAGCGTAAGAGGTATCGAACTTCTTACTCACCATCTCTTTTTTATGAAGTAAAAGAAAAGACGCCTCATCGTTCTCTTGATGGTAAATATTTGAGAAAAGTTAAATTCCCAGATATTTCTTCTGCAAGAGCAAAGATAAAAGAGAATGCTGATATTTTGTCATTCTATGGAATGACGCAGTTTATTTATCCGTACATTGCAGACAACTATTCAGATTTAGAATTTGACTTGGACAAGATTCGAATTGCGACACTTGACATTGAGGTTGAGTGTGAAAACGGTTTCCCTAATCCTCTAGAAGCAGTAGAACGAGTGAACGCCATTACTCTTAAGTATGACAATATGTATACTGTTCTTGGTTTGGGGGATTGGGAGAATACTAATGAGTCTTTATCACATCTCAATATCAAGTATTACAAATGTACCAGTGAGATTGAACTTCTTAAATCTTTCTTAAATTTGTGGGAAGCTGCCGACATTGATATTGTAACTGGTTGGAATGTTAATCAGTTTGATATGAGTTATCTTGTAAACCGTATCACAAAAATTCTTGGAGAAAACAATACTAAAAAACTTTCTCCTTGGGGCATCGTAGATAGAATTCAAAAAAACATTCGTGGACAATTGCAGGAACAAGTTAATATACTTGGTATTACCATTGTCGATTATCTTGACTTATATCGAAAGTTTACCTATGTAACAAGAGAAAGTTATCGCCTCGACCACATTGCCTTTGTCGAGTTGGGTGAGAGAAAACTAGATCACTCAGAATTCTCGCACATGCACCTGTTCTATAAAGAGGATTACCAAAAGTTTATTGACTACAACATCAAAGACGTTGAACTTGTTGATAGACTTGACGATAAACTTAAATTGTTAGAGTTGTTAATTACGATTGCATATGAGGCGAGAGTAAACTATGATGAGGTTTTTTCGCCCATTAAAACTTGGGACTCAATTGCGTTTAATCATCTTAAAAAGGGTAATATTGTAATCCCCCCAAAAAGAAATAATAGTAAGACTGCCGCATACGCCGGAGCTTATGTAAAAGAACCAACTGTGGGGATGCATGATTGGATTCTTTCGTTTGACTTGAACAGTCTATATCCGCACCTTATTATGCAGTATAATATTTCGCCTGAAACTTTGGTTGAAACAGACAGAGTAGATACATCTGTTAATGACCTGTTAGAAATGAAAACAAATACTGAAATTATTTCGAGGAGTAACTTGTCACTTACTCCTAATGGTGTTCTATATAATAATGACAAGAAAGGTTTTCTTCCAAAACTTATGCAGAAGATGTATGATGACAGGGTTTTGTACAAGAAGGAAATGTTGAAGACAAAACAAGATAAAATTGATGGTGTTGGTGACCCTAAAGAACTAGACAAAAAGATTGCCGCACTTAACAACAAGCAGATGGCCGCAAAGATTCTTCTCAACTCCGCCTATGGTGCGCTGGGAAATCAATACTTTAGGTATTTCGATATCAGACAGGCGGAGTCTATCACTTTATCTGGACAGTTAGCTATCAGATGGATTGAAAAGAAAGTAAATGAATATGTCAACAAAATTCTACAAAATGAACAGGAAAAGAACTACGTTATTGCAAGCGATACGGATTCGATATACGTCACTCTTGGTGACTTGGTACATAAAGTGTTTAACCAAGGAACTGCATTCAAGGAGAGTGATGATATCATACAAACGGAACGAGTGGTTAACTTCCTTGATAGAGTGGCCCAAGAGAAAATTGAACCTTTTATTGATCGTAGTTATCAAGAACTTGCTTTGTATATGAATGCATATGAACAGAAGATGTTCATGAAAAGAGAAGTGATTGCATCAAAAGGATTATGGACTGCAAAGAAACGATACATTCTGAATGTTCATGACAGTGAGGGTGTTCGATATAAAGAACCAGACTTAAAAATCATGGGGATTGAGGCGGTTCGATCATCCACCCCCGCTGCATGTAGGGACAAGTTAAAACAATCCTTTAAGGTTATTATGGGTGGTGATAATGATGAACTTATTCAGTTTATCGACACTTTTAGAGAAGACTTTAAAACCTTTCCTGTAGATGAGGTTGCATTTCCTAGAAGTGTCAACGGATTACGAAAGTATTTCGATTCTGCAAAACTATACAAGAAGGGAACGCCCATCCATGTAAAGGGAGTAATGCACTACAATCAGCTAGTCAAGAAACATAAATTGGATATGACTTATCCAGTTATCAAAGAGGGCGAAAAGATTAAGTTCGCTTATCTAAAAGAACCCAATCCAATTGGAAACAATACAATTGCAATTCAAAATGTTCTACCAGAAGAATTTGATTTGCTAAGATTTATAGATTATAACAAACAATTCGAAAAGTCCTTCCTCGATCCAATTAAAACCATCACTGATGCTATTGGATGGAAGGTTGAAAAAATATTCACAATAGACGATTTTTTTTAATAGGAGAATAATATGTCTGGACTAATGAGTAAATTGAGAAAGAATACTTCTTTCAAAGACGGAAGAGTTAATACTCTTTCCGAATCTCCATTTCTACACGAAAAGGATGATATTCCTACAAACATTCCTGCAGTGAATGTTGCATTTTCTGGTTCGTTGGATAAAGGATATACATCTGGGTTGACTATGTTTGCAGGCCCTAGTAAACACTTCAAGACTGCATTTGGTTTGATTATGATGAAGGCATATCTTGACAAGTATCCAGAAGGTGTTGCACTTTTTTATGATAGTGAATTTGGTACACCACAAAATTATTTTGATGTGTTCGAGATCGATACATCAAGAGTTGTACATATTCCAGTTACTGATTTGGAAGAATTAAAATTTGATATAGTTTCGCAGTTAAAAGAAATCGAAACAGAAGACAAACTTTTTATCATGGTTGATTCTGTAGGAAACCTTGCGTCCAAAAAAGAAGTAGAAGATGCGGAGAATCAAAAATCTACCGCCGATATGACTAGAGCAAAGCAGTTCAAATCTTTATTCAGAATGATTACTCCCCATCTTACGATGAAGGATATTCCAATGGTTGCAATCAATCATACATACGATTCTCAGGGGCTATATCCTACCAAAGTAGTCTCTGGTGGTACTGGAATGTATTATAGCGCAGATACTATTTGGATTATAGGTAGACAACAAGATAAAGTTGGTGCAGAAATTCAAGGTTATCACTTTGTAATTAATGTAGAGAAATCTAGATTTGTTAAAGAGAAATCTAAAATACCAATTTCAGTTTCTTGGGAAAAAGGTGTAGATAAATTCTCAGGTCTTCTTGACATGGCACTAGATTATGGTGTAATATCTAGATCTGGTGGATGGTATCAAATGGTTGATCCAGAAACTGGTGCGGTTGATGATAAGAAGTTTCGTGAAAAAGAAACCCATACCCCTGAGTTTTGGAAAGACTTGTTGACGGATTCTAAATTCAATGACTTCTTGAAAAAGAAATATAGAGTTGGTAATTAGATGAAAATCTTTGCTTCTAAACATGTATATAAACAAAGACTTAATACTTGTAGAGGGTGCGAACACTTTCAAGGTTTGGCCCTCGTATGTAAAAAGTGTGGATGTTTTATGCCTGCAAAAGCAAAGATTGCAAATCTAAGATGTCCTGTAGATAAGTGGAAAGAAGTTTATGGTACTGAAGATAGAGAACCCGAAACAATTACTTTGATCGATCAAAAAAAAACTTTAACTAAAGAAGAAAAGATTATAGAACTACATAATAGAGCGAAGACCTTAGAGTCTGAAGCAAAAAAACTTTATGATGAAGCGGATAAATTGAATGGAATTAAGTGAAAGTATAATTCTAAGTGCATTATATTCTAATGAAGATTATGTGCGAAGAACATTACCATACCTAGAAAAAGATTATTTTACTAGTGAACCAAATAAAGTTATATTTGAGTTGATTCGTAGTCATGTTGAAACGTACAATACTACACCAACCAAAGATTCTTTAATGATATCATTAGATGATGTTAGTTTGAGTGAAAATAATTTTAAAGAGTCACATGCTCTTATTGAGTCATTAAAAGAAACGGATGAGAAACAAACAGACTGGCAAGTAGACCATACTGAAAGGTGGTGTCAAGAACGTGCATTATATAATGCAGTTATGAAATCTATCAGTATATTGAATGACCATGAAGATCAGAAGGGTGATTTACCAAAACTACTACAGGATGCACTTGCTGTATCATTTGATACACATATTGGACATGATTTTGTTGATGATTTTGAAACTAGATTTGAGTTTTATAATAGAGTAGAAGAAAAGGTACCTTTTCACTTGGAATTATTCAACGAAATTACCAAAGGTGGACTATCGAACAAAACATTAAATGTTGCTCTTGCTGGTACAGGTGTTGGTAAATCTTTGTTTATGTGTGACCTTGCAGCAAACCATTATATGATGGGAAAAAATGTTTTATACATTACATTAGAAATGTCTGAAGAAAAAATTGCAGAAAGAATTGATGCTAACTTGCTTAACATTTCTATTGCGGATGTTGCAAGTACTTCGAAATCTTCATTTGAGAAGAAAATAGAAAAGATTAAAAACAAAACCACTGGTAAGTTGATTATCAAAGAGTATCCAACTGCAGTTGCAAATGCAAATCACTTTAGACATTTGTTGAATGAATTGCATCTAAAAAGGAACTTTATCCCTGATGTTATATTCATTGATTATTTGAATATTTGTAGTTCTGCGAGAATTCGATATGGTGCTGGTATAAATTCTTATACACTTGTAAAATCAATTGCAGAAGAACTGAGAGGACTTGCAGTTGAGAATAATGTCCCAATCATCAGTGCAACTCAGACCACTCGTTCTGGCTACTCAAATACAGATGTTGACTTAACAGATACTTCAGAGTCTTTTGGACTTCCTGCGACTGCAGACTTGATGTTTGCGTTGATATCTACTGAAGAGTTGGAAGACATGAATCAGATTTTGGTTAAACAATTGAAGAATAGATATAATGACATTAATAATCATAAACGCTTTGTTGTCGGAATCGATAGGGCAAAGATGCGACTGTACGATGCAGAAAATTCTGCACAAAATGATATCGTAGAAGAAGTGAGTACATCATCCTATAAGAATTTACAAAACGAAGGAAAGAAAAAAATTGGAAGTGTGGAGATAAAAATATGACACAAGAAGCAAATACTGCAACTACTGCAGAAACAACAGTTCATTTTGAAGTAGATGAAGATAATTTTGATATACGACCACCAGATGGCCAACGGGCATTTATTTCTGTTTGGGATAATGTTTTATCTGATGAAGATTGTACTAAGATGATTGAATTGTTTGAAGATGCAAACGAACATCACAGAAAAGTAAATACCGAAGCGAGAACATATACCGAAGTAAATTTCTTTGACCCAGAACTATCTGAAAAGTTCCCAGAGTTTGAAGAATTTTCTATGAAACTTTTAAATATTATTTCTGAGTATACTGAAATGTATCGCAGACATAATAACATTATGTTTTTTCCTGGCCAGTGTGTCAACGAAGAAATTAAAATGAAAAAATATACTAAGGGTTCTGCTGATGATTTTAAATATCATTCAGATGTTGGAGACCACTTATCTGCAAAAAGATTTGTTGCATGTTTCTTTTATTTGAATGATGTCGAAGAGGGTGGGGAGACCGTTTTCCCAGATTATAATCTAAGTGTGAATCCAGTTAAGGGAAGACTTGCCATCTGGCCACCTTTCTGGACACACCCACATCAATGTATGCCCGCAAAGTCTGATGATAAGTATGTTGTCGGTACATATCTCCATTATATGTAAAATTATAAATAATGGTATTAACCTAATAAAAAGGGAATTCCATTGGCAAACCTTGGATCAAAAGAAGCAAAGTTTGAAAAACCATATTTGAATATGGTTGCAGATGTTATTAATGGTAAAAAAGAACTAAAGTTTGCGGATAGATCAAAGGCCGTAGTTCAATTGACTCCAGAAGTAAAAAAGTTTCTTGGGGCAGTGAAGGACAAATCACAACCTAGAGTTACAGGTTCTTTAACAAAAGGTGGTCAGTACCTTCCCATTTTTAATGGATACAAGTGGACACAAATAGATAAAGCGCCCTTTAGTGGAATGGGAGGCGGTTCTGATGGGAAAACTACCCAGATGCAAGAACTCGCCTCTCTTTTTGCAATACAAAAAAGTATTGAAAATAATGGGTATACTAATCAAGGCGCCTTTATGAAATTATATCGCAATGATTTGAAAACGATATATCCTGCAATGAATGAAGAATGGGAAAGCACATTCTTCCAGCAACAACTCACCACATATAGAGAAGTCGGAAACACCAGATATGGACACTACTCCAGAGATGGTGGGTTTATGGATTATATTACTAGTATTTGCAAACAAAAATATGGTATTGCAAAAAAGGATACTTGGAATCCTGCAGATATATGGCTAGTATCTGACCTTAATAAAGTAAAAAATACCTTGAAAGAAAAGGTATTAGACGATGTAACTTCATTAGAAGAATTTAATGCTATTCTTAGAGATATGTTTCATGAGAGAAGAATCGTTGGAATTTCTCTAAAGAAAATGTCTGGGAGAACTGCAAAATGGGAACCTGTGAATCTAGAAAACATGGATATTTTCGATGATAGAGAATATAATTTTAAACTTTCTGATATTGATATAAATTTAAAAACAAAAGGTAATGGAGAGTTTGTTAACTCAGATACCAAAATTGTTGTAGCAGGTAAAAAGGGAAAAATTAAATTTCAAATCAGACAAAATAGTGCTGGGTTTAATAATTTAAAAATTGAAGGGACAGACTTGGGTGCGACTTCTGCAAGACTTGGTAAAGTTCCTTTAGATATGGCCAGAAAAATTTTTACAGATGAAGGCCTTACTTGGGATAACGATAACAAAAACTATCCTACATCCGAACAAGAATTTATGAATGATTATAATAGATTCTTGTATAAATTCAATAAAGTAAAACAATATACAGGAATAACCGAAAACCAGTTTCAAAAGAATGTGGTATCGGTATTTAATACATCCAGACCAGATTATGCTCATAGTAAATTGATGCAGCTGCATTTGGTGTGTGAAATTGTCTCTATTACAAATGACGAAAAAAGAGATGATTTACTAACAACTTTAACATATCTTGCCCAGAAGAAGGGAAAAATATTTGGGCCATTCGGGAAACTTTACTAATGAAATCATTTACAAAATATCTTAATGAATCAAAGGGTGGAAAAAATTTACACCTAGAACACCTTGAGGATGAAATTTTAAACTTTGGGGTCGATGGTGGTCGTGCTGCTGTTCGATTTCTTTTATCTTTAAAAGACATGTTGTCTGGAAATTCAGATTCTAAAGTAAACATGACAGTTAAATGGGACGGTGCTCCTGCTATATTCGCTGGAATTGACCCATCAGATGGTAAGTTTTTTATTGCAAAAAAGTCTGTATTTAATGAGACTCCATTGTTATATAAAAGTATGGCAGAGATTGCTGCAGATACAAAACTCAGTCCTGCCTTAAAATCAAAATTTACTGTTGCACTTCAAGAATTTTCCAAGTTGGGAATCACGGGGGTAATTCAAGGCGACTTGATGTTTACTGATGATGTGTCAGAAAAAACACTTGACGGTGAGACATATCTAACATTTCAACAAAATACATTGATGTATGCAGTTCAGAAAGACTCTGATTTAGGAAGGGCGATCAACGCTGCAAAGATTGGAGTTGTTTGGCATACAACATATTCTGGAAAAGATTTACCATCAATGACAGCTTCTTTTGGTGTTAATATTTCTGGACTAAAGAAAACCTCGTCTGTGTGGATGGATGATGCAACATATAAAGATGTTTCTGGTTCTGCAAAATTTACTTCGTCTGAACTAAAAACATTTAATGGTCAAATGTCTCAAGTTGGTAGAAAATTTAAGAAAATTAAAGCAAACGACTTTAAAACATTCATGCAACTCCAAAACAAAACTTTCATCAAAGGCCTTGCTGGTGCAAGTTTTAAAACATATCTTAACACATATATTCGTGAAGGACAGAATATTTCTACAAAGAATATGAAAAATCTAGACTATTCGATGTATGTTAAAAACTTTTTTGATGAAAAGGTTATTGCAAAATTAAAAACAGAAGGTGCAAGAAAAGATAAAGAGAGAATTAGAGATGAGGCAGTAAAGCAATTAATTAAATTAGATGGTGTTGCATATGCAATTGTTGATTTTATGGAAGAATTAATTAGTGCTAAGTCTCTTATTATAAATAAACTAAATAGTGTTAAACAATTAACGCAGATTTTTGTTCGTACAAAAAACGGTTATGAAGTGACAAATCCAGAAGGTTATGTTGCAATTGATACGAAAGGTAATGCCGTCAAAATTGTAGATCGAATGGAATTTAGTTACAATAACTTTACTGCAGCAAAGGCATGGGACAAGTAAAATGGATATAAAAAATATAATCGAAAATCTTAGAAACGAAGATTCTTTAAATGAGGGGATCAACGACCCAGGCATATTTAAGGCGGTGTTTCTTGCTGGTGGGCCAGGTTCTGGTAAGTCTTTTATCGTAGGTAGAACTGCACTTACTTCTTTTGGAATGAGAGTTGTAAACTCTGACCCTGCATTTGAAAGGGCATTAGATAAGGCTGGTCTGGACAAAGGAAACCCAGACGATGTTTTCTCTGACCTTGGACAACAAGTAAGAGGTAAGGCAAAAGCACTTACTGCGATGCAACAGGCGGGATATGTGAAGGGTAGACTTGGACTTGTTGTCGATGGTACTGGAAAAGATTATGACAAAATTAAAAAACAAAAGGACAAATTAGAGGCGATGGGTTATGAAACCGCCATGATTTTTGTCAATACCGATTTAGATACCGCATTAAACCGAAATAGATTAAGGGCGAGAAGTCTTCCAGACAATGAAGTTGAATCTATGTGGAAAGGTGTCCAAGGAAACATTGGTAAATTCCAGTCTGCGTTTAAATCAAAAATGTTTGTAATCGATAACTCCGATGGTGCAGACTTCGAAAGAGATGTTATGAGAGCATATAGAACTATTGGAACATGGGCAAAGAAGACCCCAGCCAATAATGTCGCTAAAAAGTGGATTTCTGCGGAAAAGGCAGCTAGAGGAATTAAAGAAGAACTACTTAGAGAAGACGCAGAGTTTGCACAGGACAGTTTAGAGATGATGTTAAGACAACTCATTATTCTTTCTAATAAGTCTACAGAACTTGCAGAGTCACTTATGGAAGAAGTGGATAATCCACAAAATGACGAATATGAAATGGAGGCGTGGGTAGTTTCTAAAGTGACAAAGGCCAAGGATTACATTGACGCTGTTTATGATTATAGTATCATGGACGAAATGGATGATGACTAATGTTAGGATTTACTCAGTATCTTTCTGAAGGTATCAAACTTAAATTGATTCGTGGTAAAGGACAAGATGTTCTTAAAATGTGGGATACTAAGGAAAAGAGTTGGGTAGAACTAAGAGGAAAATCCGATTTTGAGCGAAGATACGATCCAAAAGATCCATTACACAAAGCAATTGCTGCTCTTGGCAAGTCAGCTAATATTTCTGATTTTGTTAACGGAGATGAAGTCAGTATTAACCCGAACCACCCAGATGGTAAAAAGGCATTTAAAATAATAAAAGGTTTGATGAAATGAAAACATTCAATCAATATATTCTTGAAAAAGAAATGCCAGAAATTTACTGCGATATGGATGAAGTCCTTTGTAATTTTACAGGCGGATATACAGATACATTTAATAAAGACTTTGCATCAACTGATAAAGAAGAAAGATGGGAAGATATTAAATCCAAAAAAGATTTTTGGCATACCCTTCCATGGATGCCTGGTGCAGAAAAAATGTGGAGAATGTTAAACAAATATAATGCAAATATTTTATCTGCATATTCTAAGAGAGATTCAAACTCACAAAAAGGTAAAAGAACTTGGATTTCAAAAAATTTAAGATTGAACGGAAAGATACATCTGGTTCAAAGAGAAGATAAACAGAAATTTGCCACAACAAATGATAAACCGAATATTCTAATTGATGATTATCCTAAGAATATAAAAGAGTGGGAGGCAAAAGGTGGTATTGGTATTCGTCATATCAATCCAGCGAAGACTATGAGAGAATTGGAGAAGTTATTGAAATGAAAACTTATAAACAGTTTCAAAATATAGAAGAAATGATATTATATCATAGACAGAACGAAATACCACTGATTGATAATGTCTTTCGTCTAGGTTCAAATAATTTTTATGAAACCTTTAAAGTTGCAAGAAGATTATACAAAGAAGATATGGTCGAGTTTGACATTTACGACATCGAAATGTTACAAACAGATATTGGTGATTGGGCGATGTTTGAGGAACAAGAATATGTTCCTTTAGACTGCCCCCTGATGGAAGAAGAAGATGTAGAATTGAATTCTCCAAAGAGGGGTGGTAAGAAAAAGTATTATGTATATGTTAAAAATGACAAAGGAAATGTAATTAAGATTTCCTTTGGGGATACAACAGGATTGACTGCAAAAATTAATGACCCAGAGGCAAGAAAGAGTTTTGTTGCAAGACATAATTGCGATCAGAAGAACGATAAAACAAAACCTGGCTATTGGGCGTGTAGACTTCCAAAGTATGCAAAACAACTTGGATTAAGTGGTGGTGGGAATTTTTTCTGGTAAGAGGTGACTTATAATGGTTCCATATATTGAAGAGTATATTGATGAAAGAACAGTAAAGAGAACATTTTCTGATGATGCCGATATAACTGATTTAGTATGGCACAGAGATAATGAAACTAGATTGGTTGAAATAGTACACTCTGATGACTGGCACTTTCAGTATGATGACGAATTTCCTTTTCCTCTTTTGAAAGGGATGATGTTAAAAATAAACAAAGGAGTTTTTCATAGAGTCATAAAAGGATATGACTGTGGAAAATTAGAAATAAAAATTCATAGGTTTGACACATGACACAAGACGATATAGATTTTGGTTTTACAGCAGTAGATGAAGAGGATCTTAGAGGATTATCTGGTACATCTACACAGACCGAAGAGATGACTTCTCAGTTGGAGACTACGGGTGAGAGCGTAAAACTGTTAGAATATAAAATGGATAATCTTGCAGACCGTCTTGGTAGTATGTTAGATGAAGTTTCTACAGTAAAAGAGTATTATGAAAACGAAAAAGTTATTGTAACAAATAAATTACAAGAGGTGGAGAATTTGATTTTGCCACTTCTAAATAATTTAATGAAGAATAAAGACAAAGAGTATATTTACTGGCCCAACAGAGAGGCTATTATCAATCAACAGATTGAAAGAATCACTAAAATTACAAGAGCAGGGTCATGAAAGATACAGTAGTTTTTACATTTGGTAGGTTTAATCCTCCAACCACAGGACATGAAAAACTTATAGAAAAACTTGCATCGGTTGCCAAAAAAGAAGGCGCCGATTTTATGGTATTTCCTAGTCATTCGCAGAATGACAAGAAGGATCCTTTAGATCATAAAACTAAAGTTGGTTTTATGAAAAAAATGTTTCCAAAGTATTCTCGTAATATCATCTCTAATAGAAATGCAAAGACCGCATTTATGATTGCTCCTATGTTGTACGATATGGGTTATAAGAGATGTATTATGGTCGTTGGCGGTGACAGAGTTACAGAATTTAAAACTACACTTAACAAATATAATGGTAAAAAAGGAAGTCATGGTTTCTATGATTTCAAAGATGGAATTGAAGTAGTTTCTGCAGGAGAGCGTGATCCAGATGCTGAAGGTGTTGCTGGAATGTCCGCTTCTAAGATGAGAGCTGCAGCTGCTGCAAATGACTATGATAGTTTTAAAAATGGTTTGCCATCTTCCTTTGAAAAGTCCAATGGAAAAAAATTATTTGATGCTCTTAGAAAGGCAATGAATATAAGTGAAGAATTATCAGAGTTTCTTGAAGCAACCAATTCAGACTTTTCACGTTTTATTGAAACAGAATTTGTAGAGATTGTAGAAGATATTGAAGATGAAATGTTGATAGAATCTGTTTATAAAGAGTTGGATTTTAAAATTGGTATCGATGATGATTATGCAACGGTATATAAAAGAATATACAATAATGAAGAAGTATCTCAAAAACAAATAGACGATTTGGAAAAATTCGCAGATAGAATGCTTGCAAAATATGATATTGATGTTACATTTACAAGACATTTTGTTGATAGAATGAATGATACTAGAAATGACCCAGAAATTAAAGTAGCGGAACTTCAAAAGTTTTTCAAAAAGATTCAGAAGAAAAAAGGTTCTCAGATCAAGGCGAACCCTGACATCGAAGCAGTTCTCAAAGACATGTCAACTAATTTAAATTTGCCTGTAGTCATCAACTACAAGGATGGTGAGTTTGAAGTTGTGCATAAAACAGTCATGCGTAAGAAAAACTTCTCTACATCAAGTAAAGAATTAAAATATGAAAGTCTTGAGGAGGCGAATTATCAAGTAGATATTGAAGGATTACCCACTTTTTATGTAGATGCAAGTAGTGCTGGGGAAGTTAAAAACGGCCTACGCAAACTATTAAAAAATCCAAAGGTTATTAAAGATGTTGAGAAAGTGACAGATGGTGAAATTAAAAAAGATTTCCGTGACAGGATTACTGGAAAAGATGAAGGTGTATCTCGAGCTCAACAGGCTGCAATTGCAATCGCTAAAAAGAAATCTGGTAAGTACGACAAAGATGGTAATAAACTAGAAGATTTTAAGATGAATCCAGAAAGAGAAAAGGATTTAGAAAATATTGCAAAAGATTTGCCAGATGATGATTTTAAGAAAAGATACGGTGATGAGTGGATGCAAGTTAAGATGGCAACTGCAATGAACATTCTGAAAAAGAAACTTGGTTATTCTACAGAAGATTTAGAAGAGATTGCATGTAACGAAGATGCAGAGATAAAAAGTTTTTCTCAATTTCTTTTTGAAAGAAAGACAACTCAAGACCCAGATATCAAAGACAAAGAGGGATCTCAGCCAAAAAAGTATTATGCAAAAGATGCTGATGGTGATGAGATGTCAAAATCAACAAAAGACAAAAGAGCTGCATATTTTAAAAAACAGGCATCGAAACCAGATGATAGTGATTCGTCATATAAACCAGCGCCAGGCGATGCAAATGCAAAAACTAAAGAATCGGAACACACCAAAAAGTACAGACAGATGTATGGTGAAGCTCTTGATAAACCTTACGCAATAAAATGGGAATATTTAAAACCAAAAGGCCCTTCGAGCGCTATCGCAAAACTTGATGATGGTAGTGCGTTAGATATTCATATCAGTGAAGATCCAGATGGCATTTATGAGATAGAATTTGCAAGAGGCCAATCTAAAAAGAATATGGCTCGAACTGGTCAAGGTGATGAGTTTAGAATTTTTGCAACAGTCCAAGCCGCTATGTTAAAATGGTGGAAACAATTAGACAAAACTAGTGCCAGAAAAATAACTTTTTATGCAAATAAACAAGACGGTAATAGAGCAAGACTTTATAAAAGATTTTTAAAGATGTGGGGAGCAAAATCTAAATGGGATATCGAAGTTAATGGTAATGCCAAACCTGGCCTTGTGGCGTATACTTTAACCAATCCGACCCCTGAGAAATCCAAGAATGATAAAAAAACATTTATGCAAAAATTGTTTAGGAAAGAAGAAACTGACCTAGAAGAAAAGAATATTGCTGGATTGGTTGCAAAGGCAGATGAGTCTGGTATTTCATATGAAATTCTAAAAAAGGTATATGATAGAGGTATGGCAGCATGGAAGGGTGGCCACAGGCCAGGAACCACTTCACAACAATGGGCATTTGCAAGAGTGAATTCATTTATTACTGGTGGGAAAACAAGAACTACTGGTGATGCGGATTTGTGGGCCAAGGTTAAAAAATAGATAAATAATATAAAAACGGAGACTTTTCATGTTTAAAAGAAATATGACAATTGAAGACATTGCTGCCTTTATTGGGGCCGCTTCAGCCGCCCAAGCTGCTGGTAAGAAAAAATTTAAACTTGGTGATAAAGAATATCCTGTTACTATCAGTAAGGATGTTGCAAAAAAAGTAAGGGAAGAAGATGTCGCTGACTTTATTGGGGCTGCTAGTGCTGCGAAAGCAGCGGGCAAGGAAAAATTCAAATTCGGCGATAAGGAGTACCCTGTTACGATTTCTGACAAAGTTGCGAAGGCGGTAAAAGAAGGAAATATGGAGTCTGTTAAAGAGTCAGCAATAAATGAGTTGACCACTGTAGATCGAGAGAAGTTAGTCAAAGTATTTGACAAATTGAAAAAAGGTTCAACCGTCAAAATCAAGTCTAATGACTC
>Ga0209630_10000248_pt1 | contig 63448 bp, 65 predicted proteins | sample COG_01_FD_184745 | JGI IMG/M metagenome (GOLD analysis project Ga0209630, IMG submission 184745) | Pelagic Microbial community sample from North Sea - COGITO 998_met_01 (SPAdes) (version 2) | ecosystem: Environmental > Aquatic > Marine > Neritic zone/Coastal water | place: Helgoland, sampling...
AAGACTGCGTATTTCAATAACTCAATGATTACAAATGCCTACTTTATAGACAGAGACTTTGATGTTGGAAGCACCGCTTTCGTAATCGGTCAATGTATGTTGTCGTATGAAATGGATTCCGCATCAATAGATACTAAGTTAGGTTTGGTTGATGCATCTGAAAGAATGATATTGACAACACGATACAGCAATGCGTTTGGTGGACCAATAAATAGTGGTGACGTTGGACAACGTTCTGATAAGTTACAACCAAGAAGCCCAAGAGATGGGACTAACGCTGGTAAGTTTACCGATGATTATTTAATTCCAACCATGACTATGACAACAGAAGATTTAGTTAACGGCACAGAACCAATAGGTGCATTGGCAGTTAGAGATACTTTCAAGAAAATATTCGACTATGAGTTAACACCAGAATGGTTTGGTACATTGAGATTGCCTAACCAAGACCCTAATGATCCTACTAGATATATAGTAGATACTAACTATGGTAAGTTTAGTTATCCCTATAGTATAGTAGGGTTTACTATACCTGGATATTATAATGGACCCGTACTAAGATATGGAGAAGATGGAAAGCCAGTCGGTGCAACAGATGAACACCCAGGATTTATTGGTAAGAGCAAAGCGTACGTCAATTACCAAAGTCCATTTGGCACATTACATCGCCACACTATTAATTTCTCAGAAGAGATAGCAATACAGAACCAAATTATTGATTCGGGTGGTTCGGTAACGGATGTATATGAAAACCAAACAGACTCAGATAGTGGTGCGTTTGGAGAAGGAATAGAAGACGTTACAAAGTTAAAAGCGGAGACTATTCAATACGAAGAATGGCTAAAAGATAGAATGATGCAAGATTATGGAAGTATACGTTTTACAAATACCGTATTTAATCAACACATTAATTTCTTCAATAAAGATTTCGTCACAGGAAAGATGCTACTAGAAGCAGGCTACTCTATCCCTGGAGTAGACACATCAATGTATGAAAATGAAGCAAAGTATCTTGGTATACCAACAACTGCTGCAGAACTCGAAGAAGAACCAGAACCAACACAAGTGATGGGACTTGGAGCATTTAGTGATGCATCTGGATTTACAATAACAGACGTTACTTCTAAGTGGGGTGCAATAGGTTCTGCAAGCCCACGTTACACCGGAGATATTGGGATGTCCATGGTACCATACGCTGCAGACGTTGCTGGAGAAGAAATGGGTTATATGGCAATGAGTAACTTAGATGGTCTAGGATACCCAGGCGAAGGTATCGTAGATGATGCTAAAGATTTTGCAGCAGAGGTAACACTTGAAGCAGCAAAATACTCCGGACTTGGAATAGGTCTTGGATTAGGTGGAGCAGCAATAATGTTGGCTGGTGGAGTTGCAGTCGGCATAGCAGCAAAAGGTGCTGGAGAAGGGGTTTGGACTATCTTAAATAAAAAACAACCGTCACCAAATTAAGCAACACACTCTTAACAAACCACCTAGTGGGGATAGACGATGGTAGTCAGTCCTGACTTTGCTAGTAGAGTTATTTACGACTTCAAGGAGAAGTCAAAAGAAATCATCAATACTTATGGTTTAGATCATTTAAGAGGAACCGAATCGATGGACCCGGTTTCTAAGTTAGGTGAAGAATTTATTACATTAGCAGAAGGCGGATCCATAAATCGAACACTAACAGAGTCAATGTTAGAGTCAGAAAAAAGATTATACTTGAAAACAATTGAGCAAAAAGTACTGGAAGTTTCCAGACAACAAAGTGCTACGTTAAACGGGATTGCATCGGCACACGCGGCAAAACCACCAGTGCAAGATGCTAATTGGGATAGAACAATTACATCTGTTGCTAGAGAAGTAGACAGAATCGCAGTAAAAAACGCAGACTTGATGAATATGTTGCCTAAACAACAACAGCAAGTTATGGACGGCATGTTTTCAAAAGTTGTCGACCAAGTTAGATTTAGTCACAGCAGAGACCCTTCTTCACAAAGCGCAGTGAATGCAGAAAAAGCATCAATGAAGGAATTACGTAAAGTAGAATCACACTTAGAGAAAGTTAGTAAAAATGCTTTAAAAACAAAGCAAGATATGATTTACAACGACTTCAATGAGCAATTAGGACGCTATATGGCATCTTTTTCACAACTTCGCAAAGCAATGAAGCCTGCGGAAGTAAAGGCAGCAAATGCACAAATATCTTCAATCAAAGCAATGATGCGAGAAATCAAAACCAACAGAAGATTGGTTAGTGACCAAGAGTTGTTGAAAGCACACATTAGTGCATTACAAGACCAATTTAGAATACTAAATGATATGGAAGGTAGTGTTAGTGAAACAGTTTCTGCTGTTGCAGGTATATTTGGTTCAACACATAGAAGAACAAACAAAAGAAACTTTTCATTCGATGGTTTTGGTGCAATGGTATCAGCAGAAGAAATCGCTAATAAACACCCAGAAAGAACAAACCCTGCACACATTCGTTCAATGCAGTATTTTATGAATCAAGGGCAAACATTTGAAGAAGCACACGAATCAGCAATAGCATATGGGTTCGAACCCGACGGCGGAGTAATGGCAATGGATTTAGACCGCAGAATAAATTATTTGGGCGCAGCCCCTCCAGGATGGAAGCCAGAAGACTACGCTCTAGAAGAGTCTTCGACAGGAAGAAAAGTGTTAAACGTAGGTGGTATAGGAGTAGGTGGAACAATATTTATTGGAGCGTTAGGGTTGGTAGCATTAGTAGCAGTATCAAGTAGGTGAACAAAATGAATTTTATAAGAAACAATGGTGAAGTGGTAGAAGTTAATGACAAAGATGTCAAAACTTTAGAAAAGACTCAAACGTACACACTCTTTGGAGCTAAACATAATCCAAGCGGTGAACAAATGGTAGGCGTAGTATATAGTAACGACGTGGCAAAAGCAGAAGCCGAATATGCAGACAACGATTCAGGGCAACCAGAATATAACGAAATATTGGCAAATCCTAAGAAGACGTCTAAAATAACATGGCGAAACCTTAGATTACAGAGCGCAATATCAGGAGAGAAAGCAATTAAGGGACTAATTAGTACTACTGCTGGTCTTTTTACAAAAGCAGCCAGAAAAGCAGGAAGCAGTATCGCAGCAGGCGGAATTACAAATGAAATGTCTGTAAGAGAAGATCCATTGTTATTCATTGCAACTGCGGAAGATTGGTATGCATATATTAAGAATATGAACACAGTCGATATAGGCGCAGAATTTGCTGCCGGTGTGTCACACGCACAACGTTCTTCTAATGCATTATTCGCACACGAATGGGAGAGTGACCCAGGTCATCACAATCTTATGGGAAGATTACTTCCGGGTTCAGATAGCCAAGAAGCAGTTGCAAAAGGGCAGATTGCTTATGATATTCTAACACGAGGCAGAGAATTACTTAAACAACAAGGATACGGTGCTACACAACAACAAGTGATGCATAAACTTGTTTTCGACATACTGCGCTCTATGCCAGTAAAACAGTACAACTATTACACATTATACCAACTTCACCCAGATGAAGGTAATGAAATATACGCTGAATTCAAAAGCAGATACATTCCTTTAGAGACAGCAGAAGTAGAAATGGTATTAGAAATGCAAAGATCACTAGCATCAGAAGGTGACGCATACGCATTCAGAACTACAACTAACGAACAAACAGGACTACTCTCTTCACAACTAATGCGAAGAGTAGTTGCAGACTACGAAGTTGGTGATACTGTAAACGTTCGAACATTACTAATGACATTACAAGGCCCACCATATAATTACAGAGCAAGAGCAGTTGACATAGCAATGGCATCAGGTCAAAGTAGCGCAGCAGTAGCTAGCGGTACAACGTTTATGGAGTTCAATCTACAAAACAGAGAGATAATGACTGACATGATTAATAATGGTAGTGGTAAGAAACTAAGCAACGAGAAGGTTGGCGCTTATGCTCTTGGCATTGAATCAACTCACTTGGATAAAGGCAATGAGTTGAAAATTAGTAAAGACCGCATCGCCGACTATCCTACAATAGTAATTGCAGCAAGTCAGTATGACCCAACACCACTGTATGTTGCTGTAGCAGTTTCCGGTGGTAAAGGTGGCAGCAACAAAAACCAACAAGGTAAAAAGAAAGGTGGTGGCGGCAAGTGGAAGATAATCAAGTACAACGAAGATTATCTAAAACTTGGTAAAAACGACAATGCTGGTAAAAAAGCACAAGGAATCAGAAGAGGACTTGGTAAGAAAAACCCTACCAAGAAAGCAAAGAAAAATCCACAACCAACAAAGCGTGGTAACTTTCACTTTGTTCAACTATGGCCAACTACACAATTAGATATTAAGAAAAGAGAACCAGTTGGAGGAATGGCAGGTGGTACTAGACATGGCACAGGCAAGTCAAAGAAGGGCCAAGGATATTGGACCAGAGGTCTAAACAAAGCAACCAAAGATATGCAAAACAAACAACTACTGATGATGGGAACACACAAGAAAACAGGTGAAGAAGCACCTTACAGAATTAAATTCCCAGTCTCTTTGTTCAAAATTGTTAACCATCCAACAGCAGGGTACAAAACACTAATGCCCAAGAAAGATATACAAAATAAGAAATTCATCGCAGCATACCAAGATTTCATAAATCATTATGGATTACCAAAACATGCACCTTCGAAAGATACGTATAATCGATTTATTATACCGAAGTCAGAAAGAGCGAAAAGTCCTTACTACATAGATATGCGTAAAAAAAGCGGTAGAAAGTGATTAAAATGAGAGTAAAGGTACCAAGAGAATTGGCTGGTGGCTCTCTACTTAAAGCACACCAGTGGGTTAAGTCTAATGTAGCCAAAACAAATCCAGGTAGAGCAAGTAATGATTACACGCTTCAAGCAGTTGATGGTACACCAATCAGTCTTAGTGATTTAACAAGTAGAACATTTGACGAAGTTCTAGTAGTATCAGGAACAAAAAACAACCCAGGTCAGTACCCGGTTCCAGAAGAATCATGGGGATATCCAACATATAAATCTAAAAACAGATTAGGTAACAAAGTGACTACACTGTTAGCAAAAGATATTGATCCATCAATGATAGAAAGAATAGCCGCGCAAAATGGTATGTTCAGTGCACTCAATACTGTGACAAAATTATTGTATACTTCAAAAAACAACCTGAGGGGTACGGATACTAAAGTCGCTGCACTGCTACAAACATATGCTAACGCATCTGCAGTCAAAAATAATCCAGGAAGACCGTTCTTTGCAACAGATATAAACAACAAATTTAGAGGAGTTGTATCACCACAAGAAGCAACACGCTCATTTATTGCACAAGAATTTGGGGTAGACCCGTCTGATGGCGTATTCGATGCAAATAGTGAAGCAAGTACGTACCTAATAGACAAAGCAAGAATTATTAGAATGTATGATTTGGCTAACCCAGACACAATTGAAGATTTTATGGATAACGTTTTGTTCCCGTTCCTAGCGATATCAACAGCAAACGCAAAGATGTTGAAAGCAATGAAGCACCAAGATTACAATGACATGACTAGGGATGCGCTCACAAGAGGCAGAAAAGACAGTGATAGTTTTGATATCAGATGGCAGAAACTAATTTCTATGGTACCAACAAAAGCAGAACAATTCTATGATGGAATGGATTATGCTTTAGTCGCACATCCTTTGTTCATGAGTGACAGTCTTGGTATAGCAGCAATGAATAGAAATCTTATAAGATACATTGCTAATACAGTTAGAGATTATCCAGGTAACGCAAACCGCGCAGTTAGTTCAATACAAAGAAGAGAATTTGCTACACCGTTACAAAAATTCTTGAACATGTTCAGACCAGAAGACGGCGCCCTGTATGAGATGATGCAAGGCCAAACCGATATATTACGAGCCGGAACCACAGCAGAAGAAACACTAGCAGCATTGCAGTCTATCTATAACCCCGAAACAATAGATATTGATATAGCCAAATATACCGCAAATCTGGAGACTGATCGGTTAGTTGGATTCTTTAGAGACGTCGCTGGTTTCAAACCCACCCCACCACCATATTGGCCCAAACCAGTTGTATTAGCAATGATGGACGCACTTAGAAATAACATAAACGCAGTCATTATTAATGAACAATTGAACTTCGGCGGAACATTTATGTCGCATCTAACCAGAGGCAAGCTTCCTGCACAATACTGGTGGCTACAATCGATACAAATTCAATTAGCAAGCCCAGAAACGCTGCCCAAAGCAAAAAATGAGGTATTAGAGGGGATAAAATATCATAAGAGAAGTACTAAGTTTGGTAAAGTAATGGAAGAACTCTATCCAACTATAGAAGGACAAACCTATGCTGACCAACTTAGTAGGACACCGGGAAATCCGTATGATATCTCAGCGAAGAAATTTTCCGAAATCGCAAACAAACTCAGTGATTACATAGACAGAATAAAACAAGATGGAAAAGGTTCCCTGAGTGACACCGTAAGTCCAACAATACATATACTAAGTGTATTTATGGAAATAGAAGATACTAGTAGAAGTAAGTATAACTATACTATGAGTGAAAACGATAGAGCATTTACACTATATATGCTACAAGAAGTATTTAACTATATAGACCGCAATACACCCGGCAGCTTAGGAGAACTAAGACAATCATCAACCCCTGCAGATAACGCTAATATATTGAATATACTACAAGGATATACGGACACCGTCCCTACGGTAAACAACAAAGAACTAACAAATAGAATAGAGTTTGAAACAGGAGTACAAGAAATATGGTATCAAGTCCAAGCACTATTAGTTGGATCTGATCCAGGCAATGTTGCGGTCGTCCAAAAAGATGCAAAAGACGAGTTGCTAGAATATAGGAACGGATTACCAGAGGAATGGCGTCGAATTAGAATAGACACTCTAATAGACACAATAAATGATTGGAGACCAGCCCCATGAGTAATTTATCTGATAAAATAGCCGCTCTTAAAAAGCGGGACCAAGAACTCTACGCTGACGGAAAAAAAGACCCATTCGGGCCAGCAACTTATATCAACGAAGAGATACAGGCTATTGCCGACAAGGCAGCAACAATTACAGTAAGATACGACGGGATGGATGTAATATCCGACATGCTAGATAAACACACTCACAAAACACTAGAATTACTAGATGAAGGAAGTAGAGCAATACAAGCCCATGCAAATGACGTAGTAAGTCATTTCGACGCATTCATTAGAGAAGGCCCAATTACGATAAAATACGATAAAGGCGATGGTAAGGCAAAAAAAGAAGCAGAAGAAAAATATGCTCAAGAAAGTCAGAAATACCTCAGTCACATTCACCACATTGTCATGGATGTTGCAAGATTCGGAGAAGTCAAAAGTTCACTAAGCGGTGCCGAAAACCTACTAAGGATGCAAACAAACTTAGTCGATAAAGACGAAGTATTTACTAGAAGTGGACATAACGCAACAATATTAAATTTAATCAAATTCATCAAACAAATGGAAGAAGATCTAAACAAAGCAAAACAAGAAAGAGACGGATTAATAATCGAACTAAGACAATTCCTGGGCAGAAAACCTTCAGAAGTACCAACAAACAAGGGTTTAGACAAAAATAAATTAGGACCGTTTGTTACAAGATACAAGGCATTTGACCCATTATTCTTTGAAATGGCAATTTCATACATCACTTATACAATGGCAATATATAAGTTAGAAGTCAACGCCAGAAAGGTAACTATGGAAATAACCAAAATCAAAAATCTACAGTGGTTCCAATCAAGATCTACTCGTCCTATAGCATCAGTATCAACACAGAACCAAATAGATAATATGTTGGCTGACATTGATTTTACAAATGCTTCTCTTAATAAATCTTTCAAAAAACTAAGTTCGACAGCAAATAACTTTTTGGAAAAATATGACGTACCAGACTCGATAAAGAACCTTCCAGCCACGGGTAAGACTAGTAGTGAAGCCATAGATAATGCTGCTGAAGACCTAGTAACCGCACTAAAAAATTCCGTACTTTAATCACTACCTGTATAAGTAGCGACCCTCTCCGATGAGTATGATTAGCGCAGTCTATTGTAATGATTGCGGTGATAGAAACGATTCTAGTCACATGCATTGTAAAATGTGCGGAGCTAAATTACCGGTGATGGCACGACAAAATCCATTGTATGCAAAACTAACAGAAGACAGGCCAAAAGCGGTTGTTTTTGATTTAGACATGACATTATTTGACAACTCACAAAGATTCACAGATGCAAGAAGAGCAGGACTTGTTGACAAAGCAGGAAAGCCAAAAGTCAAAGGGATGATGAGTAAAAAACAAGCGTTCAACAAAAGAAATAAATTCATTTACTCCAAAAAAGAACTTGCAAAAGACGTAGTGATTCCGGGCGCAACCCAGTTGGTTAGTGATTTGAAAAACGATGGCTACACCATAATTTATCTTACTGCAAGACCAAACAAGTACCAAGAGCAAACAATCCAACAACTGGAAAATAAAGGCTTTCCATTGTTTAGAGACAGAGATGGTAACCCATTAGTATTTTCTAAACCAGCAGATAAAACACAAGTTCCTGCGTTCAAAGGAAATAAAGTTAGAGAATTACTTGGTAATTACACAGTAGAAATGGTCTTTGATGACAACAAAAGCAATCTAGAAGAAATTTCTAAGTTAGGAATCCCAGGTCTGTATGCATCACTTTCAGATCATGTTAAGCACAATCCAGAAGCACACGACTTCAGAGACGGACAGTTCGTAACAGGAACAGACAATGTCGATGTTGCATCTGATATGATGCGTGACCCAGATTTAGGTCCAGACGACAGAGAGCAAACCGTAGGAGAAACAGCATATTTAGAAGAAGAACAAATGAAACAAATGAAACAAATGTCAATTGATGACTTCACATCAAACCCCATGGGACCAAACCCACTACCAAATCCACTACCAAAACCAAAGAAAAAGAAACTTTCAAACGGTAAGTACCGCAAAGAACCAAAGAAAACTTACGTCAATAGAATGATGGAAACTAAGAAGATGAAAGAAGATTTCCCAGATAGGAAGCAAAGATATGCAGTTACTATGACATTGGTAACAAAGTTTTACGGTAAGTCTAAAGCAACACCCAAATCAAATCCAGCACATCCAAGTAAAGTAGAGAAGGCTAAAAAACTTTACAAGCACATGAATGGTAAAGAACCAGCAAAGATCGAGAAAAAGAAACTTGACTTAGGTGATGTATGGTATCAAGTTGGTGAAGGAGGATGTTGGCAAATTGGTTACATATCTGGCAAAGATAACGGCAGAGATGACCAAAAGTACACTCATGTTTTCAACGAAGAAACCAAAGACGGCAACTTCCCTAAGTTGTACGCAACAATGCCAGAAAACGGCAAACCAATGCTAATCATTACTGGCGGCACATGGAAGATTAAAACAGACGCCACTGGAACAGCATGGATATACGATTGAGGTGATTGAGTGAATCATAAATTAGGCATATCTGAGAAAACATGGACATACATTGGTGTGGCATCCGGTACACTACTTTTGATGAGTTCTTTGCGCACAGCAGCCAATACTATTGGCAGCGATGGTGTGTTTGGTTACGGGAAGAGTCAAAAACTTGCGACCTATGGGAAGGGCAAGGAGAAGACGTGGTCATCAATACAAGCACTTTCATTAGGACTAATTGCATTGACAATGGTAGAAAGTAGTCACGACAATTTAGTCAAACTAGCAGAGATTAACGAACGAGGAAAAGAAAAGATACAATTTTGGTGATACAATGGCAGAAATATGGAACCCCTTCGATGACGGAAACCCCGTTTACAAAGAACTAGCAAAGAAAACCGCAATAAATAATAACACCTGGAAATGGATAGGAAGCATTGCAGTTGTGATGATTGTTGCTGATTACGCTGGCAAAAAAGGATTCAGACTCAGTGGAGTGTCAGGATTAGGCAGGGTTAAGAACAATCCATATGGAATAATCCGCAAGTGAGGCGGAGGTATGAGTAAATATGCTTTTTCTGAATCGTTCGGTGAATTTACCGACAAAGATACAGAAGACGCAGTATTGACTAGATACAAAAAGCACGTCATTGACCATATACTTCAACACTATGAAATACACGTCAATAGTCACAATCGTGACAATTTAACTTCACATCAGTTGCTATATTACCATGTTTACGGCGATTATCGTTTAGTATTAGACGACAAGAAACCTAAGTTTGTTTACAAAACAACAGGATATACAGAAACAAATATATTGTTGGGCGCACCGATAGATGAGTACTATCTAAACAATTTTCTAAATCAAGAAGAAGAAGGCATTATCAATGGCATATATGATTCTGTAAAAAATGATGGCGCATTAAAATACGACACGGAAAAAGTAGATTGGTTAAACACCGAACTACAAAAAAGAGGCACAGGAACTAAATTTAACTTACCAAGCATTGGTACAGAGATTGTAAAAATGCATGCTTACGGAAATGCTTCGGATGATATTAAAAAAGGCTTGATTGACGAAATGTATGCATTAAGTGAGTTCTTAGACTCAGAAGATAACAGAAATGAGTATCCAGCATTATACGATGAAGACGCTATAGAATTAGTTAACAAATTTCTCGTAAATCCATTTATGGACTCAAGCGAGTTTAATGGAAGTGTATCAAAATCCATAGCCGTCTTAATAGAATCATTTTTGACAAATTTAGAGTATCGTGAACTCTACGACTCATATCCAGACGAAAAAACCAATCCCCTACCACTAGAGAAAAATATTTTTAAAACTTTACGAGATATATATGACATAGACAACGATTATGACACAGAAGGAGCCATTAGCAAAATAGTATCGACATTGTTTGCAAAGTCTACGCAGAAGTACAATATTGACGACGAAGTAATGTTTTCAGACAATCTTTCAAGTGCGAAACTAACCGCAATAGCAGATTTATTAGAAGTAGACCAAGAAGAGATAATGGCGTCCGAGTACGTCATAACCGGATTTAGTGAGACTGGTGGATATGTTTTGCGTACAGTAGATTTAGTTGGTGGCGGACCTGTACCGCTAGATTTGAATGACTCACCAGATGACGTAAAAATTGCAGAAAACGATTTGATTAAATCAACTACACCGAAATTTGATTACGACGAAGATTCTGGTGACGTCACAACCACTGGTGGTAAGAAAAAAAAGAAAGGCGGTGGCAAAGTAGTATTAGAGCCAGCGTTAATTATTTATCAAAGGATTCTACTCGATACGTTTTCTGCCATACAAATATTGTGTCACACCAATGAATGGGCAAGACAGGGTGGCAACAATGCAGAGGCTAAAACCGAAGCAAAAATGCGATTTCTTTCCAGCGGAGTTAACGTATATGCTTCGACACAAAACAACAACCAAAATAAACAGAAAGGAAATAACAACAAAAAAGGCAAAATAAAACCAATTCATATTTACGATTCATTCCCCAACATAGCACATTTTGACAGCGGAAGTGTAGTTGGAATACCACCAAATAAAGACAGTAAAGCAAAATTAGGAAATCGGGGTTTGTTAGATGAATTGGCAGATTGGAGAGGGTTCTACACACTCTCAGTGCTAGCCAAAGCAAGAAAGAAATCATACGACAGACAGTCTATGGACACTTTTTACTCATCCGATATTTTACTAAAAGAAATCGCTTGGATGGCGACTGCGTTAAGTGACGGCTCAAAAGTACTTTCTAAGAAAGAAGACCCAAGAGACTTAATGTCACAAATTCAATATACATACGTTCGAGGAGTGCCAACAGATAAGGACGGTAACGACTTACTGCAACAAACAGCCGTTGCACCAAAGGAAACTGTTTTCTACGAAGTTGACGTACCTTTGTTGAAAGAAGTAATAATGACTTACACAGATGTTTACAATAAATCTGTTATATATCGTGCGTTCAATACAGCAAAGAACACAAAGGACAAAACCATAACCGTCGAAACTGACAACGTAAAGACATTGGTTGCAAATGCATTTGAGGAACATAAAAAAGCCAAAAAAGCAGAGGATGAAGGAAAACCAGATGCAGAAATAAAAGCATTCAAAGATAAAAAAAGCGAATACCTAGGCCAAGCAATGAGGCAACAGCCCAATGCATTTAGAGTAGATCAACCGAAAGGAAAGTCGGGTCGCGACGAAGACAGTTATCCTGGCATAAAGTATCTGCCGAAAGGTGAGGGAGGCAAATTCCACGTTGATGTTACACAGATACCTAGTAACGTTACTGGTGCAGATAAAATACCAAAAGACCGGAACAAAAAATCACGTACAGCAGGTCCCGCAGATGCTGGCGAATCAATATACGACACAACCACAATAACAACTAGAGCCCCTGTGAAAGAAGCCGATCTTGCAAGAACAATATGGCAGTCTGTCAAAACAAGAACAACAGGACTGTTTGACTTAGAAGGTGCAAGACCTCACGAATTTATGTATCTGTTATTCGAGGAGATGAACAAAGTTCTCTCAAGGTCTAAGTTAATCAAAGCACCATACCCTGAAGCATGGTTTGGTACAAACATTGTTGACAAGTTAATTACCGACCCTATGCAATTAGGAGAGAGCGTTGAGATAAGATTTTACGAAGAAAAACTAGCAGAATACATTGGTGCATTAGAAAAAAGATACATGAGCAATTTTTTAATTCCATCAGTTTTATTGACACAAACACAAATGGGTCGTATCAAATATAGCAAAAACCCAGAGAAACTAAAGATGGCGTTTATGGAAAGACTCGCAAAAGACTCAGCAAGCCCACAATTAGTAACGACTAATTATATTCTCAAACCATATGCAATAACAGTGGCCATCATGCGCGGTGTTTTACAAATACCCGAAAAAGACAGATCGTCTTTTGTCGCACAAGAAATAGATGAAGATATGCGCACGGAGATACGCAGACATATGTATAACAATGACATTAGACCACTGCTTCCTAGAGAACACCCATTGTTTGAACCAAGAGAGAAAATAGAGGAGGAGGAATAATGAGTGACTTCAACCTTGTATTCGTAGAGTTTGATAAGTTTGCTCGACTAGAAACTGTAGATAAAGAAACATTGACAGAAGACGACATAGATTTATTCTTGACTAATTTCCTAGCACCAAACTCATTCTTCTATCACAAAGGTTTGCAGATAAGTTGCGCAAATAAGCCAGACAGAGAGACTGGTGAAAAAGCATATGACATGGACGGTAAGTCTTATGTTGAAGCAGTTAATGAATTAAAACCAATATTAAGTAAAAAGATAAGAGATAGTTATGGTAGCATTTCTAAAGACTCTAACGCATTTGCATTCGATGCCGCACCTAGAACTGTCAAAGAAATTGCATTAAGTTTGGCATACGGTGCAGGATTAAATGCAGCAAAATGGCAAGCAATGTCAGAAATAGAAAGAATACAACACCCTGTTTACGCGAATGCACAAATAGAAGCAAATAGAATACAAAGTAGATTGGCACAGTATCATGAAAAGGTATTGCCTTTTATGCTAAGAAAAACAATGCATCACCCCATTTCGTTTATCAAATATAGCCAAACAAAAGGATACATCCCTACACCAATCAGGAATACTAACGAAGTTAATGAAGTTACACTATCGTCAGAAGAAGATTTGCAAAACATGCTGAGCAGTAAAAGATACAACGATACTGGATTCCCTGGTGCCAAAGATGAAGAAATCAGGGGATTAGTCTGGGATCCATCACCAAGCAGAAAGAATTTGAAACTCGCTGTTATTGATATTGACAACCCAGCAGACTTAAGCAAAGCAAAACTAAGAGAAGTTACGCGTAGTGCTGCCCTAAGAATAGCAAATGCAGGACATCCATACATCATAATGTATACAGGTAAAAATTTTCAAATATGGATGGGTGAAAGTAAAAACAAACTGGGTGATGCACCGGAAGTTATAGATTATCTTAGAGGACTTTTGAATGGACTTGGTAACTTCCAAGGCAAACAAGAAGCCATTGATGCAAAGGAAATATGGTTTGACGAAAACATATTAGCAAGTTCAGTAAATAAATTACCAACTAGGATGTTCTTTAGTTTGCACTATCCACTAAAAAACCAAGAGAAGTCATATAGTGGTTTAGCCGCTGTACCAGTAAGCATTGACAATGTAAAGACATTTGATCCTTACAAGCATGCACATCCAGATATTGTATTACTAAACTTTGACAAATATGCTAGTGTCATAGCCGCTTTCTTTGACTCAGTGAAAGTTGGACAAGACTATGGAGAGGATACAGAAACAGATCCAGAGTGCATTAGATTACCAGAGAAGTACCCTGATAATGAACTAGTATCTCTAATAGATAGTAATAGTAATACTATAGGGGTTAAGTTAGAAGATATAGCTAATAAAGTAGCAGACGAAGCGTCTACATTTGTATATGCAAAAGCAAAAGGTATAGACGCAGTAATAACATACAATGAGCGAGGCGGACTTAGATTCGGTAAGAATACCTTGACTAGCACTAAAGTAAGGTCGACAGGTAACAGAAAAGAAGAAGTTAGCGAGAGTACCTTATCTGCAATCATAACTCGAACAGGTATAGTGATACACAGTGATTACATCTCTAGGGATTTGCAGCGGTATTGTCAGTCTAAAAATATCAAAGAACTAACTTTGGTTGGTCAACTAACAAGCACAGACTACATTGGTAATGAATTGGAAGAACAAGAAATACGTGGAGTAGTATCAAGAAAAGAAGGCATCCTTGCCGAAGAGTTCAAGACACTAAGATTCGTAGTCAATAAGATAGCATTCCATAACAATGAAATGGTCCCATTAGAGATAATGCATAAAGAAGTTCAGAAATTAAACAGTAGTAGAATACTACCAGGACCCAGCACAAACTTTACAAATCCTATGGGAGAGAAAATTAAAACATATTACAAAACCATAAGAAGCCTAAGACTGGGTAGAGAACTAGTCGTATTGGGCGAAGAGTCGTATCTCATTTCTGCATCAGACACAATGAACATGGTAATATTAGGCATGGACGCCAGGTCAACTGCATACCAACAAAATTCCAAAGAAATCGGTACCGTGTATGTGGGCGTTATCAAAACTGATAGAAACAGAGGACCAGTATATTACATCATGGCAAAAGCAGAAATTGCATTAAAGAAAGAAGATAGGATACGACTCAAAGAGTTGGTTGTTGGTGAAGATGGTAAAAACATAGTACCAGTCAATGTTAGAGATGACCAGTTCGTAAATGACATAGTGCTTACAGAACCAAATATAGTAGTAGAAGTAGCATATAGTGATATTAGCAGTAGAATGACAATTGCACTTCCGTCACAATTTATTCCTGGCACCGCTTCTGGTAGACCTAAACTATACAGAATATTGGATGCGAAGCGATATATCACAAAGATGGTCGGAGCAAAAGTTATCAGAATTAACGAAGATCTAAACCCATTAAAACAAACAGATGTCTCTTTCGACCAAGATAACCTAATCAAAATACAAGGAACAGCACCAAAAGGAGGTTTTACAATTGTGCAATCGCTACCGAACCCAATCAAGAGAGACGATTTGTACTCAACATATGACAAACTTCTCGGCGAAGAAATAGATCCTAAGCTACCGTGGAAGATGTCTGAAAAAGCATTTGATAAGTTCAGTAAGTTAACTAAAAATAAAGCACTAATTGGTTATGTCGATGGAAAGAGAATTTACTACAACGAAGCAGACGATTGGGTAATGCATGGAAATAACGAAGATTTCTTTTGGGCATCAATGACTTTCAGATCGATTATGAGTCCATTCAAATTACGAGGCGTTGACATAATGACCGCAGCCAAGATGTGTGCAGAGTATGGCGTGAATTGGCATTTGGTTGTATCAGAAAATACTTTCTACTGGATGTACTGTAGCATAGAAAACGATCAGATCCGTAAAGAACATTCTAAGTACATACGTGATGAAGACTACGATGGTGATATAGAAGAAGTTTTATCCGATTTATTACACACAGTTAATTCAACATATTCTCCCAAATCAGTTGTTAAAGATGCAAAAGTTCCGGGGTTTGTGTTTGATGTAACTGTTGTCGAAAAGATTAAACAAAACCCTGCTTTTTATGGCGTACCAAAGAAACTCAACTCATGGATGGATGTTTACCTTGATAGCGAAGACTTGGGTCTAGATGAAGACGGCAATCAAAAATATAGATATGTAGAAGCCGGTGGAACAATAGTACCATTGACTACGTATGGTGGACGTAAAGAAGATGTTCCATTACTAAGCAAGAATTACCTTGTAGAAAAAGACAGGCGTATACCAGGAGAATTCGATGTCGCAGCTAGGCGACACCATAAAGGCGAACCAGGATACAAAGTATACATTGATGAGGGTTCCGCAAATAGTCTAAATGCAACACCCCACTATACTCAAACTAGTTTACCTTTCAGCTTTGCAACCGCAGTAGATGACAAATACGGTTATGGGCAAGACGGTAATAGAGTACTATTTGGCAAAAGTGGATCTGCTGGTCAGTTAAAACAAATCACAGACAAGTATGATACAAAGTCGTTCAAGACGCAAATGGACAACCATGATCTATCAAATAAAGAACAAGCAAAAGAAGACGCAAGATTACTCCAGTCGATGTTTAATTATGTACCAGGTGGTAAAGTTTTAGATCCAAATAAAAAAGAAACAGAAACTAGATCCGGATCAGGACTAAGTTTAGATTACCAAAAAGCGTATGAAGCCGACAATAAAAGGCTACAGAAAGCAACGACAGAAACTCCTTTTGCACACTTTAAAGCCAAAACTAACCCACCAATAAAAGCACAAGCATGGGCTGAATATGTCAGTAAGTATGTAGAAACACATAGATTATGGGATGCCGAGCCAGAACCTAAAGAAACCTGGGAAAGATACAGTCTTGGAGCATTTCCTGCACACTTTGTTGAAATGTTAGAAAAGGAAAGATTATTGTTAAAGGCACAAGACGCACACTCGTTAACAGAAGACGAACTGCGAATACTCAACGAATCTTTTAGTGCTGCACCATCAGGAGACTTGTTGGAAAGTGCGCTTAGTGATTTATTTGAAGCAGTAGAAGAAGAGGAGGAAGTCGAATATGAACCAGATGATGAAGACTACGACATCACATGATATTGCAACCCTACTGAACTTTCCAGAAATAGGACAAATACTTTCTGGTAACAAAGTTACTGATACAGACGTCAAGTATAAAGATGGTGTATTTAGATACAGAATAACTTTACCAAAAGGCGTAAGACGTAGCGACATACCAAACATACTGCGTGATTTTTACAATATTGGAATTTTTACATTGAATAGCGAAGATCACATAGTAGAGAATCATGACTATCAAACAAGGACCACCAGAAACAATGTAGTTGTAATCGGGTCAATGCAGATAACTCCTGTGAGTTTAACTAATCCAGTACTAAAGAAGATGACTGCTCTAGAAGATTTTAACAACGAATATGATAAGATGGTCATGACGGCTCCGGAGACTTACTTCAAAGCATTTCCATATAGAGGCTTTAATGGCCCAACATTTAGGGCTAAACTATTTTCTTTCGTATCAAACATGGGAGAAAACTATGGGTACTGTGATGATAAAACAATCTACCATCGTAGAGCATCATTAGTTATGCCTAAAATAAAAATTACCAAAGCACCGGAACAAGCAAAAATGTTCTACCATACACACCCTAAAAGAGACGAACCGTCTCTGAGTTCTGCAGACGACTATCTAATATATTTCGATATGAGTCACAAGCCAAGAAATATTAGACACTTCTATACTGTAATGGCAGACAGAATGGATTACTTTCACATTGTACCTAAACCGTCAAAGAAGAAAGACTACGTTAAAATTAATGAAGACAAGTTCATTGCAGAGTTAGATAATCAAATAGATGAAGCCGCAAGCAGATTAGATCAGGTGATGTCTAGTGATTCATACGGTGACGACTTACAATACTGTGAAAAAGTAACACGTGAAGTAGTAAAATGGTTAAACAATAAATATAAAAAATACTTTACAATAACTTACAAATGCCACTACCGAGTAAAGAATAACCCAGATAAACCAACTGGAAACGATTTGCACTTAGATGATGAGTTTATTGGTAAAGCACTAAAAGATCTGAAAACAGGAGCTGCATCTTGGCCAGAGTTTAGGGAGAAAGACAAGCCACAAGAAAATTATGCATATTGGCATTCAAAATACTTTACTATGAATAAGGATGCAAAAGGCGTTGGTTACATGGGGTTACTTCCCGGTGACACTAGAAGGTTCAACCATTTCATATATGCTAATTATAGAGGTAGTGAATATACCTATGAAGATATACTAGGTATACTATGTATAAGTAATGATATAAAGATTAGAGATGCTAAGATAAGAGATGGTAAAGGAATTACTAGTAGGATAGAAGATATCTTAGATTACTTAGAGATACACAATGAAGAGATTAGAGAAGACATTATGCTTTATGATTCTATAGTGGCAGTAGATGCTTATGGGTCTATGGCAGAAATAGTTGGTGAAGAACATAATTTTATTTTACCGATAGCAGACTTTTCAATGCAAAGTGTAGAAGCAATGAAGCTAGTTCGTGGCGGTAAGAAGAATCTGGAGCGAGCAAAATATGATATCATGGTTACGCTCAAAGAAAAGATGGGTAAAGCAGTAGCAGATGCCTTGGGAAAAAGGAATAAGCAACTGGTAGACACTGGAACACCCGTATCAATTAATGCATATCACCCATGGAATGATCCCACAGACACTCGCAATACCTATCCAGGAGATAGCATAAAATCATCTACATTGGGGATTAATCCTCCAGTTCAAAGAAAAAAACGTGAGTTTGGTATGGTTTTACCAAAAAACGTATTTGACAATCAAGAGTTGCTATTAGAAGTTTTAGAACCGTTCAAAAAACCAGATAAGGATTTAAGAAACGAAAGAACAAACCAATATAACATTGTTGTGCCTGGGGACAACTCTGCTGTGAATTTTACTTTTTACGACACTGGTACCGTCCAAATATTTGTTCCGGCAAAAGGATACCCAATGCCAGAAAATCCAGACGAAGCAGTTCTTGTTGCAGTTAGAACACTTATTGAAACAATAAATGACATGGGACTTGCGAAACCCATTGAAACAGATGATATAGCATTTGGTACGATAGAACCGATACGTAACCCAAATACTGGAGTTATCGTAGCCTTAGTCGGGCCAATACAGCCGACAAAAAACAAGATACTTGATTCACTGTCTAAAAGAATGAACGCTAGTGTAGTAACTACGTTCACGACAAAGATACTGAAGGCTTACGAGAGAAGACCAAACATAGTAGAAGTTACTGATGAGATATTTACTAAGATGGAGAATGGTGGAGAGATAGTCGTAGCAACACAAACATACGATGGTTACAAGCGTGGATTCAGCAGAAAAGATATGCAAAAAGGAGATTTCATGATGATAGATGCAGAGGTAAGTGATTTACACTTTCTGATTAATGCAAAGCCGTCTGTGATTAGTTTCTTCTTACATCCAACTAATTCTGAGGCAACAATAGAAGGATACATGTCTAAATATGTTTCACCTCAAGAAGCAAAAAGAGTTTCTAGGTCTATCGAACCTTCACAAGATCAAGTAGAACATATTATTGAATATGACATTGAAAGACCTGCTTCGGCAATAGAAGAAATCTACAACACAATTCCAAAACCAAACCCAATGCCTAAATCAATTGGTTCTATGATGGTTTCATCAAATGGTGAATATTACTTACGTGTAAAAAACAATCCTTCACACAATAGTTGTCCAGCAGTAACACAGAACTTGGAATTAAATACCAAGAATAGAAACTCTGCAATAAAAGCAGATTACATAAAATACGGCCCACTTAATTTAGCAGACGAAGATTACTGGGTCAAAGCAGCGGAACACTGGAACACAACACCAGAAGTTGCTAAAGAATCAAAGTGTGGTAATTGTGTCGCATTTGACATATCACCAAGAATGTTAGATTGTATGCCAGGATCTGTACAAGATGACGGGCAATTAGGAATGTGTTGGATGCACAATTTCAAATGTCATTCTGCTAGAACTTGTTACACTTGGGCAGCAGGTGGGCCAATAACAGAGGATTCTGTTTCTTACGATTGGCAAGAAAGGTCAGCAAAATCCAACCCTCAAAAAAAAATTTCAATTAGAATAGATGAAAGCACAAACCCAGAAAAGAAAATGATGGCTGTATTTACCAAACCAAATGGTAGAACAAAGACCATTCACTTCGGTGCTCGCGGCATGAGTGATTATACTCAACACAAAGATAAATCACGCAGAAAGAACTACCTTGCACGTCACGGTGGAATGGGAGAAGATTGGAATGACCCAATGACAGCAGGTGCATTGTCAAGATGGATTCTATGGGGCAAGCCGAGTCTCAGGGAATCGTTTAACGACTTCAAGAAGAGATTCAACTTGGAAGGAGTTATGGCTGTCACGAACACAAAGATGAATCCTTCATACACAACCAAGTTCGACTTTGTTCCAGGCAAGGAATATACTTTTGATGAACTACCAGGACATGAAACAGGAAGAATGGTAACTGCACTAGAAGAAGAATATGGGCCACTTGGAACTTCCCTAAGAGAAGATGCACTTCATCACTTTAGAAGCAAAGGAATGGAAGGTGGATATGGTTTTCCCGGAACTGCACAAGAGGCAATTTACAAAGCAGTAATTATTCCCAACGAAGAGTTAGTGGAACGATTTGGACACTTACAAGGAAAGCCAAAACTACAGAAGCATATCGAAAAGTATGGATTAGATTACCCTAGTATTGGTAACGAAGGAAACAATAGAAGAATTGCTATGGCTAAACTTGGAAGAGATATGCCGCATTTAGAAGTCGTCCCAGCAAAGATGAACCCAAGAATCCCAAAGAAGTACGAAGGACAAGATCCAAGCGAACATTCAGACCTTTACACCGATGAAGATCCAGAAGGAACAATTCAAGGCTTGGGGTTTAAAGACAAAGCAACAGCAACGAAATCAATTCGATTGATTAAGAACTCAGGAAAAACTCACGCACATAAGATACAAGCAGCAATGGCTATGGAACAAAGAGCAAGATTCCACCCTAATGCAACAAAAGGAATCAAAGAGGCACAGAAAGTTTACAAGCAATTTATTGAAGAAATGAAAGTGAAAACAAAAGAAATGAAAGTAAAACTAAAAGTGAACCCAATGGCTCCCGGCTATCAATCATATTCATGGACTACAGAAGACTGGCGTTCAATTAAAGTAAACAACAAAGGAGAAATAGATTACAAAGAAAAGTGTGGGGCAGAAGGAACACAAACACCAGATGGTTCTCCTAGACTTTGTTTACCTGTGGAAGTCATTAGGTCTTTGTTAAGAACTGAATCAGGAAAAGATGTTATTCGTACACAAGCAAGGAAAAAAGCCCGTGCTAAGAAAGGTGAGAGAGTTCCTTGGCATCCAAGGATTAAGAAAATTTGGAAACGTGTAAAGGAACAAAGTCCCAAAGACAAGAAAAATCCAAATCCATATTACAATGCACATCTTTATGCAAGTGGTAGTACAGACCCATTTTTCCCAGGAGACGTACCTGTGGCTCCACCAGCCTTGTTAAAGAATCCACCAAGTAAAGTAATTATTGTAAGTGGCCCATCTGGTTCTGGAAAATCAACCATATCTAAAACAATAGCAAAAGAACTTGGCGGCACACTTGTACCAACTGTGACAACAAGATCCAGAAGACCAAAAGAAAAAGAAGGAGGAGACAGAATCTTTGTTTCTAAAGATGAATTCAAAGAAATGATAGATAACAATGAGTTTGTTGAATACAAGCAACACAAAGATGGAGTCTTTTACGGCAGAAGAAAAACAGACATGGATGACATATCAATTGTAGAAGTTAGCCTAAAAGGAATGAAAGAGTACAAAGAACTTTATCCAGATTCATTTGCAGTATTCTTAGAGCCAGATAAGTCTCCGAAAGAGATAGAAAAAAGATTATTGTTAAGAGGCGGTATGTCAGAAGCAAATGCAAAAGCTAGAGCAAGTATAATTCCTAAACAAGTTGCAGCAGCAAAAACAATGCCTTATGATTTATTTATCAAATCAAGAACAGGTAAGTATTCAGAAGTAGCAAAAGAAATAATTAGTCAAATACCAATGGCTAATCCACATTGGCGACATGGTGAAGCGATGGACGAAGAAGACGATCCGTTTGCAGACCAATTTAACTAATCTAACAACAAGTTAAAATGAATTATGTAATCATTGCTTGACATATGCGTCTGACAGGAAGGTTCATTGAATCATTCAAACACAGGCACGGTGTTGTATTAGGTATTACTAGAAGTGGAAAGACTTTCTTGGCAGCAAAGGTCTTACAACGAATACAAGAAACAGGTGGTCATACGCTATTTATTGATCCTAAGCACGATGATGGCTATTCTCACCTCGGTACAATTTGTACATCACCAATAGAAGTTTATGAACAACTTTTGTTAAAGAACCCAGCAATTATATTCAGAACACCAGGGACTTCAGAAGAAAGAATAGAAGCATTAGATAGAGTAGTAGAGTTAATGTTCACACTACAAAGAACAGCAGGTTTCAAAAGAATTAGGAGAGTTATAGCAATTGACGAAATACAGTTGTTCGTTAAGAAAGGCAACTCTCGTGCAGTGGAAATGATTTGGACAATTGGTGCAGGTATTGGAATCGTAGGTATGGCATTGACCCAAAGAATCCAATTACTTAACGAAACTGCATGGTCACAATCAGACAACAAAGTAATTTTCAGAATAGAAGATAGACCAGAGTATCTTAGAAGTAGGAACTTAGAACACTATGTTGAGCAATTAGATTTCTTTACCGACCCAATGAATAAATATTGGTTCTATTATACACAAGGCGGTGGCAAGTGGAAAAAGCACGAACCAGTTCCATTGATTGATGAGACCAAATCACTTAACTTAAGTCGGTTCTAATTGAAAGGCATAATAAGAACTAGCCTCTCAGGAGGCTTAGATGGCCATTACGATTAGCGCACCCCACTTCAAAGAATCAGTAGATGACCCTAATATCAAACCATTTCTAGATCAACTAGAATCTTTTTTAGACCTTAAGAATATTCCCCACTACATCGTCAAAGGAACTTCATTGAAAACAATGTTAGACTTAACAACATCAGAAGCAAGGGGCACTAGTTACAATCAAGAACTTGCAGCGTATCTAAAGATCAGTGACTTGCATCTTGAGTTGCATGCGTATGATTTTGATACACATGAAGATTGGTCTACATCAGATTTGGTTATTGGAAAGCTACTAGGTTATACAGATGAAGAGTTACTAGGAGATTTTGAAAATGTTTTGGGTTCTAGTGCAACGGTTGAGACAAACATGGTAGTACCAATGGGACACTATGCTAGTGCATTAAGTGAGTTTGTTTATCAGATACCTAGTATAGTATTATATGTTAATGTAGATAGTAGTCAACTATACCCTAGTATAACAGAAAGTATAACAGATATTATTTTGGATTACGAGGAGCGTAAAACTTCATAGGTTCGTTTTTTACTGTCCAGCGTAAGAAATCAACAGCAGCGTTGATAGCGTGAGACCTATCTTTGAATATTTTTTGGTCAATCATTTCATCAACCATATCATAAAGTTCTTTGTTCATAGTAAAAGAAACAGGAACTTTTCGACTAAAATCTCTTTCAGTCTGTCTTCGAGACACATGTTTCGCATAATACATATACTTATCACACTTTTCAATGGCACAGCAATATCGCAGCATAATCTATAGATGTATGACACGAACATATAGTAATGCACGCCCCTTATATCCCCCCTCCCCGTCGGACAGGTTAGATCGCATGCCTTTAGCTGAAGTAGTAATACTGAATCCGCGAAGACCCGCTGCAAAGCGTAAGACGTCTAAGAGGAAGAAAAGCGTACGATCGAAAAACAAAGGAATGAATAAAATGGCAAGAAGAAAATCTGTAAAAAGAGTAAAGTCAACCAGAAGGAAGACTACTACTCGTCGAAAACCGACTACACGTCGCCGTAAAGTAACCCGTAGAAAAGCTGCCCCTAAGAGGAAGACTACTACTCGTAGAAAAAAGACTGCACGCAGAAAAGCTGCACCTAAGAGAAGAGTAGTAAGACGCCGAAAAGTGGCAAGGAAAGCTGCTCCTAAGAGACGCAGAACTACACGTAGAAAAGCTGCTCCTAAGAGACGCAGAACTACACGTAGAAAAGCTGCTCCTAAGAGAAAGGCTACTACACGAAGGCGTATAGTAAAAAGACGTGCTGCACCTAAGAGAAGAAAAACTACTCGAAGGAAAACTGCACGTAGGAAGACTACAAGAAGAAAGAGCACATCTCGTGTTCGCCGAAGTCGCCGTTCATCAAAGATGAGCATCAAAGGATACACTTCATTCGTGAAGACCCACTTAGACCTAAAGGCTCTGGGTGTTGTTGTCCTTGGATTGTCTCTACCTTCGATGGCAGGGTATCTCGCATCAACAAATGTTGGTATGAGAGCAATGTCCTACGTGGACATGGTACCTGGTATGACAACAAACGTTGGAAAAGCAGCTCTTGCTGTTGGTCTAACCGCTGCAGTATCATACGGAATGTCTGGCTTAGGAGTCATTAGTGCTAGTGAAGCATTAACAGCAAACATGATCGCATTAGGTCTTGTAACTGTTGGCGCATTACAATCTATGAATCTACCTGTAGGTAGTGGAATAGTTTCTAATCTACCAAGTTCTGGCGGTCTCGCTGGTCTAGGTAGTGCTTCATATGGATACATCGGTAACTACCACGACACTGGTATGGGTGTAGGAGCAGAAATGCTTCCTCAACCACAAGGTGCTCAGTTATTCGGCGTCCGTGCTAATATATTCTGATTAGTAAAATAATTGGGAAGTCTTTACAAAAACATCCTAGGGGGCCATCCGGCCTCCTAGAGATGCTCACTATAATATTAAAAAGTCCCTCTCTCATCGAGAGTCTTCATAGTTATGTTTCTTCTAACATACTCATTTTCTGTAATCTGTTTTTCAACAAGATCACCTGCTATACGCATGAGTACACAAGAGCGGATATATGCAGAGACCGTTAGTTTAGTACGATTGGCTTCACGTAATATTTCTTGGTACTCTGCTTGACTAAACCTTAGAGTGACTACTTTAGAAGTACTACCTTTGGTGCCCACATATTATCCAACATGCATTCAGTAATAACCTTGTTGTACTGTTTTGTATGACAAACGAATACAATGTAGTCAAACTACTTATACATAAGAGGCCAGTGGCACTGAATAACTCGAACGTCGACAACGTGGTGACAGTGAACTAACAACGAATTAATTAAAAATGGAAGTGAAAAAAATATGGAACTAAGACCTTACTACGACCGGCCTACCGGTCAAATTAAGAATTATTTAAGCCTTATTGAGCAAAAAATTGCTAGCAACTTTCCACACTGGGGTCGAGGATCTCAGGGTGTTTGGCCGAAAGGCGACTACGGTAAGGGAATCCTACGTGCTGATCAATTCAGTATATTAGGAACTTACGGGCAATGGTTAATCCCATCATCCGGTTCATCCGGAAACCCGTCCTCTGCATCTGTCGATTCCTTCGGTTGGTCATCCAAGACACTCAACTTCAAGTCACTAGAAGAATTTTTCTATTTGACAATGGGTATTCAATATCCGGTTACACCGCTTTTGATAACAGAACATCAATGGCAAATTTCCGGTATCGAAACACCTGTTATCGATCAGCAAATCTTCGAAGTACTAGAAGAACCGTTTGTGTGGTATGAATCACCTATTGTTATTGAACCTGAAAAGAACATCGTCTGCAACCACCGTGTGGTTGGAGGGGCTGCTAATTTCGGTAACTCTACAATAAGTGGCGCAGAAAAGTGGCGTGTAATAGGATCCGTCGTTGGTCAACACCACGAATTGATCCAGCTCACACAGAACATCGGAGAATTGAGTTAATCCCTTTGGGATTGGCATTGGAGTGATATACTATGACATCAATAGGTGGATTAGACGTAGCATTCGGTGCTAGGATGCAAGTCGTTCGTACGAACGTATTGTGCCTCGCTCTTGCAAATACCGGTCTGGCAAACGCAACCACTGTACCAAAGTTCATCCTTAATACATACAAGGAAGGACTAAAAGGTACTGTGATTGAGCCCGACTTTTTGTATATCTATGAAGTAGCACAAATTAACGCATCAAGCGGTTACACAACCGCTGCTGTTATGGATGGCCTTTTCAATCAAGATAATTCTGGCGATGGTACAGCCGATACTACCGCTTTAGAAGTTAACGGTGTCCTTAGGGATATCCGTCAAACTCCTTTAGCAGTGAATAGCGCATTCGCAGACACGACAGCAGCACACGCTGTTTTCAGTACTGCAACGCCTCTTCACACGTATGACAACATACAAGGTAACCTGGCTCTCGAATCTGTTCTAAGCCTTTCCGCTATGGGACTTGCAGACGCAACCGCAGACTTAACTGCTGGTGTGTTTTCAGACGCTGCTGATGCTGATGCAGATGCAGAATCCGGAATATTCCCACAAGCAGTACAGGCTTTGGCTTTTAAAGACGTATATGACAACGCAATGGCGACAACTGGTGGAAACCTAAACGCCGGTAGCAAATACACTGGTATGCATAAAGGACCGTTTACGGTCAACCTAACTAAGGCTCTACAACAACTAGAGACTGGAGCAGGTATTGCAACTGGTGCTGCTGCTGCAACTGTAGACGCATATACGGCTTCGACTACCTTTGGCACAATGGCTAATGACTTATCTAGCGACGCTGGAATAATCAGTATGACATCTTTTGCTAAAGTAGTCTGAGATTGAAAGACATCTCAACGCAAGGGCGTTGGCTCCAATTATGGGGCCAGCGTCTTTTTTTTATTTTAAAATCAGAAAATATAGCGCATCTTATAACGGTGGGGTATTTGTTATAGATTATGTTATATTGCCACAACTGTGAATTGCCTATACTAGAACTAGAACACGTCGTCATAAAAGACCTATACAAACAGACCGTAGACTTCTGCGCTACGTGTGAATCAGAGTTAGAAATAGCATGGCTTTAATCGACTGACTTATATTCAAGCACTGGCTCGGACAGACTGGTCCCAGACCAACCAGACAAAGAAGTGGTAAATTATGGCAAACCTAAATCAAGGATATAGAAGTGGAAACGCCTTCGGGCGACTAGCGAACGTGAGTTATGAAAATTATACAGGCGAAGACATAGCGTTGAAGCCTGGGTACTTACTTAGAATACGTGATACGTATGCATTAGTAACAGGTGTAGAAGCAATGAGTGTTGACTTATTCTTTACAGATACTGTGAATGTTGGAATTACTGCGGTAACATCGTCAGTAGCAACTAACTTTGACGGTACACATGGTGACGCACTAGAACAATATGGTTTAGCATCAATCAGTGCTTACTACGATTTAGGAACAACAACTGTCGCAGAAACAGACAAGACTGGTAACATTCTTGCACCTGACTACGATTCTGGTTTTATTACTTTCAAAGCACTAGAACCATATGCAGGTAACTTATATCACTTGTGTCCTACACTACCTCTACAACCAAAGTATATGGTTAAAGAAACAGGTGACTGGCATTCTCTAAACGCATTCCCACCGTATGACACATCTAACGCCGGGCTTCCAGTTGGATTCAGGGGTGACGGTACTTCCGAGCATCTTTCTCAAGTTGGTAGCGTTTCTGCAAAATTATACCTAAAACAACCTAGCGGTGTGAGCAAGCATACACTCGATGAAGCATCTGACGGTGAGTCTGCAAGAGCAACTGCAAGCGAAACAACGCTAGAAGGCATCTCTGGTTTCTTAGATGGAGAAATGTCTCCTCTAGCAAACCCAAACTGGTCTTTTGGTATGATCGTAGAACACGGTGAAGCATCATTACCTGCATTCCGTGTGGTAAACGATTCTGATGAATATATTCTAGATGGTCGTGTAAGATTAGTTGGATGGAAATACAAAATCCTAGAACTGTCACAAGAGCAACTTGCTACATTAAAGGCAAAAGCTGGTGGCAGACTAAGATTCATGTACTACAACCCAGTTACTTACCAGTCGTCTGGATTCCTTAGCGATTACCTCGCTATGTAATTACGACGGTGGGATAAAGTAAATGGCATTATTCGATTACGATAGAGACGCACTAAAGCCGTCTATAATTTCGGCTCATGGTCTTAGACGTGAAGTGCAACGTAAAGGCGCATCTGGCGGTCAGCAACAACGCCAAGAACAGAAGCAAAATAACATGCGTATCTTACAAAATGTAACATCTAACATATACAATTATGGATCTGGTGGAAATGCTAACACTACTGAAATAGAACTAAGAACTGACAAGTTTAGAAACTTAAATATAGACAGTGGTGAAACACTAGAGATACTTGCTAAGAAAGGTGCGGGTCTCCTTCATGGTCTAGAAGTAGTAATAGATAATCCCTATGGGGCAGTATACCTAGAGATAGATGGATATAAGAATACTACAGATGGTATAGGTGAAACTCCAGCGGAGTTATTACTCAATAATAGAACTACTAGAGTAGATGGACAATTCTATGTTAAGAGCGTTGCAACAGATGGAACATTTACTATGCTTTATACACCAACAAAACCAGAACCTTACACAGAACAATTAAGAATAATGGTCTCTAACAGAATCAAACCATCAAGAGATGTTTTCGGACACAGTTTGAATTATACAAGTAGAGGTGGTATACCTACACCGATTAAAACTGACTTCATGGGCGGTGGTTCTTACGTTCACACTGGACTAAAAGAAGCAAGTTTAGATACTCTAGCTTCGGCAATGGCAAAACCTATCGGCTCATCAGTCTACTCTGTTGACGATACTTATAACCAAGCAGTTTTTGATTCAAACAGCCACTTAATTGGTACAGGTCATCCATATCAAGGTCAGGCAGGTAAACCAATATTCACATTGAACGCGGAGTTCGATGGGACAACAGCAACAGTAGAGTTCGCAACAGTTGCTACGACTGGAGAAGATGCCAGCGCAGTAGCAGGTCCAGCATTAGGTAGTTCAGGTAATTTCCCAGGAACACCAGCCGCTCCGTCACATCAGAATGTATTCATTTACAAAGACACATCAAAAGATGTGACAGAAGTTGCGACACTTAATTTCGATGAAGCTACGGGTATTTTGCTTAATGAGTCCAACATCGGTGCAGACGCACAAACAACACTAACGGTTGACACAGTAGATGCCACAACCAAGTTCGATGTCGGAGATGTTGTCCTTGATAACACAGGACAGAAGATAGGAATCGTGGAGGCTGTGACAGCAACCCTGATTACGCTCACTGCAAACAATATCGTAGCCGTCGACAACAATGAAAATCTAAGGAGAAAGTCCACGAGCATTCCAAAGGTCGGAGATAGAATATACTTTAGAAATAAAGGAACTGTATACTTTCCAGGAATCGTACAAAACATTTTCCGATACAATCGTTCCGGCGACACAGGAGCAGACGGATGGACAAGTGAGACTACAGCAGCCTATGGAGACTCAACTGGAGCACATTGCTTCCAAGTGTCACCAGGACTTAGAGCGGCGGCATCAGTATTTACCAAAACATCAACCGATAGTAATGAAACTATTTCAATGGGAGTAGTGACTTCAAACGCAGACAACAATCCTAAACTAAATGTAAAAGGATTATTCATCAAAAGACAGACAGTTATCGGATCGGAGACTTAAGTATGAAACTAGGAAAAAAGGTTATGAAATTCGCAGACGACTACCCTCTTGCAGTGTTAGCATTAGGTACGGTTGGAATAATGTATGCTTTTGAAAACGTAGGACAAATCAATGGGCTAGGACAAGCAACATTCAAGACTAGTGGTAGCGATATGGATACTCTTTTCCACAAAACCGGACATACAGGAACAGCAGCACCAGGAACAGGAAGATGGGACACAGTAATGCCTTCTCCATCCGGTCCACAAGTTCGCTATGATGCAGAGTATCATACACAACCTATAATGATGGATCCAGAATTAGAAAGAACTTTAGCAGAAAGAGGCAAAAGACCTGTTGTGCAAAGTCCATCAATTAGACATGGGTACGAACCAACAATCTTTGCAGGTATGAGACAAACACTGTGAGGCTTAAGTAATGTTTACGTGGGATTCAGCGAAACGCCAACTAAAAGCGGCTGGTCCTTGGGGAATCACTGGTGCTTTTATTGGCAGCACAGGATTCGTAATTTTTGAATATTTAGACGGCAGTAGGTTGAGTATGTCGACTGTACTATTAGGTGCTGGCGTAGGTAGCTTAGTTGGTACTGGTATGGGTATGTTAATCAACGCTGCGAGAGACCAAAGAATAGAAAATTACACGGTTGTAGCACCTGTTATAGCAACAGGCGTAACAATGGGCGCACTCAAAGCATACCCAGGTACACGTGGTATGTCAAACAAATCACTTATATCTGCTGGCCTAGTCGGTGGTACAGTCGGTTTGACACTAGGTGGAAGTATCGATTACTTAACATGAGGAATTATAATGAAGTTACAAAGAAAAATAAAAACGTTCTATAAAAGAAACACCATGTTATCTATAGGTTTAGTTGGCGCTGCGGCGTACATGTATCTACAGAGACAAGGAATGATGACAAGCCTTGCACCAGTACCTGTCAAAGCAACGACAAGTAGCGCACCGGTAGCAAGATATGCATACGATGCATACCCTCCGATTAGGAATGAACCATACACAAATGCTTCACACTTCTTCGGACCTGCTGACGGAGACCCCGTCTTCTACGGATTCTGAGGTTTTTAGAATGTCAGGATGGTACGGATCTATGAATATGGGTGACTTAGGTCATCCCCACATGAGCGATGGAGATTTCTTTAGGGCTCACGACATGGCTCAAGAAGACCCAGGTGCTACAATCAACAAGCTTCACCCAATGCAATACGACAAGATGTCAGAAGCCGGTAAGAAAGCGGCAATGGGATTAGTTGTCGGTGCGATCGTCGGTGGAGTCCTTTTACAAGTTGGACCTTACAAGAAAATGATGACAAAGCAGAAGTCCTGGCAAGCTGCCGCAATAGGTGCGGCAGTAGCAGTTCCACTAATCGCTGTGTCCGGATCTTGGGCTCCTTCAAGGAAAGGAATGTGATTAAATGAGCTATTTCGGAAACGGAATCGGAGAAATCACCGCACCAAAAGTAGCGGCTAGTACAGTAATAATTACTGGTGCAGTAGTTGCATTCGCTGTGGGCGGTGTAATGCAAGCATTAGCTGATGGTTATTTCTTAGGTCGAGCACAGAAGAAAGGTGTTACTTACAAAACTATAGCAAAGAGAAATGCTGTGCTAGGTGGCGCACTAGGTGCAGTAGCGGCTGCAGGAATTTTATCGGCGTGATTATATGGGAATACAGAAAGACGCTAAAGGTGCTTGGAAAGATTCCAAAAAGTTTGCAAACAAACATCCAGTTGTATCTATATTAGTCGGTGGTGCAGTAGCATTCACAGCACTAAACATTTATTTTACTAGTTACATAATGACGAGCGCATTTGAGAAGGTGAATCAATAATGGCTAGAAAGAAAGGGATTGTTTCTGGATTAAAAAAGTATGGTAATAACCACCCATACGTCACGCTAGCACTTGCTGGAACTTTCGGATACTACTTCTATGATAGTATGAAGCGTGGTGTATCTATACTACCATCTTCTTCTTCTGCATCATACACATCTTCCTCTACTCCTATGAGTGATGAGGCATTTGCATTAATGATGGATGATATAGCCAGAATAGACGGAGTTTACAGAGTAAGATATGGAGCAAACTTCTCTAGTCCAAGTGTCACTACCGATATGGATCAAAGAAGTGCACAGATAATTAAGGCCAATTTAGACGATGCACTCAACTCCAGAGCAGCAATGTCATCAGCACAAGTAGCAAAGTTAGAGGCTCTAAATACATTAATGACCAACGCATATCCAGTTGACTCAAACGGATTCAGAAGAATAAATGGACTAGGTGCAACAACTTCAACTTCAACCACATCATCATCTTCACACAGGATGCCGGGACCAGGCGATGGCGAGACGTCTATGTATATCGACCCTACAAAATCAGGACTGTTCGGAATGGGTGCCGCAAAGAATCCACCATCTCACTTGATGTTTGATAAAGCACAAGGTCTGGGTGCGTGTCACAACTGTGGCGCAAGAAGTAACCCACACTGTCACTGTGGTGGTTCACATGGTGTGAATGGTTTCTCACCTTCTGCTCGTAGAAGAGTAGGTCATGCTGGAATTGGTATGGCATCAGAATCTTACGAGGCAACATTAGACACACAGTTTGAAAACCGTGAAGCAATGATGATGGGCGACTTAAAGAAACACCAAGATATTCTCGGCTTCTCAGGGCTAGCACCCTTAGCAGGCGGAGACTGGTACGAATGATGCATAAGCACGCTCGCAAAGTTCCACGATACCATCCTGATTTAGATTGGGAAAGTCGTACGTTAAGTAATGATTTTATTGACATAAATCGCATGGCTTTGGACGATAGTTTTAGTGGAAAGAATGCAGCACCGCTAAGTAAGCGTAGAAATGGTATTGGTTATACAGATAATAAAACACCAGGATTATTCGGACTTGGGGCAATAGCGTCAAATGAAGATCCTAGAAAGACTTTTCTAATGGGAAGTTTAGTTGCGGTTGGTACATACACAATCATTGACTGGGCTACGCACGAGCCAAATCAAACTAAATTTAAAAGAATGATAAAAAGAACGCCAGGCTCCCTAATAGTGGGAGCTTTGGCGCTCAGCTTGTTTAGTACAAGTTCTTAATCATTCATTAAGATTAGATTCTAAAAGGATTGCAGAATTTAAAAGAGCGGCTACGCCTTCTTCTAATTCATGATTACTTACTGCTTGAGCAAGATTCACTTCTTTCCCTAATAGGTCTACCTTAATTGTTACCATTGTTGTTTTATCTTCACGCATAGTGTCACCTTCCGGTAATCTATAGATTACTTGCACTTATACTTATAGGTTATGATTCTAGTGTGTCTCTGAACTTGGGTAATTTTTTCTCTTCTTTAGTAGGAACCCACTCTAGTTTCCCCTGACCTTGCGTTTTTTCCTTGGTAATCCTACGTTCTGCACGGTGTCCTTTGCCATAAAGTTCGTCTTCTTTCTTATACTTGTCTAAACCACCACGAAGACCTACTGCTTGCTCGTTTGACCAAGCAATTGCGTGCTCTTGATTATCGGTTTGCTCTAGTTTTCTTTTGAAGCCAAAAACTTCATCCCACGGCTCTCCTAAACAAACGTGATTTTGTACAACGTGCGACCAGCCACAACTTTCACACTCGACTTTGAATAGATGATTCCATGGTTGCGTATCACCTCTAGCACCAGTACGCTTGCTTTCAATGACGACTTTGTGAAACATTTTAGTTTCTGGATAATCGCACATTGGGCAATGAAGTGGTTCGCCAGTATTAGGATGAAGCATTACTTCTCCATCAAGGTTTATTTTCTTGTCAGCAATGTCACTACAGATAGGGCACTTACGCCTACTATCCCATTCATTCGCTGTAATCTTCTCGTCTGCCAACGTCCATCTCTCCTGCACCGCCGTCTAGTGAGTCGAACATTGCATTCATCAATGCCGACATCGCAAGGAAGCATACTCCTCTTGGATCTCCATCATATTGAATGGCTAATAAACCTGCTGAACTACCCGCCGCGAATATAAAATCCTCTACACCAAGTTCCTTAAGTTCTTGAGCAAAAGCGTTAACTTTTGCCATAACCATCTCATCGCTCATTGATTTACTGACTCCTTCATTATAGATATCAAGTATCGCATTGCCTTCAGTTCGACAGGGAAGTCGTAAGCACGACATATCTCTGTTATCATTTGTATTTTAGAAAAGTAAGTTTGTGGACTTGCTTCCCACTTTTGGTAATCTTTCAACATCATTTCTTTGACTTCTTTATGTCTTTTCGACCAACAAGAATGACAAGCAACAACTGCTTCTGTTACCTTTCTTATTTTAGTAACTTCTTGGGTTTCTTCCCATGCAGTATTGGCATAATCGTCAGATCTACCTACGACAACTTCGCTATTATATTCTTCATATTTTGCCTTCTCAAGAACATGGCTTCTGGTGTCTCTACTACATGTGATGCATCTACCATAAACTGTCGCAACATCATCTCTTTCAAACAAGGCCATGTATTTACGGTGCTTGCTTTGTAACTTAAGTGATGCGGAATCCTTTTGATTAAGAGTAAGCTGGACAGTATGTGGCGCAGGGAAACGACTCAGACAAGAGCCAAGTACACGGTACTACTGGTTCCGGTAATATTTTACCTATATCTGCAATTACGCAAGAAAGTGCCACATCTTTACTTTTTACAAGACAAGGTAGAGAAGACTTTGCTGCAACCAGTCACCCTATAATGACCGTCCCTAGTCACACAATAGGAAAACAGTTACCATTATTGTGTGGATTACAAGATGTAGTAGCCCAGACAGGCTTTTTGATAACCGCTGATTCCAGTAATACCATTACCGTTATGATTGGTGGAAAGACAGTTAGCGCAACAGATGGCATACCGTTAGTTGCTGGACAATCTATAATGATAGATATAGTAAGACTATCTAAGATATATGCTATAGCAGCAACAGACCCTAGTGGTGGTACCTGTAACTTATTTTGGTTAGATATGTGATACTATGGGATATATGACAGCACCCCCAGCATTAGCCGACATAGATGGCGATGGCAGTATAGATGGCGTCTTGCGTCGAATAAAAGATGGTACTGGCTTAACAATGAGCCTTAGTCAGAATATTCTAACAATAGGAACATCCGGTGGAGTTGTTCAGTATTCAGATGGTGTGCCTTCCAATAGTAACGGTGAGGATACTGACATCAATATAGATTACACTAACGGTGACATATATCGTAAAGTATCCGGCGCTTGGTCTTTGTTTGAAACAATTCCCTCGGTTAAAAGATCCCGTACATTCGTGTCGACCTACAATGTTTCTACTTGGGGTGGCGGAAAGTTTGGATTAAACTCTGGAAAGTATTATTTTTACAAAACAAGTTTTCCAGGCTGTACAACAGTAGCACACGCAGAGGCTTATTTGGCAACAACTAGTTTTACAGTAGGTACAAGATTTATCTTTCAACGACTAGATGACCTAGACAGTATAGCAGTGTATAGAGTTACAAACTCAACTATATACACCAACGGTGATGCAGGTTACGATCATGGAACGGTTGGAACAGAACATATTGCTTTAAAATTAACAAAAGAATCTGGAGATGATTTTAGTGCGGATGCAAAATACACTATTGCAACGACCATTCCTTTGAACTTCCTTTTCGACTCTAGCGGTAACGCTACAATATCTGCCGACTTAACTATAAAAGAGATTATACTCACTACAGCAGCAAGTTCTACTAGCAACACTAACATAACCACAATAGACGAATGGGCTGTTGCAACTTACCGCAGCGCAAAATATGAATACCATATATCAGATACCGGTGCAGACCCAGATGAATACCAAACTGGGGAAATTATGGTAATACATGACGGTTCTAACACAAAAAATAACTCCTATGGGGTAATCTTTACAGGCACCGCTGCACTAGGAACATTCAGTACAGACGTATCGTCAGGAAACTGTCGGCTCAGATTTACGGCAGCAAATACAAATGCAATGACAATCAAAGTAGCAAGAAAAGCAATCAAGGTGTGATAAATGGCAAACGAATTCCGTGTAAAGAATGGTCTTATTGTCGATGAAACATCTTCTGGTGCTGGTGTTCTTACGATTGCCGACGGTGATATTGCTAACGACGATGGTTCTATCGCAATAACAGTTGTTGATGGCCAGTCCGTAACGATAGGTAAAGAAGGCGATCACGCTAACATCATTGTCACTCCTCATGGTACTGCTGGAAGCGAATTAATTACCCTATTGAATACATCAGGTACCGATGCTGCCGCAATTAAATTGAATGCTGTAGCAGGTGGAATAGATGTTGACGCGGTAAAAGGTCTAACCTTAACAAATGCCTCTGCTGCTGGGGGAGATGACATCACTATTCAACAAACAGGTGGCAACGATTCTTCAATCCACATATTAGCAGCAGGAACAGGTACAGATGCGATCAATATTTCTGCCACTGCTGGAGATATGCTAATTGGTACGGCCTTACTCAATGCTAAGACTCTGAAAATCGGACCTGCTTCAGCTACGCAAATGATTTTCGCACCACACGGTACTGCTGGAAGCGAGAAGATAACTTTAACTAACACATCAGGGACTGGTTCAGACGCAATTAAAATCGAGTCTACAGCGGGTGGTATGACACTGACCACAACGACCAATGGAGTCACTATTAATGGTGGTGGTTTGTATCTTAAAGAACAATCTGCTGCTGCTGCCGACAGAACCTCTTTCGGACAATTGTGGGTTGACGATGCGGAGCCCAACGAATTATACTTTACAAATGATGCAGGAACTGACATTCAATTAACAAGTGGTAATACAACACCAAGTGGACCAATAACCGCATTAAATGATGCTACAGCAAATGAATTAGTCACTGTTGGTAGTACGACAACCGAATTAGATGCACAGTCTCTCCTCACTTTCGCTAGTGCTACGCTCAATGTTGGTGCTGCTGGCAACGGTGCTGACCTACTACTACACTCTGCTACTGCTGCTCATGTTGGTCTGAAATGGGACCACGATGCCGATACCAATGGGACATTAACTGGTGGGGCAGACGATCACGGTGTTGATTTCAAATTCTTTGGTGAAACTGCTGGGAAGTATATACAATGGGATATGTCTGGCGACGAACTTGTTTTGGCTTCATCAGCAAAAATCTCTTTCCATGACGCAGCAGGTGGTGAAAACATTGTTGCTTCGGCAGACGGGCACTTGGAGATTAATGCTGGTACGACTTTGGATATGACCTCTGCCACAATTGACATCAACGGCACAACAGAAGTACAAGTTGATACTGCTACATTTGACGTTAATGGAACAACAGCAGTCACTATTGATTGTTCTAACACCACGAATGGAGTAACAATTGGTACCGCAACAAGCGGTGTACCGATCACAATAGGTCACGGCACTTCCGAAGTTACAGTAGGAGACAATTTGACTGTTTCAGGTGATTTAATCGTATCAGGAACTACTACCACTGTTCATGTCGAAACCACAACGACTTCGAGTGGTGTTATTTTCGAAGGCACTACTGGAGACGGTCACGATGGAACACTCAAGTCAGTTGTTGCAGGTGCAGATGTAACCTATACGTTACCAAACGTTACTGGTCACGTTGCCTTATTCGCTGCAGATCCAAGCACGACAACAATATCTGCAACCCCGGCAGAGTTAAATTTACTAGATACTGCTGTTGCAAACACCGTAGTAAACTCCAAAGCAGTTATTTATGGAAGTTCTGGTGAAATAGCAGGAACACTAAGTACTGCCGCACAAGCCAACATTACTAGCGTTGGTACTCTAGGTTCTTTGACTATTGACGATGTTGCCATTGATGGAAAAGTCATAACAATGACTGGCTCTTCAAGCGACACCGTAACAATGACAGCAGCAACCAACGGTGAATTTACTCTCGCAACAGTCGATGCCGGCGGTGCAGCAGCCCACATGAACCTAGATGCTGACGGAAAGATTGTTCTCAACACAGCAGATGACGAACACGTCGTATTCGAACAAGCAGGTGTAGACTTCTTAGCAATCGGACAAGGAACAGTAGCCATAGCAAACATTGAAGATTCTGCTGGAGCAACAGTTGTTGATACTTGGGACGCAAGTGTCTACACGGCAGTAAAATATCTGCTAGTAGTCGAAAATGTAACAAACTCCAATCAAAGAATGGCCGTAGAGATGTTTGTGATGGGAGATGACGAACCAACCAACTCTGCTGCATACTCTACGACTTATGCTGTTTTATTCGATGCAGAAATTGGTGTATTCTCAGCAGCAGGAAGAAGCAGTTCTGACTTAATAGACTTAAAATATACACCTACCGCAACAGGCGGTACGGTGAATCATAAAGTAAGGGTGGTGGCACAAAGAATAGCATCAATATGATGTTAATGTGTTAAAACCCTTGCACTGGGGAAAGTGAACCGTGCATGGCGAATGAATTTAGAGTAAAAAACGGCATAATTGTCTCGAGCATTGCAACCGAGTCTGGAAACTTTACGATTGATTCTGCAGCAGACATAGTATTAGATGCAGGAGGCACAGACATCATCTTTGCCAATGCTGGAACTAATTTCGGTAAAATACATGACAGCAGTAGCTCACTCCGTATCAAAGTAATTGTAGCAGATGATGACTTCGTTGTCGCTGGAAATGATAGTGATGGGGAGTCAAACTTCGACGCATTTAAACTCGATATGTCAGCCGCAGGAGCAGCAACCTTTTCTGGAGGTATAGCCCAAGCAGGAACAATTTCCGCAGGAACATGGAATGGCGGAGTAATCGCTTCTGCTTACTTAGATGCAGACACAGCACAGCTTTCGGGTACACAAACCTTTACCGGTAATAAAACATTTACTGGTACAGTGACAGTCGGTGCTGATGACACAGGTAAAGATGTAAAGTTCTTCGGTGCTACGTCTGGTTCGTATATGCTATGGGACGAATCAACTGATGATTTGATTCTAGGCGGCGCGGCTAAATTAGGAATAGGTACTGCAAGTCCTTCAAGTGAATTAGAAGTCGCAGGTAATACAACAGGCAATGTGCAAATTACCATAGACAATGACAATACGGCAGGTTTGGGTACTTTTGCACTACAAGAAGATGGTTCAACTACTGGAATATTCCAATATAGAGGAAGCACTAATGGAACTTTACCTAATACAGTTCGTGTAGGCTCTAATGTTGCAGGTGGTAGTCTTGCTTTTACTTATGCAGGTGGTACTACTGGAATGTATATCAAAGGTAGTGATGGTAATGTTGGAATAGGTATTACTGCCCCATTGTTCCCACTTCATCTTAAATACACAGATAACAGGACTGACCCACAAGGTAGTAATTCATCTTCCGGTGCAGGTGCTATTGGGGCTAATGCTCAAGGCGGTGGATTATATATTGAGAATGCCTCAACAACAGACGGCTCTTTTGCAGGTATCACATTCAGAACTGATACTGCTGATGGTAGGATTGCCTATCAATCAACAGGTTCAAGTCTTATCAATGAAGGGCAGATGTCTTTCTATTGTGATGCTAACGATACGGGTGGTCAACAATTAGTATTGGAAGAAGTTCTAAGATTAACAGGTGGGGGTTCGGGTGCGGCCCAAGCATACAATAGTGCGTACGTCAATGGTAGGCTTGGAATAGGCACTAGCACTCCTTCTTCTCTACTACATATTCACGGAGATATGGCTGATGGCAAGCAAGGCATACTGATAACAAGAGATGATACTAGCACTGCCGACACTAATCTTCTTGGGGCGATTGGTTTTGATTCAAGTGACGGTAATATCCCTAGTAAAGCAACAGAGGCATCTGCGGGTATAGCGGCTTATGCTGCTGAAGACCACGGAACAGGAGATAAAGGTGGAGACTTAGTATTCTTTACTTCACCTATTGACCAAAATGATGATACTGACGCTCTTGAGAGAATGCGTATTGATTCACAAGGTAATGTTGGAATAGGCACTACGAGTCCTGCCGCGCAACTCCATGTGGGTTCAACCGCATATGAATTGTCAAGCGGGGCTTACTTGACAGGTAGCCATCAACGAACCGCAAAGATGGTCATCCATGCCGATGATGCAAACACGGATTGGGATGAGCAAGAAATCGGTCTTGCCCTGCATAACGAAGATCCCACCAATAACAACTGGTCGCCTCATATTGCATTCACCACTCACGAGGATGATGATGGCAACCCTGCTAATGCAAATCCGGTAGCCGTAGCCGCCATCTCAGCCACATACAACACTAGAGTAGCAAACGGATGGGCTAAGGGAGACTTGGTTTTCTTCACTAACAATGCTGGCTCAGGTAATGCTGAAAGATTGAGGATTACAGGAGCAGGTAATGTTGGAATAGGTACTGCAACCCCTTCTACTGCATTACAAGTTAGTGGTACTGTAACTGCTACTGCATTTGCGGGTGCTTTAACTGGAAATGTAACAGGAAATGTTAGTGGTAGTGCGGCAACTGCGACTACGGCTACAAATGCTAATCAAGTAAATGCTACTAATGATAGAGATTTAGCCCCCGAAGATTTAGATTATGCTAACGATTTCCAAGTGTTCTTTACTTCTAAGGAAGGATTAGAAGATGGCTCAACAAATGGTAGCAACTACATGGATGCTATTGTCCTGAACACATGGTCTGATGCATCCGGGCATGATGCAAACGTGCTTGCTTTCGATAAAAGCACTATGGCAATCTATCATTATCAAGCAGACCAAGCCGCAACCAATTGGGGAACTGCAAAACAAATAGCATATACAGATAGTGATAGTACAGGTACTGCGACCACTGTCACAGTATCCAACAGTACTGCAAATACAAACTTCCCAGTAGTATTCCATGATGAGTCTGATGGATTATTAGATGATACAGGAGCATTAAGATATAATCCCAGCACAGGAACTTTACTTGTTCCAAATTTAAGTGTTGCAGGGACCACGACTCAGGTGGATACGGTCACTATGCAGGCTCAGAACGCCGTAGTCTTTGAAGGTGCAACTCCTGATGCTCATGAAACTACCTTAACTATTACAGATCCAACTGCTGATAGAACAATTACTTTACCCAATGCTAGTGGAACAGTAGCAGTATCAGCAGGAACAGGAATAGATTTATCTGCGGCAGGTGCAGTTAGTGTAGATGTATCTGACTTTATGACTAATGGTGCTAACAACAGAGTTGTTACCGCTACCGGCACAGATGCTATGAATGCAGAAGCGAATTTAACTTTCGATGGTTCTGCCCTACAAGTCACAGGAACAATGACAGTAGGAGTAGACGATACAGGACATGACGTAAAGTTCTTCGGTGCAACTTCAGGTGTACATATGGAATGGGATCAATCAGCAGATAAATTAAATGTTACTGGTGCAACTTACGATACTTCCATTACTAATGGTGTTATTCAACTTGGGGCAATAGGAAACATAAGTGGTGCTTCTAGTTCTATTCTGTCAATTAATTCATTAGGTTCGGTTGACATTAATTTAGATACAAATGCTAATGATACAGGTAGTATCTTTAGAATAAAAGAAGATAGTGATGTTTTCTTTCATATGGACAATGATGGTAATGTCGGAATAGGATATACAACCCTTGCCGAGAAACTGCAAGTAGCAGGTAATATCCGAGTCAATAACAATGGTTCATTAAAGGCGAATGGTAGTGGCTATCTAATACTTGGAAATACTAGTGAAGGTGTTATTAAAGTTCATGGAGATTCAGGTTCATCTATTATAGAAGGTCATGGTAACTCCTTAGTTTTACAAACAGTACGTGATAATGACGATATTATATTCAAAGTAAACGATGGTGGCACTGATTCAGATGCTACTGTTGTTGAAGCCATGAGAATAGTAGGTTCGGATGGTAATGTAGGAATAGGTACTACAAGTCCTGGTTTCCCGTTAGACGTTAATGGTTGGATTGCAACTGCAAATGGAATTGTCCACACAGGAGATACTAACAACACTATTCAATTTGATACTGATATTCAGAAATTCAACACCGCAGGAACCACAAGACTGACAATTGCGGCTAATGGTACAGTTACAGTAGCAGGTGCATTCTTAGCCGCTACTAAATCATTCCTTATTCCTCACCCAACTAAGGAAGGAAAAACCTTGGAACATGGTTCTCTTGAAGGGCCAGAACATGGTGTATATATTAGAGGAACATTAGAAGGTAATAGTGTAATTGAACTACCCGATTATTGGTTAGGATTAGTAGATGAAGATACTATAACAGTACAACTTACTGGTAAAGGTAGATTCCAAAGATTATATGTTGATAAGATAGAAGATAATAAAGTGTATGTTGAAAATGAAAAGATGCATGATATTAACTGTTATTATTTCATACAAGCAGAAAGAAAAGATGTGGACAAACTGGTGGTGGAATACTAATGCACTATGGGCCAAAAGTAGTAACAGATTCTCTTATCTTTAGCTTTGATGCGGGTAATGCAAAGTGTACTGATGCTGATGATGAAGTAACAAGTATGAGAGATAGTGCTATTGTTTCTCATTCTTCTAGGGAAGATAGAGCAATTACAGGTGCAGGAACAACTGCATCTTTTTCCTTTCCTACAGATACAGGAGCAGTTAAAACAATTGATTTAGGAATAACAGGAAGAAATAGCAGTACAGATGCTACTAATTTTGATAATAGATTGGGCTTAGATGATGATATTCTATTTGCTGATGAAGATGCTTGGTCTTGTGAGTTTTGGGCTAAGCCAAGGGCTGATGCAGTTCACACATTTCTTAGTTTGGCAGGTAGAGGAGCGACAAGTCCGTGGTTCATTTGGCAACATGGTTCTTCAACGTTCTATCCTAGATTCAGAGATAATGATGGAGACTATCTAAGAGATAGTTCTAACACTAATTGTTCCGACCCTGATGATTGGCATCAACTTGTATTTACTGCTGATACTAGTAGAAACATATCCTTCTACAAAGATGGGGCTTTATTAGGTGGTTCTGTACAAAGTACCGATACGGCATTAAGAATAAACAGACTCATGGCAGGATATAGTTCTAGTACTTCTAGATATGGATTTCAAGGTAGTATGCTTTGTGCTAGAGTATATTCTAAAACACTATCTGCCGCAGAAATTTTACAAAATTTTAATGCAACAAGAGGGAGAGTTGGAATATGAAGTATGAGATAAATGGTAAAGAATATTCTATAAGGCAATTAAATAATATACTTTCAGGTATTGGTAAACATGTTACAGTTGAATTACAAACTGCCGCTTTAGATATAATGGAATCATTGGAGGAATAAATATGGGATTCCACAATGGTGCTAGAGTCGTTGACGATGGTTTGGTTTTCGCTTTGGATGCGGGTAATTCCAAGTGCTTCACAAGCGGAGACACTACCGCTACTTGTTTGGTGAGTGGAAGCTCTGTTACAGGTGCTAGTGGCTCTCCCGGTAGTGGAGCGCACACACCCAACACAGCGAACTTCCCTGCTTACTCTAGCGACAAAGGTGGAGTCTTCAATTTTGCAAATGGCAGAGGAATGAACATAGAGGATGACTTAGGGGCGCATTCAGCCGTTTCGTGGTGTCTGTGGTTCAACAAGAACAACGGAAGCACCCACTACTTCTTCGATTGTAGGGCTGATGGTGGAGATTGGCAGTTGTCCAACTATCAAAATAGAAGCATCAATTGGGGAAGTGAAATAGAATACAATCCCGGTGGAACCGCAGGTGATTCTGATTATGTGGCACAACCAACAATGTTTGGAGATGTGTGGAACTACCTAGTGGTAACTTCTGATTCAAATGGTGGTAAAATGTATCTTAATGGCGCGGAAGTCTCATTGACTCAATCTTCTTCTACAAGTGAAACATTTGGCAGGAACATGAGAATAGGAACAAGATACACGACTACAGGCCAATGGACAGGTTACATGGGTTGCATCCAACTATACAAGAAGGTTCTATCTGCGGCAGAAGTGTTACAGAACTATAATGCACAAAAGGGGAGGTTCGTCTGATGGGTGTAGCAGGTGGTCCCACAATCTCACAAAGTGGGTTGCAATTAACTTTAGATGCCTCTAATTCAAAGTCATATGGTGGTAGTGGAACAACTTGGTCAGATGTGAGTGGTAATGGCAGGGACTTCACCTTCACCGCCACACCGACTTACAACTCCAGCAACGCCGCTTCTTCTTTCGACACCATCAGGGCCAATGGGCCTAACGCAGATACATTTGGAATAACGTCTTCTTCCGGTTATACCATAATATTAGTCGCATTGCAGGACGCCCTCAACAACGAGTCGGCATTCAAGTTCCCTATGGGCGATGGTGCTGGAACTGATGCTAGGGGAATATTCGCTCACTGCTCTTGGGGTAATGGTGTAGTCTATTTTGACACGAATGGTTCGACTTCTACGGGTTCTGGCGGGGGTAGGGTGAATACCAGTGGAGATGGCAACTTCGGCACCGATGATATAACCCACTATGCCTTCACTAAATCAAGTAACGGAGCCACGCAGACCATCTACAAGGATGGGGCAAGTGTCTCTCAAGGTACTAACCGTGGTAGTGCGGCAACATTGAGCGCACACCCAGTAACCTTCGGCGGCGATGAGCAATACCTAGATGGATGGGATGCCAAAATGCACTACATACTGGTTTACAATCGAGAACTGACCGCAGCAGAGGTTAAACAAATATATGAAAGTATGCGAGGGAGGCTTGACTAAGATGGCAGACAGCGACAAAGATATCCTGATCACCCCCAACATAAGCCAGACGGCTCAACCGGAGATCAAGTTCGTCGGAAAGGACAACTCTCCTCTCTACATCAAGGTCCTAGACGACAACAGCCTGTCCTTCGAGGGCGTTGAGGGACAGATCTTCTCGATCAGCCCGACCATGTCCAGTGGCGATATATTCAGCGTCAGCGACATATCAGGTGTGCAGAGCATGTCCATAAACGCAGATGGAACTATCTCAATGAATGCCCAAACCAAATCTGTTACTATTGCAAACAACGCAGGTTCTCCGGGTCACTTGACTCTCGCTACAAATGAATTGACGGTCGTAGATGGGGATAAGTTGGGTAGGATTGACTTCAAAGCACCCATTGAAGCAAGTGGTACAGACGCGATACTGACAGGAGCATCAATTTGGGCCGAAGCAGACGACACGTTTGCAGCCGACAACAACAAAACCGAATTAGTATTCGCAACAGCCGCATCAGAAGCAGCCGCAGAAAAGATGCGATTAGACTCAACTGGTAATCTGGGTGTAGGTACATCGACCCCATCATTCACATCAGGTATTGGAGTAGAGGTGTCACATGCTACACAAGCCAACTTCCGAGCCACTGATAGTAACGGGGCTTCTACTGATTTCGCTACTTCAGGTAATGACACATACATCCTGAACAGACACGCCAGCGGTAAGATATACATCAAGCCGGGTAATGGCGACCATAGTATCGAACTAGCCTCTAATGGTCAAGTCAAGTTCAACAACGCATACACATTCCCCACATCGGACGGAAGCAATGGTCAAGTATTACAGACAAATGGTAGCGGTGCACTCTCCTTTGCCTCTGCAAGTGGTGGTGCTTCTGATATTGGCGCACTAGATGATGTATTGATGGATGCTAGTGACTTTACTGATGGTTTTCTTCTGCAAACTGATAGTGACGGTTCTGCTCCAACAACGGGAACATTAAATGACGCAACAGGTAATATTGGGCTTGGTAAAGACGTGCTTTCTACATTAACAGCTGGTGACAATAACGTTGCAATAGGATATGAGGCTGGTGCGAGTATCACTGTAGCGTCCAATACGGTCGCAATTGGATATCGAGCTGCTAGATATCCCACTGGTAATCACAACATAGGGATTGGACTCAATGCTATAAGAGGTGCTGATAGCGGTACGGTAGACGGTCACCAAAACGTAGGAATAGGTGCAAATTCACTCTATTCTCTCACTGAGGGCCACGACAACGTAGGTATAGGAATAGCTACAGGGACAGCAATCACGACCGGAGATAAAAACGTATTGATTGGAGTTCAAGCAGGAGATTCAATTGTCGGAGGAGATGAGAACATATGCATAGGTTCGCTTGCTGGGCAGAACATCACCTCCGGTAGTGACAACGTCATAATCGGTAGCGTGGATGCTCCTAATGCAACTGGGGACCAGCAACTAGTAATAGCTTCCGGTAATGCTGGTGGAGCTACTTGGATTCGAGGCAATAGTGACGGAGTTGTATTAGGTGCTTTAACACCGCTATTCTTTGAAAAGTCTGGTTTGGATACAAACACAGTTGGTCTTAAAGTACCGATCGCGTTTAATGGCGATGCTAACCCTGGTGGTTATTGTATGCCGTATGCTGGTGTAGTCCAGGCAGTAACTTTCATATTTGCTGGTGGTTCTATTGATACGTCGGATAGTAATGCTAATACTTTTATGCTAAGAAAAAATTCAGCTGATACCACGACGACATTCTCATTTGGTGCTAATGACTTAACTCAAATAGTCACCAACTCACAATACAGAATAGTGGTAACAGGAAGCGATGTAGGCTTGGAGTTCGACGCGGGTCATACGGTACATCTCAAAAGAACTGTTAGTGGCATAAATTTGCACAATGCAAATGCAATAGTGTGGGTGAAGTTTAACAGCTTCTGAGGTGATTAAATGGAAGATTGGACAGACTGGGATGAATTAAGAGGAATAAGAGCAGGGCTACTAAAAAGAGTGGATATTTACCAACTGGTTATTCCATATAGTAAATTAACAGATGCACAAAAAACAGAACTAGAACAATACAGAACAGATTTATTAACACTACCCCAAGACTATGCAACACCGAAATTAGCATACGCTAACATACCGACAAAACCAAAATGGATGAATTAAAGCACACAGTATAACTTAATCAAACAATGCTATCAAGAATTGAAAACATTGGAAGGTTGGACTGACACTATAGATTGCTGATAACCTAGTAATCTTTATATCAAAAAGTAAGCCAAGTTTGTTTTATGCCTGAAGAAGCAGCACAAGCAGACGCACAACCAGAACAGCCCACGATAAATATACTGGACCCAGTATATCAAGAGGTTATAGACTTACAATTGACAAGAGGTCAAGCACTCTTTGTTTACAATTTCTTAGAAACAAATATCCAACCACGAGGAATGGCAATGGTTGAGTTTTCTTTTGACATGATGAAGAGATTCCAGTCTGCATTAGTAGTAGAACCAGTTAGTGAACCACAAGTAACGGTTGAAACATCGGAAGCAATAGAAGAAACATCGGAAGCATTTGTTACAAAGAAGACAACAGATGGTGCAAAAGTGTTTGAAAATAACGTAGGAATTAGAGAACTGATGGAGGAATAAGTATGGCAACAGTAGTTGACGCAAAACAAAATGCATCGGTAGTAACAGCACACGATGTCAACATACAAGTAGCAATACAATTAGCTGACCTAGTAAAATCAACACTAGGACCATATGGAATGGACAAAGAGATGGTGGACCCTGCTGGCGTAGTTGTTATGACCAATGATGGTGCAACAATTCTTAGAGAAACAAAGTTACATCACCCTACTGCTAGAATCATTACAGAAGTAGCACGTACACAAGAAGAAAACTGCTTTGATGGTACAACAAGTTCTGTAGTAATAACTGGAGAATTAATGTCCAAAGCAAAAGAACTGCTTAACTTAAAAATTCACCCTACACGTATTGCTAAGGGCTATACTTTAGCAAACAAAAAGGCACAGGTTCTCTTGGAAGAGATTGGTGTAGATATTACTGACGATTTACTCCTTAGTGTCGGCAAGACAGCAATGACTGGTAAAAGTGCAGAAACAGAGCAAGACCAATTAGCACAAATTGCTTTAGACGTAATTAAAGCAACTCCTCTTGAGAACATCAATATTGTAAAGAGACCCAATGGCAAAGTCAAAGAGTCTCTTGCTATATCCGGTTTGCTTATTGACAGAGAAAAGATGGACCACAATATGCCAGACTCTATCAAAGATGCAAAGATTGCTTTGATTAGTGTTGACGTAACTCTACCAGAGTTTGCACAACAGCTACAGATTCAAGTAACTGACAACAATGCTGTAAAAGAGTTTATTGAAAGTAGAAAGGCACAATTGCAAGAAATCGCAGAGACCATCTTAGCAACTGGAGCCAATGTTATTCTTTGCAAAAGAGACATTGACCCATTTGTTGTAGAAATATTTGCAGAGAAAGGAGTTTACGCAGCAAGAAGAGTTGCTATGAGTGACATGGAAGCTGTAGCAAAAGCAGGCAAAGGAAGAATGGTATCTGCAATAGACGGGCTTAAAAAATCAGACCTTGCTAGTGTGGGATTATTAGAAGAAATTGCTGTTGGTGAGAAGCCACTGATTAAACTTACTGACATAGCAACTGCTGGATCAGTATCAGTATTACTAAGAGCACCGACACAACATTCGGTTGATGAAATAGGTCGAGCATTCGATGATGCAATTGGTGTCATCAGTGTTGCAATGGACCATGGAAAGGTTCTTGCAGGTGGTGGTGCACCTTACTTACACCTATCTAAAAACCTACGAGAATACGCTGCTACTGTTAGCGGGCGAGAGCAAATGGCTGTTGAGGCATATGCACAAGCACTGGAAGTAATTCCTGCGGCTTTGGCAGAAAACAGTGGGCTAGATCCACTAGATACCCTTATCCGCCTTCGCCAGCTCCATGCATCTGCAGCAGGCCACTCCCACGGAGTGGACGTGGAGAACGGAGGAGGAGTAAATATGCTAGAACAAGGCGTCATCGAACCACTCAGCGTAGTATCACAAGCACTAGATAGTGCTACTGATATCGCATCTCAGTTGCTTCGCATCGATAATATTATCGAAATGCAAAAAGGACCGGAGATCGGAGAAGATGGATACAAATACTAAACAAAAAGTGAATGCAGCACTAGTTGCACTGAAAGAAACTGGCGTTAGTTATATTCTAATGGTACAAGACGAAACTGGCGTTGCTATATTTAGCAACGATAAGACCGACCGTCTGTACATCATAGATTAAGGAGGAAATAATATGCCAATAGACCCAAGTAGAAGCCCGCTGACAGACGCAATGTTTTCTGGAACAGGTACACAACAGTTCCAAGAGATGTCAAATGATGATATTGTTCAATTGCAGAAAGAACAAGAAAACAGACTGATTGGATCTATGATGATTCAGTCCATCTTCCTTGCATTGGCATTGATGTTATACGAAAGCTGGTCATGGGGTAAGTTTGACCAAGTGTGGCAATCTGCATTACTATACGGTATGCTTGCCTTCACATTTCAAGCATCACTTTACTTACTTTACAGGTCAATGTTTGAAGACTCTACAAACTACCGCCGCCAGATTAAGCGCATGAAGTCTAAAAACAAGCGTCGAATGGCGCAAATAAAGTACGAAGTAGATAAGCAGCGTACAGAATGGATGCTAGATCAGCAAGTACAACAATTCCAATCAAATGCCATGATGGCACAAGCAGATGGAGTAATGACTCCGCAAGAACAACAAATATTGCAACAACAATATCAACAAGTGCAACAGATGGATCAGCAAGTTCCAGGTGTAAATGCTAACGTACAATATGACTTAGATGCACTAGCAAAGCAATTGGGATTAGATAGGCACAGAATCGGGCCAATACCAATGGGACCGGCTTTAACTCCTACACCACTAACAGTTACACAAGCCCCTTTAGGACAATTCCAGGTTCAAACACCGGTGCAGAGCACATTGGATCTGGATCCGACAGCGACCAACTAGTACAATGTATGGCAATAACAGATATGGGAACACAATGCGAGAGATTAACAAGGTCGGGATGGTGTCACCAACATGGGACTAATATTTCGCGATGAGAGAGACGACCAACAAGAAGCATTGATGCAAACAACTGCCGTCGGTTTGACTTGGCAGTATCGCTATCTTACAATGAAGTGGATGGTTTATACTGTTTTATCTGGAATAGGTTCTGCTGCTGCTATGGCAATTACAGACTATACTATTTACAAAGTGACCGACTACAATGGACTACTGGACTGGGCATTAACTGCAATCACAGGGGGCTTATAATATGGGCTCAGCAGAAATCATCTTAGCACATGGTGTATGGAAAGTTATGAGTGGTGTACTAACACTAGTCCCATATGAAATAAGTGTGATAGGTGCTAGTCAAAGTGGTAAGACTACACTGGATGCTCAGTTAACAACTAGAGGAGAGATAAGAAAACTATACGACAAAGATCGTACTCACCATGAAAAGAACTGGCTAGGCAGATACAAGTTGCCAGATGCAACAAAAAAGCGAATACATTCAGACGGTTTAGCAAAAACAATCGTTTCTAGAGACTTGGGTGGACATATAGAGTATCATTCGAGTTGGTTAAGAGATATGATTGACCGTAATTGTAGTAGTATAGTATTAGTAATAGATAATAGACATCTAATAGATACTAATAATGTAGATAATCAAACCGCACTAGGCTATTTATTAACAGCACTGAGCGATAAAAATAACATTCCTAAAGGACTCACATGGAGAGGATGGTGGCGAGCGAAGAAGTACTATCCTAAGAGAGTGGTCGTACTTGCCAACAAAGCAGACGAGTGGATGACTGACGCTGACCATGTGACATGGGAGAAAGGATTTATCGCTCGACACAAAATATTTGATGTCTTTAGAGAAGACTTCTACCGCTTGCAAGCCATGAATGTTCCTGTATACATGGATGCTATTAGCGCAAAATACGGATGGAATGTACAGGATGCTTTAGTAAAGGGGTTAGCAATATGACAAACAGAGAAATATTAGATATGATGCAGAATCCTGCTTTAGATGCAGGTGGATATAACGACGTAGTGACACAAGTAGACTTCAGAATGTCTTCAAATCCGGATCCCAAAAAAGCCAGAAGATCGAATATCAAGTCTGCGATTAAAGCACTCAAGGCAACAAAAAGAAGTTTACTGTCTCCTAAAAGATTTTTTAGAGGTAGATACACGCATAAGAATCCACACGAGTGTGTTGTTGACGGCATAGATTGCATGAAAGCAGATTACGGTGATTTATTTGACCAATATTTCAGAGATCCAATAACATTGGAGATAGAGGCTTTCAGGCCAACATCAGGAGTCTTACCAACTAGTGGTAGAAAACTACCAGGGACATACTGCCCACAGCACATGATGTTATATCATAGTTTAATGGAATGGATTGAGCAAGAAGAAAAAGAAGCGGATCCTGGATTCTTTAGCAAGATGGCAAAGAAGGGTGTTGCTTTCGTACCGATAGTTAGGCAACAAAAAGAAGCAGAACACCCATTAATTGTAAAATGGACACCAATTATTCAAGAAGCCATGAAAGATGGTATACAAATAGTGCATTATAAAAACCCAATAACTAATGAAAATGATTTAACTATGCTAGTATTTGACAATAGACTCCTAAAAAACACTGCACCCCGACAAAATACCATGAAATCAATGGACATGGCAGAATATTACAAGGTTTTAGAAGAAATGCAGAGGCGAGGATGATGAGAAACGTTCAATACAAAAGACTAGGGTGGCTCTAATATGGGATTGTTCGGAAGAAGCAGCACAACCTCTCCAGTGGCGCTAATACCGCCAGGTGTGGGAGGCGGTATATCAAAAGATCAAATGAATATGTTCGCCCAAGCGGCGAATAACTCGGGACTGACTGGAATGGGCATGGGAATGCTAGACCAAGTAACTGGTGGAGGAGTCAATACAGAAGAAATAGAACTTATGTATCATCTGATGGCTCGTCATCCTAACGAAGTAGATTTATTCTTCGTTGGGAACCCAGACTTCTTGTCTGGACTCGCAGAATTGATATCCACCATTATGAAAAGAGAATTGTACCTATGGTTTAACTCTGCGGCAATAGCAGCAACAGTAGACCCTGCCAAGGCATCAGAATTAGGTTATTCAACAATAACTCAAGAGAATGTAGACGGCATCTTAGGTAAGATGTACTCTCCGGATGCTGGGCAACAGAGAATCAATGCAGCAGACGCTGAAGCAATTGGTTTAATCAACCAACATAAATATGGTATGCAAATGGGCGGTATGCAAGCTGGTATGGATCAGCAGCAACAAATGTTCCAGCAACAAATGTACCAACAACAAATGATGCAGCAGCAACAGCAACCAGGACTAAGTGGCGCACTAGGTAGTTTCGGTTCGACTCTACTAAGAGGCTCACTGGGTTTACCACCAGCACCTAACTACAATCAACAATATGCACCACAACAAGGTATGTACCAGCAACCAGGCGCAATGCAGTGATTAAGCGAACCGCTTAAGTTATAGTCCCCCTTGGGATACATGTATGGTAGCTAGTCGTAACCAACTAAATATGATCTCGCGAGAGTTTGGAAGCACTCCAAATGGCTCGTTACCTGCATACGGTGCTGTGGGAGAAATGGCTCAGTACCATAATCCTAGAGCACACCTAAAATATAGGAAAACAACCGCATTAGGTGAAAAACAAGGACTGTCTGGTATATTTCCAACCGAAGCATTAGGTGGTGCAGGCGTTATTGCGTTAGGTATGATATACGTAGGGCTTAATTTTCCTTACGCAGAAGGAACCATCGACTGGGTTAAGAAAAGAATCAATCAACCAAAACAAACTACACAAGCAGCCTTGCTGGGTGTAGGAACTTTGATATTAATAAATAGAGCAAACAGGTGATTAAGGTGAGCAGTTTCCAGAGATCTAATTTATACGCTAGTGAAGATTTTGGTGGAGAACCAGACACCATGGATATGTCCGGATTTTTAGGCTCTCCGCCTCCAGTACAACCACAAGAAAGAGCAAGAGCACCACGAACACCACCGATTTCTGAAAGACCACGACAACAACAAGCACCATCCAGTAACGCATCCGGTGTAAAACAACCAAACATGGGTTATACTGTCAAAAACCCAATCCCAGTACTAACAGACGAGTTTGAAGATCCCAAGTTCTATCACGCTCTAAGTCCTTTTTGGGCAGACGATGATTCACTAGGCTCTCCTAAAATACCAGCGATTAGTAAAGTAGCAGGGGTTACAATATTCACACTGGCTGGTATGTATGCTCTTGGAACACGCAAAACAGGTGGCTCGCCGTATGCTAAAGCACTATGCATAGCAGGTGCCGGAATGTACGTACACCCAATGTTAGGTGTAAATCACGGACTACTAAAAGTAATACCAGGAGAAGACCACTGGATAGCAAAATACCCTCGATACGGAGCAATAGGTATGGTACACTTAGGTGGAGCATACGGTTTCCAGAAAGCAATAAGGAGGCAGTTTTAGATGAGTGGTTGGTTTGGTACTTCAAATAGGGGGACAAACAACCCTCTTGATGGCATAGCAGCAGGTCATGCTGCTCGCAGAAATATGCAAAAGCAGAGGTACAGCCCTATGGGTAGAACGACCATCGACCAGATGGCTGCGAAAAACATGAGCCGTTCAAATAGTCAAGAATACAAGGGATTCAATCTAGTATCTACTTTTAACAACAACGCTCATACAAGGGATTTAAACAAGAAATACCAAGACTCTTGGAATACTAGAGCAATTAAAAAAGGAATGACGTCTTTGACGTCAAAGACGTCTTTTAGAGCATCCGGTAGCTCAAAAGGTGAGTCAGTTAATAAAGTTAAGAACCAAATAGATAAATCTCTTGGTCAAGAAAAGAAGATGTCAATGTTTACCGATGCTAGTTCAGAATCAATTAGAGAAGTAACCATACCTAAAACAGACCCTGGAGAAGTAGCAAGATTCAACAGAGCCGCAGCAGCGGCAGAAAAAGCAAGACAGTTCAAACCTGTTCCAATGCCTGCAGACTTCAATACTGGTATATACACAGTACGTGCAGTATATGGTGAACGCAATAAAACATATACTGTGAGTGTTATTGAAGGAACTGTAGTCAAAGAAGTCAAGACATTCAATCAAAATCAAGGAATGGCGGCAAAGGTTCTACATCAACAATTTAAGACTCTGGCTGCGAAAAAGACAAATTACGACGGTCAGAAACCACTTTCTGTCTCTAAAACCAACTATAATGTCGAACTACAAGTCACAACAGCAGCAGCAGGACTCAGTGGGTTCTTTAACGGTGTAATGAATATGTTTGGTCTAGGTAGAACGACAATAGACCAAATGGCTGCAAAAAACATGAGAAACGCAGCAAGTCCAAGTCAATCATCAGAAAGAGCAAGATTTGCTAGAAGAGCAGACAGTGGAATAGATAGACAACGAGCAACACAAGCAGCAACACAAGCAGCAATGCAAAGTCAATCATCAGAACGAGCAAGATTTTCTAGAAGAGCAGAGTTTGAAGCTCAGCAAAGGATGAAAGCTGCAGCAACACAAGCAACACAAGCAGGAGAAGGAGCAAGATTTGCTAGAAGAGCAGAGTTTGAAGCTCAGCAAAGAACGAAAGCTGCAGCAACACAAGCAACACAAGCAACACAAGCAGCAATGCAAAGTCAATCATCAGAACGAGCAAGATTTGCTAGAAGAGCAGACAGTGGTATAGACCAACAAAGACTGATAGATGCAAAAGCACAGCAAGCAGTTATCAATCAAAAAATGCTCGACAAGCAGAAATTCGAAGAAGCAAGTAGAGCATCCGTTGTCATAGCATCAAAGAGACCAGAAGTAACAGCAAATTGGTCAGCCATGCCAGCAAAATCATTTAAAGTTATCACATCTAGAAAAGATGGTACAGTTGTAAAAGAATCTGGTGTAATTAGTGATTATAAGTCAGCAGCTGAAGCATTCCAAACAGAAGTTTCTACCATAGAAAACACACCCGATTTCTACGACCAAGATGCACCATTAGTGCCAGAAGTACCTATATCAACTGGTGACGGTGGAGATATAACAAGTAATTATCAAGATCCAATAATCGCACAAGCATCGGCTGCTCAACAAGCAGCGGCACAGGCGGCTGCTGAACAAGCGGCTGAAGCAGAAAGATTTGCTCAACAAGCAGCGGCACAGGCGGCTGCTGAACAAGCGGCTGAAGCAGAAAGATTTGCTAGAAGAGCAGAGCTTGAAGCCCAGCAAAGAGCAGCGGCACAGACAGTATCAGAAAACTACAATGAATTAGTTCAATCTACAGAACCTGAACCGATTTACAGACCACTGAACCTTGAAGACTATCCTTGGATATTGAAGCAACAAGCAAGTACAGCATTAGCACCTGCTGCCGCACATAGCCATTTGGGATTGGTACTAGTTGGACTTGCTGGATTAGCTTACGTAACCAACAGGAAGTAATTATATGGTTGAATTTGTATGGAGATTAAAACCCAATTGGCCAGGAAGCGGTCAGCCAGATCTTTGGAATAGAACCTCTCCTGTAAGTAGCGTAGATGCTGATGTTCTTCAAACAAATATTGCTAGGTTAGAGCAAATTGCCATATCATTATCGATAGTAGAAAAAAATATTGTGAATTTTAAAAATAGCATAAATGCATTCAATCAAAGAATGAGATTCTCAAGAGATACCAGTGAATTAAGGCGACTTACAGAGGGAAAAAATATTACTGCTAGAAGTTTAGAGAGTGCTGAGACTGAAAGGGATGTGCTTAAATTACAAGAAAAAACAGCACTGAAAATCGTTAACCAAAATAGAGATGAAATGGCTAAGTTCTACACAGCCGGACCATATATGAGTGAAGACAAAGCGTCACTTATGACTATCATTGGTATGGTTTGTGTTGCCGGTGGTGCAGCGTATCTTATCAGATCACCAAGTACATCACTTCCATTTCGTCGTTCATTTCGTCGTTCAATGAAACAATTGTCGCCTGTTACGGCGGCATTTAGATAGATTTAAGTAGAAAATAATGTGAGGAATTAATATGCCAAAGAAAGGATCACACCTGAATAAGCACAAAGTAACACCGAAACCTAAACTCGCAGCAATAATTGGAAAGAAGCCAGTTTCATACGGTCAGGCAGCAAGCGCACTATGGAATGATAAGCAAATGGGAATCAAGAAACTCGAGTTAAATGGCGAGGCTGGAGATGGTCAAACTCTGAAGGTTGGCGGTAAAACCTACAAAGGCGGTCAAATCATTCATACTGGCGAAAACGATGTTTGGAAAGCATTTGCTAATGGTAAGAAGAAGATTGCCATGACCCAACTCGGTACACTAGTCAAGCAACATAGCACCGCTCCAAAGAAGTGATTAAATTGAGAGTAGTATGACTGTATTTCCACCATGCGAAAAATGTGGCGAAAAAATTAGTCGAAGACCTACAGACAAACTCTGCGGAAAGTGTTATTTGCAAAAAAGAAAGGACGCTAGAGACAAAATTACAAAAAAAACAGGAAAAAGACAGTATTTTGAAGAAACTTTTTGGTTTTAGTCAAAAATACCTGTTTAAAAGCGATATAAGCGACTCTGTACTAGTTGGGTCACTCTGATACCTATTACATATCTTGCGTACGACAGACGCCACGCAAAAGGGTATGTTTTTTCGTAAACTAGCAAAAAATTATGATTTTCTAATTATGGATAAAATTTACCAACGACACTAAGAATGATTCCGGTAGCCATGATGATTTGAACAATTCGCCAATTATGTAGCATATCATTTTTAGTTTCTTCTAACTTCTCAAGTAAGATTTCTTTATCTTCGTCTTGCATCTTGATTGTCAATTCTAAATTATTTGGGATCAGACTAGACAAGTCGAAGAATGATTCTTTATTAGAAACTGTTTTATCCTTATTTTGTCTCTTCCTTTCTTTTACCATCAATGGGCCCCCTTGTTTACAGGACGTCTTCCGGTGTAAACCCACCGTTAGCATCTATTAGTAGAAAGTCTTTTTTAGAAAAACCAAAACTTTCGTACTTGTGAAATTTATTTCGTAGGAAGTCTTCTGGAGTCTCTGTACCGAGTACTTCTATGAATCTGACAACGTGTGTTGGTGCAACTATATCAGGGATACACCCGTTCTTTAGTCTAACTTCTGTCCAGAAAGGTATTTTGTTGTCTATCAAGACATTACATATCTCGAAGATTCTAACTCTGTGGTCATTTGTGTGGTCTACATTCAACCTAACAGAGTTCATTGGATTCTTATATGCCCTCTCAACATGCTCCCTAAAGAAGTCGTTGACTATCTTTTGGTCGCTAGAAGGTAACTTCATTTCTTATTTCTCCAGTAGTTTAGAATACTGTAGATTTTCCATGTGTCTAAACCAGTTTTGATGGATATTTCTGACACCGACATACCAGTTTTCTTCCAATTTAGCACATTTTCTAAGATTGGCTTCTCAACAGGAGACTCGATTAAGACTCCATCGTTGAACATAAATCCATATGGTGCGGAGCCAGATTGCTTAGAAGAGGCTTTTATTCCCATGCGTATATTGAGAGAACGCATAGTTTTGTAATACTCTCCTGCAGTTTGTACATTACCTAGTTCTGTTGCTGCTTTAGAACCCTTAATCCATGGTGTAGTTATACAATATATTGATTTCTTACCTAGTAGTTTAATCTGTTCTTTAGTTATACCCTCTAGAGAGTATAGTAGTATACCATTATAGTTATTAATATCAGATAGTAGTTCTTCTAGACCATTAGGAATCTCATCCCAACCATCTGCGTAAAACTCATCTATCACGACATCTACGTCTTTTGCTTTCAATTCCGTGTATTTCACCATCTCGGTGAAGTCATATTGTTTACCCGCTGGCTTGTATAGATACGCTGCTACTTTTGTCATTTTAATTACCGACCCTATGTGCTATGTGTTTGATAAACTCTGCTTCTGTATAACCTAGTCTAATACCCATTCCCCATGCTTGGGAGTAATTGAGTTTTATTCCTATATCACAAAATTCATGCAATATTGTTTGTCTGCTGTTCTCTAGTGTTGATGTGTTCAAAAATAGCCACCTCTAAATTGTTCATACCACCAATAAGCCATTATCAAAATCATAACGGCTCCTATTGTAAAAGTGGAGTGAGTACTAAGATAATCTCCTAGTATAGCATAAGGATAATACCAACTTTCTCCTTCGCTAACAGAGCCCAATGTAGCAAAAATACACACAATAAGGGTTATAGTACCAATTCTTACGAGTGCATCTATGTCAATATCCCCAGTAAATGGATCTCTGAACATCATCTCGCACGGTCCTGTGGTTGAACTAGGTTATTCCTATAGTTATAATAATCTCGGTTGTGGTTAGGATTGGGAGTGCTAGTAAGATGATTCATGTTGGTGTTTGGCCCATAGCGATGGTTAAAGTTGGTAGAGTTATGTGGGTATTTTCTAGGTAGCCTAGATCTTTTTAGCTTGGGTTTAGCTATGTTGTAGTCCATTCTATATCCCAACAGTTCGTCATAATCTATTATTAAGGAACTCACTATAGTGGATTTCCATGTAGGAACCACGTATCTTAACATCTTTTGTTGCGGGAATAATATGGGATATCCAGTTACCTGCGAGTATTTCTTATATTTACAGAAAGAGCGTCTAATAGTATTACACTCGATACAGCGACTTTTCTGAATCAACTTGTTTTCACTGATTATTTTGAAGCGGTAATCATACTCCATAGAGTATTGCGTCTTGCATTTGCACTTCAAACAATGCTGTTTTTCATGTGTCATAACCGCTATAAAACAACTAGGAACCTTGTAAACGTTGATTATGCCAGTCATTTGCCTTCTTTTCTCCTTTCGTAATATAACTCGACAATACCCTCTCCTGCTAAAGCAGCACCACAGAGTGCCCAGAATAAGTCTCCACTGAAATTAGTGTAGCCAAACTCATTGCTCATAGCCAAAACGAATAACACTAACCCAGTTAGAACAATCCATTCGTATCTAAATATGAGTCGGTTCGGCAATTCGTACATTTCATACTGCATCTTATTAAGAACATCGTTTAGTTTATGCTTCTCTAGCCATTCGTTAGGTTTTTTCTTCATAAAAATCACTTTTTATACCTCTCAGTGACTAAGTCTCGACTTACTTCAAAGTCTGATTTTAGCTGTAATAACTTGTTTTTATAGGAACTGAAGTAAAAAAATATACCCATGCTGATTATAAATAACCCCAAGATGATAGCCAGGAGGGTCAGCAGTATAGTTTCATAAATAGCCATATTTTACTCCGTAGTTTGATTTGCGACAACACCTAACAGGACATTCAGAATTGCTCGATCTTCGTCTGTTTCTGCATTTTGGTACTGCCTGATTCTAAGTTTAAGATACTCTACTGTTGACTTGTGATGCAAACACCACCATAAAGCATCTTCTTTTTCATATTCTTCTAACTTAGTTTTGGTCATGTTGTGTCGTCCTCCTTGTTATCTATAAGTTGCATTTCTTCATTTGAATATTTTTTACTTACAACCCATACTATAATCCCATAAACTACTAGAGTGAGATAAAAACACAAATCGCCGATTAACATACTTGTCATAATCTTCTTGCCTCCTTTGCTCTACGGACACATGTTGCACAATTCGGATTGTTTTGCGATGTCAACCTGAATTTTTTAGCACATGTAGGACAAGTGTGATTACGGCTTTTCCAGTTAGGCTTTTTAGTTGGTGCAGCAACCATTATTCTTCCTCCATTTTGAATCCACCAGGGTACATTGCATCGAATTCACAGGCGACTACAGCTAGTGCATATAGTACTTTATCGTAAGAGTCTTGGTATTTCAGGCTATTTGGCTTAACATTTAGTACGTGTCTTGCTGCTGCAACCAACGTCATAAACGAATGCCCAACCTTTGCTTTCCAGAATTCTTCATTCTTTGTCATCTTTATACCTCCTTTTTGCTAAAAAAGACTTTCCAGGTAGATATTCCATATCCATTGCGGTGTAGATTACCAGAACTACAAAATAAAACAAGCATATGCCTGCACAAATGTTACCAATCATGTCTAAATTTGACATATTACATCACCCGCTCCTAAACTCATATTAGCCCCTCCAACTAATCAATTCTACTATGTTAGTGACTATTTCTTTACACATTAAAATATAAGAGACAGCCCAATAGCTAAATATTGGTACACAAAGAAAAATAATAAAAAGACTGAACAGTTCAGCACTCATTGATCTTCCTCCTCAAAAAACTCATTGTAGACGTACGGCCACGTTCTACCGTATACTATATCAGACACGGTTCCTCTCTTAATACCTACATCTACATATAACTTTACTATATCTCCTATAGATAGAGGCTCATATATAGGTTCTATACCTTCATAGTATAGAGATAGGATATCCCACACCTCGTCTTCTGTTAGTTTGCTTCTAGGATTGTTCTCTCCAGCGATTCTTTTGGAATCATGTAAATCGTCCATATTATCAATATGATCGCCTAATTTGTGATGTGATGGATTACAACAAAGACGGTTATGACACTGATGTAGTATCAATTCAGCTGGTGTAATGTATCCTCTATTAATCATGTAAGACATCCTATGTGCAAAGAAGTTTCTACCTGTTCCGGTTTCGTGGTGTTTCTTGACATGGAAACGTCCGTAGCCGCCTTTATCCAGTCCACCCTGCCACTCCAAACAGCCTTTGTGTTCTCCAGATTTGACCCTTTTTAACTTAGAATTGAAAGATTTTACCCAATCTTTATCAGCACATAAGGCTTCTATATGAGTTCTAATCTCTTCGTCACTGGCCATTCCTACTCCTCTTCTGACGTAACCACCGTTGCACTACTTGCGATTTGTTGTTCGTTAAACTGAGCAATGTTTGTCATCTGCTGCAAAGCACCCCTATTTGCTTCTTTCATACCATGTAGCCAATCATCGTCGACAACAAGATCCGGTACAGGTATTACAGGTTCTTCACTAAAGTGATTAGATAGAACAATATCTATAACGTGTGCTTGCTTGAAACTAACTTCTTGGTTATCCATAAGTAGTCCTCTGTACAATTCTAATTCACTCTGCGCTGCTGCGAGTTGTTTCTGTAAAGCACTCTTCTTGAATCCCATATTATGCACCTTCCATGTTATCTGGAGTACTTTCTGACCTAAATGTACCACCAAAGCATTCTTTGAAACAGACGTCTTTGAAGTCGCATAGTTTCCTACAGAAATTAACCTGTGGTAGACTGTATTCGTTAAACTTCTTTTTAGATGGTTCAGCACCAAATGCTGTTTCATCTCCTTTGTATTGTGGCTTTGGAGGGAATACACCGTCCAAATGGTCGTTTAGGAAGTCTGTAGTACGTACAAAAGATGTTACCAAATCCTTAAAATTGTCTACATCTTGTGGGTACACGTCTACGTCAAATGTTCTAACTGTTGGTGGGTCTGCTTTACGCTTATCTTTCCAACCAGACTTGTGCTTATCTGTCACGATATATCTGAATTTATTGCTATTTAGAGCCTGTGAATAAGGAACCCACTGTAATTCTGACATAATTCTACCAGACGTCCAGCGAGAAGACTTCCAATAAGAAGCCATCTTCAAATCAGTAACAGAACCATCTGTATGTGTTATATCAGCAAATCCATTCAACCTAATAGTTTGTCCATCAATCTGTATAGGCCATATACATTGTACCTGTGTATCTGCAATAGGCGGCATTTGGAACTTGTTACCTAAGTAATCTTCACCATTTTGCCATGCTAAAAGGAAGCCTCTAGTCCATGTTCTAAAGTCCATGACTTCTTGTAAGCCCTGTGCATCAGTGACAGGACTACCATCTAGATTTAACAACGGCTTGTCTTCGTCTTTCTGTGCTTCTTTGATTCTAATAAGTAAGATATCTCCAGCCAACTCAACGATTGGCTCTACATCTTGACTAGGATCTGCTCTAAATTCTTCCATAGCGATTTCATCGAAAACGTTACCACTAAGGAAAAAGAGTCTATTAGGTGTCTTTATCTTCTGAACGTACTGGTAAAAGTACTTTCTAGGACAATCTGAAAATGTTTTCAACCTGGATGGTGATATATCGTGCCTTCTCCAGTCTCCCCAATCTTTACCCACGATATCACGACCTGTCCGGATGGGAAGTTACTCCCACTAATGCACAATATCTCTTGCAGTGTTCAGTCCATTCTGGACGATTGCCTGCCAAGAATGCTACATAGTGTACAAATGTTTTTCCTTCGTCGCCAGACATATATGCTTCGTGTACTGATTCGCCTTTTCTAGCACCCTTATCAAAAGTAAAGTTACCAGGATGGTTAGAATCATTTTCGTCTATAAGTAACTCTGTAGTCTTTTCTACAACTAGAGTTTCTTCTACTCGTACTTCTGTAGCAGTCTCTACGTTTTCTTCTCCTTCAAGGACTTGACACCAAGACTTTCTTACTGAGATAGTCTCTCCTGGCTTCTTGACATCGTTTCCGGTTTCTACAGAGACCGTAATCCAATTCTTAGCTCTATCGACTATTGTACCGACACAGCCATCGTTTGGCCCTTCAGAGCCAGAGATTAGTACTCTGACTCCTACTTCTAGGTCAGTATCGAATACCGAGTCCCTTGCTTTAGGTAGAGTGGTGCCTAGGATTGACTCCTTTTGCACTATCTCTACAGTTTCTGGCTTGCTTTGTTCTGTTACAGATGCTATGGCTATCTCAGAGAGCTGGTCATTGGCGTCAATGGCCTGTTCCAATCTCTTCTCAACTGTCCTTAATGGTAATGGTCTTTTGACCATTTCCTCAAGGGAGTCTGCGATACTTTCAAGAGCAACTGCGATTCTCTCTTGATATTTATCAGACATGAACCTTGCTCATAACCGAAGGTAATTAAACATTGTCATTCTAACCTAGTATTCATATAAACTATGTTTAACTGAGATGGGGTTATAATCACTGGCCTGCTCGGATATATTGCGGGGTTGGACAACCTCCTTTTGTGACTTACTCCTATTGTGCTGCAACCAATAATTTGTTTTCCATGCCCAATTCCCGCAACCTACTCTTATACCCCTAGTATAAACGTACTATATGGGGCTCTTACCCCTGTTATATCGGTTTATCATCCTATATGTAAAAGGGTATATGTGTATGTTAAACGGACGTTATACATATGAGAACCAGGTGCCTACCCATTTGCTGTAAGTAAAACGCCCCATTAGCTTATATACCGCCTGTAAGTGGGTATAGGTGTAGCCGCACCCAAGGTATAATTCAATGTAACTAGGATTGCTACAAACATAGTTAAGGAGAAGATGCAAATGATAGAAAGTAAATTGATGGAAGTATATTTGGAAAGATGCAAGAAGAAGCCAGAGTTCAAACAGGAGTTACTAGACGCTGTCTCCAAAATGGAAGGAATCCTAAAAGATATAAGAATAGCAATACATGAGGTGG